>ERZ773359.1587-NODE-1587-length-30875-cov-18.655678_pt1 | contig 30875 bp, 32 predicted proteins | sample MGYA00374955_ERZ773359 | MGnify/ENA primary metagenome ERZ773359 (study PRJEB29098, sample SAMN04486028) | biogas fermenter metagenome | study: EMG produced TPA metagenomics assembly of the Biogas fermentation microbial communities from Germany - Plant 4 DNA1...
AACCCCCATGGTTGTAGTGGTAGCCTTTACCGGCATCGCTTCATTTGTGACCCCCTCTTATAATGCCGGTTTGATGATTCGGGTTATACGTTTTGGCATGCTGTTGCTGGCAGCCACTCTGGGGTTTTTCGGCATAATCATGGGCTTGCTCCTGTTGGCTATACGCATGGCATCGCTTTCTTCTCTGGGTCAGCCCTATCTGGCCCCATTGGCGCCGCTTAACCGTGCTCAACTCAGCGATATCCTGCTCCGCCGCCCCTGGAGTTTAACCTCGCAGCGCCCTTATCGGGAAGGCATGAAAAATCAACCCCGGCAGAAGCTGCCCGAAAACAGGGAGGGATCCTAGTATGCGCAAAATGCTTCTGGTATGGCTGCTCTTAAGCTTGCTGTCACTATGCCTGGCAGGCTGTTATAACCGCCTGGAATTGGATGACTCTGTAGGGGTGACCGGCTTCGGACTGGATGTGGAGGGTGAGCAAAAGGTCTTTTTAGTTCAGGTGACCAGTCCTTCGGGCAAGCCGGAAGGCGGCCAAACCGCCAAAGTAGATACCCTGGTATTAAAAGAAAAAGCTGCCGGCTATGCCCAGGCAGCTCGACAGATTACCCTCAGCTTTCCCCGCACCCCGGTTTGGTCACTGGCAACCACCATTTTGCTGGGAGAGCAATTGGCCCGGGAAGACCTGGCCTTAGTGATGGATTTTGTTTCCCGCAATCGCTTTATACGTCCTAATATGCTGCTCTTTCTCACCGCAGGGACTACCCCCGAAGAGGTGATGCAGCTAAAAACCCCGCCGGAAAACCACTCGCTTGTGGCCCTGGAAAAGATAATTCGCGGGCAGCAGAATTATGCCGAAATCTATCTGCCGGTAACCCTGCGTGAATTTCGCACCAAATATGCTACCCCGGGTGTAGAACCGGTACTGCCCCAGGTCAGGATCGAGGAGAATGCCGGGGAAAAAACCCTGCGCATTCATGGGGTGGCGGTATTTCGCGAACGCCGCCTGGTGGGTGAACTGGATGAAATTGAAAGCCGGGGCCTGCGCTTCCTCGATGCTGGCGAAATGCGGGGCGGTCTGGTGACCGTCAACCTGTCCGGCAACCGGCAAAGCGGGCCATTGGAGGAAATGGTAAGCATGGAGATTATTCGTTCCCGGGCCCGCTGCACTCCCCTTATCAATGAGGATGGCAGCATTGAAATGCTCATAGATATAGAGGCTGACGGAAACCTATACGAACAGACCACCACCGAGAACCTGCAAACTACGGAGAACCTGCCCCGCTTGGAACAGTTGACCGCTGCCGCTATTAAAGAGGATGCTATGGCCTGTATTAAAAAAGCCCAGCTTTTGGGCAGCGACATATTCGGTTGGGGAGAGATAATCAGCCGCAAGCATCCCGCTGTGTGGCGACAACTCGAAGCAGATTGGCCGGCGCACTTCAGCAACCTGAAAGTCAGGGCTGAAGCGCGCTACAGCATACGCCGCGCCTACCTCCTGGATGGGCCGGTGCCGATCAAAAACTGACAGATGGGGGTGCCCCTGTGTTTACTGCCCTGTTTTTTATGATGGTGGTTTTTTTGCTGGCTTTGGATGTGCCCGGGCTGTTGCGCCAGGGATTGAAAAAAGACCTGGTGATTTATGCCCTGTTCATGCTCCTGGCCATCTACCTGAGTATGGTCCAGTTTTATCACTGGCCTTTTTTCAATCCCTTCCTGGAATTGGCGGCCAAAATACAAACGCCTTAGTTGCGGCAATTTAAAGCCTGTTAAATGAGAGGTGAATTATTTGACCAGGCTCACCAATATTCAGCTTTTCTGCATACTAGTAATCACTATGATAACAACGCCTTACCAGGTTCTGGCCAAGCTGCTGGCGGTCACAGTGGCGCAGCACGGCTGGTTGGCCATCCTGGGCTCAATACTTCCCGGGTTTATACTGGTTTGGGCGTACTATTACATATTGGTCAACAGCAGCCGCCCATTTCCCGGCTTGCTCGAAGAGCATTGCGGTACTGTAACCGGCAAAATATTAGGATTTATCTATATTTGGGTGTTTTACCTGGTAGCGGTGAAGAGCCTGGTCATCTTTGCCAACTTCTTTCTGAGCAATGTCCTGCCCGGCATGCCTATCAGCATTCTCTTGATTTTCATCATCCTGCCGGCCTTTTATGCACTGCGCAAGGGTCTGGAAGCCAGCGTGCGCACGGTGGAGCTAATTACCATTACTGGGTACCCGTTGGCTATGCTCTTGCTGTTTTTTGGCCTGGGGCCGGAAACCGACTGGTCGCGATTGCTGCCTTTAGGGGGCTTCGCTGTGGCTGACCTTTTCTACGGTATCTTGCTGGTGAGTACCTACAGCAGCTTTATGATAGTGGTTCTGACCCTGGGGCCATTTTGTCACCAGCCTGGTAACTTATGGAAATGGATGTTCTCCGCCTATGGCCTGTTTTTGTTGAGTACATTGGTGATAGCGGTAATTCCCATCGTCACCTATGGATCGGCCTTGACCTCAGTGCAGACCTTTCCGGCCTTCAATATAGCCCGTTCCACCAACATTGCCGGCTTTATTCATAACATTGAAATAATTCTGGTGTCTGCGGTTATGCCGGGGGTATTTGGAGTCCTGGCCATTTTCTGGTTTGTTACCTGTTATAGCATTCAGCAGGTTTTTGGGCTGCAGGATTACCGTATCATGGTAGGTCCCACTGCCATTATGGCCGGCATCCTGGCCGTACTCCTGGTCCCGAACATACACTTTATGTACATAATGCTGGAGCGCATCTTCCCCTGGATTTTTATCACTCTGTTCGGGTTGTTGCCGCTGCTGTTGGCCCTGGTGATACGGCTAAAGAGGCCGAAAGATTTGCAGCCAGGTATGATGGCAGGCAACAATTAAACTTATGCCCTACAATTATCGAACTGAGGTTTTGCTTGTGAAGCTCAATTTCCTTCTCGGTATAATCACCCTGTTTATTGTCTTGTTATGCTGCAGCGGTTGCTACAGCCGAATTGAGCTGGAAGACAGCATAGCAGCGGTAGCTCATGGCCTGGACATTAGCCCGGACGGCACTCAGGTTATTTCCAGCGGGCAATTTGCCCTGCCGCCGCAGGCCGATGAAGAGGAAGCCCCCAAATTCCTGATACGCAGTGCATCAGGCCCCACTTTTTCAGCTGCTGAACAGGTAATAAGGGCCTCGCTGCCCAGACATCCGGTGTGGAGCAAGGCTGAAACCTACATAATCGGGGAAAATATTGCCCGTCGCAACATCGGCTTGTTTCTGGATCGTCTGGGCAGGACCAATGCAGTCAGAGAAACCTCACTGCTGTTTCTGGCCTATCAATCCACTCCGGAAGAAGTCATGAGCACCAGGGTCGAGCCTGAGGATAATGCCGAAGCAGCACTGTCTAAACTCATACGCGGCCAGGAGCCCCAAACCGGCATTTACCGTCCGGTTTCCATCAATGAATTCCTTTACAAGGTCAGTGCTGAGGGCATCGAGCCAGTATTGCCGCAGGTAAAGATTGAAAGCCTTGAAGGCAAAAACGGCCTGACTATCGATGGACTGGCTGTGTTTCGCGGCAGGCAGATGGTAGGCTCACTTAACGAGCAGGAAAGCCGCGGGTATCATCTGGCAAATAATGCCACCCGGGGTGGGCTCTTCAATATCACCCTGCCTGATTCCTCCAGGCCAGGGGGGCAGAGTAAGCACACCCTGGAACTGACTAGTTCCAGGGCTTCAGTCCAACCGCTGTACAGCCAGGGGCAGCTCACCATGAAAATTACCATCATTGCGGAAGGGAATCTTTTTGAACTGGACACCCCGCAAAGCCTCATTGATATGGCTCAGTTAAGCCTTTTTGAACAACAGGGCAGTGAAGCCTTAAAGAGTGACATTGCGGCCTGCATCGATAGAGCCCAGGCCTATCAGAGTGATATCCTGGGGTGGGGCCAAATACTGCAAGGACGGCAACCTGCCCTTTGGGAGAGCCTGAAAGCGGACTGGCCGGCTCAATTTGCCGGCATAGCTTATGAAATAGAATGCGAATACAAGCTGCGCCGCACCTATATACAAGGCCGGGGCATCATAGAGGAATGATCTTGCCCTATATCGCCTGCAAAACCCGCTGCAGGGTTTGCAGGGTATCACCCTCCGGCCTGAGCAACAGGGTGTGGGGATTTAAGGTGCGGATCTGGTAACCCTCCAGTATATGCTGCACATTCGGGGGCAGATTCTTTTCCAGTTGAATCTCGATCTGCTTGCCTTTACGGCGCAGCACTTTTATATCTTTATCCCTGGCCATGAGCCGCAACAGGGTGATCTGCAGGAAGTTTTCCACCGGGAGCGGGGGCTGGCCAAAGCGATCGGTCAGCTCAGCCCTGATCTCCTCAATCTCCTCCTCTGAGGTTGCCAGCAGTAAACGCCGGTAAATCCTGATCTTAACCCCGGGGTCGGGAATATACGCATCAGGGATGTAATAGTCAATATCCACATCTACCATAGGCGCGCTGCTGCGAGTAAGCGGCTGGCCGCGCAAGCGCGAGGTTTCCTGTTCCAATAAGCGACAGTACAAATCAAACCCCACCGCCTGAATGTAGCCATGTTGTTCAGGCCCCAAAATGTTGCCCGCTCCCCTGATCTCCAGGTCGCGCAGGGCTATTTTCATCCCGGCCCCTAACTCGTTGAATTCACGGATAGCGTTAAGCCTTTTTTGGGCGTTTTCATTCAAAACCCGCTCTGGATGATAGGTCAGATAAGCATAGGCAACACGATGTGAGCGCCCTACCCGGCCGCGCAGCTGGTATAACTGGGCCAAGCCCATTTTGTCGGCATCCTCTATAATAATAGTATTGACATTGGGCATATCCAGCCCTGATTCAATTATGGTGGTGCAGAGCAATATCTGATACTCGCCACGCATAAAGTCGCTCATAATTGTGGCCAGCTCAGCTTCCGGCATGCGGCCGTGGCCTACCGCGATGCGAACCCCGGGATGCGATTCTTGCAGGCGGCTGTGCACCTGGTATATGCTTTCGATGCGATTGTGAACGTAAAAAACCTGCCCCTTGCGCTCCAGTTCATTGCGTATGGCTTCATCGATGATATCATCGCGGTATTCCATCACATATGTGATGATGGGGTAGCGGCCTGGCGGAGGCGTCTCTATGACGCTCAGGTCTCTTAAGCCGGTCAAAGACATATGCAGGCTGCGCGGTATAGGTGTGGCAGAAAGGCTCAACACATCTACCAGCTCTTTAAGCAGCTTGATTTTCTCTTTTTGCGCCACCCCAAAACGATGCTCTTCATCGATGATCAGCAGCCCCAGGTCCTTAAAACTGACATCCTTGGAGAGCAGGCGATGTGTGCCGATGACGATATCTACCAGCCCTTTTTTTATATCGGCTATTATGCGCCTCTGCTCGGCCGGGGTTTTAAAGCGGCTCAATACCTCGATCTCGGCAGGGAAGTTTTTAAACCGTTCTATGAAGGTGTGGTAATGCTGCTCGGCCAATACCGTGGTAGGCACTAAAACCGCCACCTGTTTGCCATCCATTATGGCCTTAAAGGCAGCCCGCATGGCCACTTCGGTCTTGCCGTAACCTACATCGCCGCATATCAGGCGATCCATAGGCCGCGGGCTTTCCATATCGCGCTTCACATCCTCTATGGCCCGGATTTGATCCGGGGTTTCCTGATAAATGAAATCATCCTCGAATTGCTGCTGCCAGGGGGTGTCTTTGGAAAAAGCGTAGCCCTCTTTGGCCTGCCGGCTGGCATACAAAGCCAGCAGTTTTTCGGCCATCTCCTGTATAGATTGGGCTACCCGCTCCTTGGTGCGCTCCCATTCTGTGCCCCCCAGCTTGCTTAAGCGGGGGTTTTTATCCTCAGGGGCGTTGTATTTATACAATACATCCAGTTTTTCCACCGGCAAATACAGGCGGTCGGTTCCCGCATATTGCAGCAGTATATACTCCCGGGTAATGCCGTGCTGCTCCACCTGGGTAATGCCGCGAAAGATCCCGATACCGTAATGTTCATGCACAATATAGTCCCCGATGCTCAATTCTTCCAACAGGATTCTTTCCTGGTTGCCCCGGGTTTTTCGGGCCGCCTGGCGTGTTTTGACCCGTCCCCAGATATCGCGCTCGGTTAGCAAAACCACTTTAAAATCAGGGCTGATAAATCCCTTTTCAGGGGGGTTCTCTATGAACTCGGGCAGGGGCAGGTCATGGTCCAGCAATATGGCCTGCAGCTTTTCTCTGGCCTTGCGGGACCTAATCGCGCATTTGATCTCAAACCCCCGCTGATGCCATTCTTTGAGGCGCGCAATCAGTTTAGCCTCATCGCCATAAAACGGCTCCATATCCTGCTGGGTAAAACTGTGCAGCATGGCGGTGGTGACCTGGGGGACATTGCCGGGGAAGAAGGAGTGATATACGGCTGCTCTATCTTTGAGCAGGTCCTGCAATTTTTCGACCCCCAAGAGCGGCAAGGCCCTGACGGCTTGCCGCTGTTGATGGGCTTCTTTAATGGTTTCACGGTAGCCGCGTAAGGCTTTTTGGTATGCTTTGATGAAGTCACGCGCTTCGTCAACAAAGAGTATGGCCTGTTCAGGCAGATAATCGAAAAGGGTGGCCTCCAGTGATCCGCTGAGTTCATCGGCCGGGGGTATGAAAAGCTGTTTTTCCCGCCCCAGCGAACGCTGGCTGTCAATAGAAAAACGGCGTACCGACTCGATCATGTCACCAAAATACTCGAGGCGATATGGGGTTGAGGCCCCCAGCGGATAAATATCGACAATCCCCCCTTTTACCGAAAAATCCCCGGGTTGGTTCACTACCGTCACCCGGCGGTAACCGATACTGACCGCTTCCGCAAGCAGCCGGTCGCGGGGGTAGTCGTCTGACTGGCTGATTTTGATGGTCTTGGCCATCATTTCCTGAGGTGGCATAAGGTAGTGCATAAAGGCTGCGGGGGTAGAGATCACGAAGCCGCCGCGCCGCGGGTGATAAAGACACTCCTGCAGGGTCGATACCCGGCTTACTTCGACCTGGGAATAGTTCTCTTTGAGCAGCACAAAGTCACGCCCCAAAAAAAGGTGAATATGATCATCGCCGGTATAAACCCGCAGCTGGGCCCGCAAATCATAGGCTTTCTCTTCGCTGGGTACCAGGCACAGGCATTTGCCCGCCTGGGCTTTAACCAGCTGCCGCAAAAAGTAGGCCAGACCGCTGCCGCTGAGGCCGCTTAACACTACATTGTGCTGATTTTGCAGGTGCTTACAAACCTCAGTGATCAATCTGTTAACCAATCTCCGTTCCCCCATGCGTAAAGGTGGACGCTATAAATAACCCCCACTAATGCTTCAGTCTTGATATTGCTATCTTATTTACAATGGCCTGGCTAAAGAACCACTGTTAACCCAAAAATGCCGGGCTCTTAATTGTAAAAGCGCTGCCCCCCACCCTGGTTTTGCACCTGTGCTATCCCAATTTCTTCGGCGCATTCCTGGCACAGATCAAATATTTCGACTATGCCGGATTGCCCTTCAATTTCTGAGCTCTTGAAGATGCGGCCACAGCACTCGCAAGTATAGTAGATTTTCACAATCTATGCCAGCCCCTTAAGATTTTCTTATGGCTATTGTCCCCTACTGCAGGAGGTGATTATACGGGGCTAGTTAAATCGATTCATAGCCTTGATGAGGCCTTCTTTAATCCAGCACTCCACTGCATCGGCGGCGCTGTGGACCGCAGCTTCCAACTCCTGTCTTTCTTCGGGCAGTGGTGCTGACAACACCCATTCCACCGCCCCCTGGGGGGGACGCCCGATGCCAATGCGTATGCGGGCGAAATCCTGACTGCCCAGCATCTCAATTATGGATAAAACCCCTTTGTGTCCCCCGCTTCCACCGCCGGCCCTGATGCGCAGTGCGGCAAAAGGCAGATCCATATCATCATAGATCACGATCAAGTCCTCTAGGGGTATTTTATAAAAGCGCATAATCGGCTGCACTGCTTTACCGCTCAAATTCATATATGTCAGGGGCTTGACCAGGAGGGTTTTTTCCGCATTAATCCTGCAGTGGCCGACAATCGCTTCAAACCTGTGCTCCTCTTTTTCAATCCTGTGGCGCCGGGCCAATTCATTGACTGCTTTAAAGCCTAAATTATGCCTGGTATCACTGAACCTTTTCCCCGGGTTCCCCAGGCCAACCACCAGTTTCATGCTGTAGTTACCTCGCTGTAGACTATAAGAATATTATATCTGCCGGGCTCAACAAAAAACCCCGGCTCGGGCCGGAGTTGATGCTACCCTGTGATCGACTAAACCTCAAACAGCTTGCTGACCGAAAGGTCCTCATGTATCCTCAGTATGGCTTCCCCCACCAGGGGAGCAATGGAGAGTACCGTCATGTTGGGCAGAATTTTGCCCTGAGCTAGAGGAATAGTGTCGGTAACCACTATTTCCTTAAAAGGCGCCGCTGCCAGGCGTTCAATAGCGGGCCCCGAGAATACTGGATGGGTACAACAGCAGTACACTTCATAAGCCCCTTTTTCCACCAAAGCCCGGGCGGCTTCGCAAATGGTCCCGGCGGTATCGATGATATCATCGACAATTATGGCGCGTTTGTTGTTTACATCGCCAATCACATTCATAACCTCCAGCTGATTTGGAGCCGGCCGGCGCTTATCCACAATGGCCAACGGTGCACCCAGTTTGGCGGCCAAATCGCGGGCCCGGGTAACCCCCCCGACATCGGGGGATACTACTACCGCCTGATCACCGAACTGCTTGCGCTTAAAGTATTCGGCAATAGTGGGAACCCCGGGCAGGTGATCAACCGGTATATCGAAAAATCCCTGAATCTGATTGGCGTGCAGGTCTACTGCCACCACCCGCTGCGCACCTGCTTCTACGATAAGATTGGAAACCAGTTTGGCCGTGATGGGGTCTCTGGCCCGGCTTTTGCGATCCTGGCGAGCGTACCCGTAGTAAGGAATCACAGCGTTAATGCGCGAGGCTGAAGCCCTGCGGAAGGCATCTATCATAATCAGGAGTTCCATCAAATTGTCATTGACCGGTGAACAGGTGGGTTGAACCACAAATACGTCTACCCCACGCACGCTCTCATCTATCTCGCATCCGATTTCGCCATCGCAGAACCTGGTCACTTTGGCATTCCCCACCGGGATGCCCAGGTACTTTGCAATAGCCTGTGCCAGTGCGGGGTTAGCATTGCCAGTAAATAGCTTCATACGCCATCTGGACACTTTCATTACTATGTTACCTCCTGATCATCTTTGCTTTTTCTATACCAACCCTTGATGTTCCTTTGCTGGGCACGTTCTACCGCCAGGCTGTCGGGGGGAACATCGCGGGTTATAGTTGACCCTGCTCCAGTAACTGAATTCCTGCCAATCCTGACTGGTGCTACCAGGTTGGTATTGCTGCCGATAAACACGCCATCCTCGAGAAAGGTCGGGTATTTATTTACACCGTCGTAATTGCAGGTGATAGTCCCGGCACCGATATTGACCTTGATGCCTACCTGAGCATCGCCTACATAGCTCAAATGCGGGATCTTGCTGTATTCCCCTATATTGGAATTCTTTATTTCAACGAAATCTCCTACTTTGACCCCTTTGGCTAAACGCGTTCCCGGGCGCAGGTAGGAAAACGGTCCAATGGTACATTCATCCCCAATATGGGCATCTATGATTCTGGCTGCTTCAATGCTTACCTTTTTCCCCACCACGGTGTTGGTGATTCTTGCCCAAGGGCCTATATCGCATTCCTCTCCAATCACTGTATGGCCTTCAATGATGGTATTGGGACGAATAATAGTATCGGCTCCGATTTCCACCCCTTGATCAATGAACACCGTCTCGGGGGCTATTATGGTAACCCCGGCTTTCATCAGCTCAACATTTTTGCGCCGGCGCATTAAGGCCTCACAATAAGCCAGCTGAACCCGGTCATTGATGCCCAGGACATCGTTACTGTCTTCACAGACCACAACCCCCACTTTAAGCCCATCATCGATCATCAAGGACAATACATCGGTTAAATAATACTCCCCCTGAGCATTGTTGGTAGTCAGGGCTGACAGGCGCGGAAAGACCTCGGAGCGGTTAAAGCAGTAGATGCCTGCATTGATCTCTTTAATAGCTTTTTGCTCCGGCCTGGCATCCTTTTCTTCTATTATCCTGTACAGGGATTGATCCTCATTCCTGATTATACGGCCATAGCCTGCAGGATCGTCAACCCTGGCCGACAGAACCGTAGCTGCGGCATTGTTCTCTATATGCCAGGCAAGCAGGCTTGTCAGGGTGCTGCTCCGAATCAGCGGGGTATCACCAGAAAGAACCAGGACCCTGTCAACGTGGTTCTTTATGCCGCTCTCAGCCTGTTTGAGGGCATGTCCGGTTCCCAATTGCTGTTCCTGGACGATAAATTCAACCTCAAAACCGCTCAGAGACTCAATTACGTGTTCCCGGCCGTGGCCTACCACCACATATATTTCTGTTATCCCGGCAGCCTGTACCGCATGAACCACATGCTGGATCATAGGCCGGCCTGAAACTTTATGAACCACTTTGGGATAGGCTGAACGCATGCGCACGCCCTTCCCGGCAGCCAATATTACTGCGGCATTAACCAAAATATATCTCTCCCCTTGAACTGACCTTGGTGTTTTCTGTCAAATGGTGCAGCACACCACCTGCATCAGGTTTCATTATTGAGAAATAATACATTCGACATCGGGCCAGCAATATCCTGTTTTAAAACTGGAAACCGCAAAACCTGATATGCAATGGCGCCGGACACCACTCTTATGATGTCCCGGCAAGATAGGCCTGGGCTAAAAGCAAGTCACTGGGCTTATCCACATCGACCCCTACCTCGGCATAACCAGAAATCAGGGCTTTTCCAGAAATACCGGTTACCTCCGCAAAGCGCTTTTCCACCGCCGGTATAGTCAGCCTTTTAAACAGGAACTGCAAGACCAACCCCAATCCGAACAGGCGCGCCATGGCCAGGGGGCTTTTTCTGCGCTTGACCAGCTCTTCCGCCATATGCATGACCTGGTTGATAACCCGGCTGCGAATGATAAACAGGTTGCCGCCGGTGAAGGTGCCTTCGCGAAGCTTGACATAAGTCCTGGAAACCCCGGGGAATTTATGTTCGTTGACTTCTTTGCTGGTTATCGGATAGTAGAAATCGGCCTGGTGGATTTCCGACTGGGCAATAAAATCGTCAATGGCAGCAGTGGTGATAAATGGAATATCGGTCGGCATGATCAATAGGCTCTCGCTCATCTCACCCTGCTTGAGCAGTTCGACTGCATTGGCAAAGCTGGCTACAGCGTTGTCGCCGCCTTCAACGAAAAGCAGCTCCGGGTCTTTGGCCAATATAGCCCTTAAATCTTTAACCGGACCGCTGATAACTATGCGGCCAATATTCTTTGAAGCCCTTAAGGCCCGGTAAACATAGTTGATCATGGGGCTGTTGCCGATTATGATCAGGGCTTCGTTTTCATAAGGCGCTATCTTTTTCAACTCAGAGGCATTATTTCCCCCGGCCAGAATGATAGCATCGTACAGCATATAGTCTCCTCGCTATCTGGGCAAACCTTCCCGTTTAATCGATTCCATCATGACATTTTCTGCGTTTTCAATATGATCCTGGGCCAACTGCCTGGCCAGGCTGACATCCCGGGCCTGCAAGGCTTCAACAATAGCGCGGTGCTCTTTTAGCGACTGGTACATACGTCCCGGAACAGATAAGGAAGTGGTGCGCAAACGCTGTATCTGCTCGCGCAGGTTGTTGACTATGGTCCACAGCCGTTTATTGCGGCTGCCTTTATAAATGGCTTCATGAAACTTGGTATCGATCTCGATCAGCCGGTCAAAGTCCCCGCTGGCAATGGCCTCCGCTTTGATGACCAGGCAGCGCTCCATGAATTCCAGCTCTTCATCGGTTATTCGCTCTGCTGCCAGAGCAGCCGCCAGGCCTTCCAATGAAGCCCTGATCTCAAATACATCCATTATATCCTTGGTAGAGATGTCCGCCACATAAGCCCCTTTACGCGGGACCATAACAATAAAGCCTTCCAGTTCCAACTTGCGCAGAGCTTCCCGTATAGGGGTTCGCGATACCCCGAGTTCCTCCGCCAGTTGTATTTCCATCAATCGCTCTCGGGGTTTAAGGGTGCCGTTTATTATGGCTTCCCTGATAGCTTCCAGAACCAATTCCCGAAGTGGTTTGTACGAATCCAGATTAACCGGTGATAATCTTCGTTCCTGCACTTTTCTCACCCCTGCCATATGACGATACCAAAAACACTTGTTGATAATGCTTGAGAAAGCTCTGTCTGGCTTGCTCGGCTCGGTTGCCCTCAGCGAAAATGCCGAAAACGGTAGGCCCGCTTCCAGACATCAAGGCATTCAGAGCCCCATGCTCAATCATAGCGGCTTTAATCGCGGCTATTTCCGGGTAAAGCCTGATGCTTACCGATTCTAACACATTTACTAGGTTTTTGGCTATATTCATGATATCACAATCCTGCCAGGCTGCAAGGAAAGCTGCGGTATCCGGCCTTTTCCCGACCTCATCCAAGCGCAAACCCTGATATACCTCGGCTGTTGATACCTCATAATCCGGCTTAACCAGCAGTATCCAGGGCAGATGCCTATCAGGCAGCGGTTCCAGGATTTCACCCCGGCCACGGGCTATAGCCGTTGCCCCCTCCGGGCCCTGACAGGAGCGATTTTCATCTGCCGGAGAATAACAGCCCAAAAGGCAAAAAGGTATGTCTGAACCCAGCTCAGCAGCTGCCCGCATCAAAGTGGCTAAATCTCGATTATAGCCCAAAGCCCGGTTCATGCCCCACAGAACTGCGGCAGCGTCTGCACTCCCCCCGGCCAGCCCTGCTCCCAGGGGGATGTTCTTCTCAATGCTGATATCCACCCCTTCCCCATGACCAAACTGGGTTAAAAGCAGTTGGGCTGCCTTATAGGCCAGATTGCTGTGGTCATTGGGCAAGTCCGGGTTATTGGAGCGCAGGCTGATGCTGCCTCCAGGTACCTGGCGTATGGTGATGCGATCGACCAGGTCGATGTGGTGCATGATTGACTCCAGCTCATGATAGCCGTCTCTTCTTTTATACTTGACATCCAGGGTCAAATTGACCTTGGCCGGTGCTTCCACTACAAATGTCTCCATGTTATCCCCCATTTTCACATTATATATCTATGTGCTGGCAAAGGAAAAGGGAACGACCGGGCCGTTCCCTCACTGGGGGATTTATCAGCATGATGCTTCATAATGATTTATCCCTTGTGCTGTTTTCCCTCCAGGGTTACTTGCAAACCCCTGGGCAAGAGCTTCAAGCACTTGAGGCTCATTTCGGCCTGCTGCGGGCTGTCCAGGCTGAGCCCCTGCTCTGAAGAAGACACCATGCACAGGGGCGGGAACAGTACGCACCACCAGTTTTTGCCCTGTCCCTCACCTATTACCACCCGCACAGCCTGATAATCCCCGGCGGGAAATACCAGGTTGCCGTAACTCTTGGTGGGGAATGCATACTGTCCTACTTCGACATTGACCCCATACTGATAGCCATGTTGGGCTATGGTTGCTTCGGCGGTGCGTTTAATTGCAGGGAGTTCCCTGAGGGCAATCTGCCGGGCCTCTTCGGCAGTGGAGGCCTCAATCAGGGCATCTCTCAGTTGTGCCACCACCTGGTCCTTGACCTGAAGTTTTAATTGCTGGTCACCGGGATTATCACTGTTGGCAATAACATGCAACCGCAGCACATCCTGATGCAGTGATGTGCCCCGGATATCTTCCCAAACGTATCCGCACATGATCACAAACATGATGGCGAGCAATATAAATGAAACCTTTTTCATTGAGCAAAACCTCCCTTCAAATTGGAGTATTTCCTAAATGGCGCAAGATAAACCTCGACTTTAGCTTAACTTCAACGGTGATTACAATCTCTGCTCGCTTCATCATATAAAATGCCATCTTTGCAGCTGCATTATACCGGGCAAGTATTAATATTATGGCTCATTAATGCAAATAAAAAAGACAGCCTGTTGCTGTCCGGTGAAATCATGGTGATGAGGGCATAGCTTCCATCTGTTCTTTAGGAGGATCGATCTTGCCCTTCCTGAATACGGGATAAATACTCGCGAATGATCATGCGAACCAAAGCACTCCGAGAAATCTGGTTTTTTCTAGCCAGTTCCTTGATATCGTTAACCTGACTTCTGGTCAGGTAAAAAGTGGCATGTTCAAATTTGTCCGTTGCCATTTAAAACCTCCTCCCCGCTTGAGCTAGGTTACTTGGTACAGGCGGTAGGTTATCACCGCTACGGCTTTGTGAATATTATATGTTGACAAAAGCGCTTATGTTACCCGCTCATGCACTCAAAGCCCTGATCAACTCCTCGATCCGCCTTTCCATAACCTGCCTGCCCTGTGCTATGATCCAGTCAGCTTTGTCTATATCATTCAGGCCTATATTGCCCAATGCGGGGAACACTACCATATCCGCATACAGCTGTTCGTCCATCACCGAGGTTTCATAGGTCAAAATCTCCAGGCTGCGGGAAATCAGGGCAGGAATCTCATTCACCTCGCTGTAATACTGCTCCTGCCCGAGGTCAATGGCCAGAATATATGGAGCCCCCATGGCAACTTGCACCCATACCGGCACCATGCTTCTGAGCCCGCCGTCCACCATCAGCATATCCCCAAACTTTCGCGGTACAAAGGTGGCGGGGATAGAGGTGCTGCAGCGCACCGCTTCGCTCAAACGAGCCTTATGCACCACCTTCACCGCCCGCTTTCCGGTCGGTATGCGGCGGTTGCAGAATACCACTTCCTGACCGCTGTTAATATCACAGGCAATAATGGCCGTGGGCATTTTTACCTGATTTAGGGTCAATCCCCCGGTCCATTTATATATCAATCGTTCCAGGCGGCATCCCCGTATTATCCCCTGCAGAGGCCAGTGCCTCCCCGGCCACAAGAGCCCCAGCACATACATTATTAAGCCGCTTATATTGTAGTCCAGGTAGTCACTGGGCTTGAGCTGCTTCACCAGCTCAGCCATTTGCTGCGGATCGATTCCGCAGGCGTATAAAGCAGCCACAATGCTGCCGGCACTGGTGCCGGAAATAAATGACGGTTTGATGCCGTTTTCCTGCAGCACCTGTAAAACCCCGATATGGGCTAAGCCTTTTAATCCTCCCCCACCTAATGCCAACCCCAGTTTTTTCATGCCATAATCTCCAGGCTGTTATTTACTCAATAAAATGTGAATATGCGCGATCCCACAGCAGTGACAGCTTACCGCAAAAATAAGCGGTCAATCGTTTATTGAAAAGCAGACCCTGCTTTTATGCTATATTCAGCGATTGCAGGCAATCACCATATAGCGGGAAATGTGCTGTATCAGTTCACTATTCCTGCGCTGCACCTCTTCCCAAAAATGCCTGTATTCATCGGGTTCGGTTTCCTGCTGGAATTGGCTTATCAGCCGGTCGATTTGCTGATACTGCTGCAAAACCTGCTCCAGCCGGGCGCGCATGGCGTTTTTTGCCGGCCGGGGAATTCTTTTTTGTATCCGCATAGCTCCTCCCAAAAACAAATGCCCGGCATTTAGCCGAGCATCAACCATTATGCTATTTGCACTCATCGGGATCGATCTCACCGTATACTACCACACAATGCATTTTGCCCAATTTGTCGATGATATCGACAAACACCCGCAGGGCTATGGCAGTGCCATTAAGCGGTTGGGGCAGGTTGGCCGGGTTGCTGGGATCTTCGCTGTTGCCCAGTATTTCGTAGTCAAAACTCCAATTTCTCAGACAGATCTCCGACTGATCGACCTCGTCCCTGAATTCTTCTACACTGAGTGGCGGATCGAATTCATCCAGTTCAATTACCTGGCTATAGCAGTCAGTGACGGTGATGATCTGATATTCGTTGCCAACGATTACGAAGAGTATTACTTCAAATTCTATGAAGATTTTTACCTTATTATAGCAGCTCAGGTCTTCGTGGGCCTGAATAACCTTGACCTTGATGTCTTCAACGGCACGAATCTTTCCCCCAACTTGCTCATCCGGTACACAGAAGACTGTATCCAATACTTTAACCTGTTTTTCGCAGAATTTGGCTTTTATCACCTGTGCCCATAAATCCAACATGCAACCTTCAGGAAATTCACACTTAAGTTCAGCCACGATACTTTCCCTCCTTGGTATTCTTTTTTTCTATCTGTAGTGCGAAATCTGTCTGGGCAAATTTCTAGGATATACTATGAGGGACAGTGGCAAAGTGTGATTATGGTGATTGCCAGTACCTTACACAAAATGGGGTATGGTATTTCAAAAGACCGCCGGTCTCCCCAGGGCAAAAAGCTGCTTGATCTTATGCCCCAGGCCGACCCGGTTGATCTCCGCTGAGGGGGTAATACCCGGGCTTTTTTGCAGGCTGTAGGGTGCCTCCCTTTTATTGAGCTGTTCCTGTAAATCCTGGCGGGTGCGGTTAGCATGCATCAATTCTTTGACCAGGGCCTGGCTGCGGTTTTCCGCTTTTCTTAAAGCATTTTTCAAACCGGCCAGGTTTTTTTCGTAAAGCCTGATGCGGTGGTGCAATGCCGCATTATCCTGGGAAAGCCGCTCTACTTCGCACTCCAGGTTGCGGATGGTTTCCAGTATAGCCTTGCCTGGATAGTAGGGTTCCGGCTCAGGATAGGGCTCAGGCCTTGAAGCCTCGACAATCTCCACAGCACCATTTTGTACCGCCAAAACCGTATAATTTAAAATCATTTTTACCCTTAAGGTTTCATCCTGTAATTCACCTTCACAAAACACCTCATCGGCTTCAACGATCATTTCCGTCCCGGCGGTAAACTCCATGGGAGGGTCAAAGCAATGGTTTGGCAGCCATTCCCTGATTTCATCATGAAAAGACAGCAAATCCGGTTGATGGTCGAAGGCCTGCAGCAGAGCCAGGACCTTCAATCTGATCAGGCATTCTACATATTTGCCGTGGTGACTGGCCTCACAGCTTGGCACTTTCACGCGCAGGTCTTCGATATGTTGATAGGCTTTGGGGAGTTGGTAAACCCCTTCAACCGTAGTGGTCTGCGGGGGGTCCAGTTGGGCCAGAATAACAGGCGACCAAATCTTCGGCAAGGCATAATACCCCTTTCCCTGGAAAGTCAAACTCTCTTGGTCTATTTATATGGGGCTGATTCGACATCTATGTCCCCGCCGGAGCATAAAAAAACTGCACCCCAGGGTGCAGTCAATTCAGTATCTTTTAGGGATTTACCGATGGAATTCTGAACTCTTCATCAGCGGTGTCATATACGAACAATTCCACTGTCTCAGTCAATACATCAGCATAGCTATAAGATACTCTTCTTTCAACTTTTCGCTCATCAAGCTTGACCACGAAAATGTTAGGGTAAATGGATTCCAATATCCCTTCCCTTTCTATAATACGGTTTCTTCCCCGGTTGGCTTTAAGACGAATTTTGCTGCCCACAAAAGACTCAAGATCCTTCTTGATGTCAGATATTGCCCTGGGAGAACTCATACTCATCCACCTGCTTTGCTCATTTATCATAGTAATTGTATATCAATGAGCAGCAATTGTCAATACTTGACCCATCAGTATATAAAAAAACTTCCTTCCTGTCAACATATTAATTGATATTTATCTGGCAGAGTGAGTTTTATCCATACCCCGGATCAATACTTGGTGTGCCGGTCCGCTACTTTGCTGGCAGCGCAGGCATGGGGTTTTATGCAAGGACTAAAACCGCAGCCTATTACCATACCGGTGATTTCGCGTATCAATTCCTTGGTCTCGCCGTGCGTACCAATATCCAGGTGAATTTCCACTTCCATATACTCACAGCCCTTAAGCCTTAACAATTGCTCCAGCTGATCGGCCAGTTCCAAACTGAGCGAGGCTTCGTAAAAGATCCGCTGGCGTAAGGATTTGACCCGTACCTCGTAAATCTTGTTGTAATAATACCTGGCCCCCTTGCCCTGGCGATGAATAATAATTGCTGATACAAAGCAGGTATTGGTTACCCGGGGATGTGAATCGCTCCCTACGATCAATTTATAGGAATGGCTCATATCCTCCCTGATATATGCCAGGATATCTTCCACCACTTCGGTTAACTCCAATTTTCCTTTGCTGGGGCTAAAGAAAGACATTATCCTATTCAACCTCCTGTGGTGTAAAGCTATCAACAATCCGTGCAAATTGTTCTAAAACGAGGTTTTCGGGCCTGGCCTGAGGGGAAATTCCCAACCCTTCAAGCATAACCTGGGCTTTTGCTTTTTCCAGCCGGAAATAATCGCTGCTGATATTAAGGATGGTTTTGCGCCTTTTTTGAAAACAAGCCTTGATAAAACTGAACAGGCGTGCTTCATCGCCTGCTTTGATCCTTTTTCCGGCAATAGGCTTTAACGCGATTACTGCCGAGTCTACTTCGGGTTGGGGATAAAAGCAGTGCCTGGATACAGTACTTATGTACTCTACATCACAATGATATCTGGCTGCAAGGGTTAACAGCCCGTAAGCCTTGCTGCCTGGTTGAGCCTGTAAACGCTCGGCCACCTCCTTCTGAATCATCAGCACCGCCAGGGTCAAATGCGGACACGATTCCAACAGCTTGAATATGATGGGACTGGTTATATTATACGGTATATTGCCGCAGACCTTAAATGATGATAATTTTTCCAGCTTGAGCCTGTTTTTGATCTCGGCTTCAATATCTATGGACAGTATATCTGCAAAGAGCAGCTCTACATTATCAATGCCATGCAGGGCCTGTCCTAATGGCTTTTCCATGCCCCGGTCAATCTCTACTGCCAACAGCCGGCGGCTTTTTTCAGCCAGCAAGGGGGTCAAAGCCCCGAGGCCGGGGCCTATCTCCAGCACATAATCCTCACCGCTTAAATTGCACTTTTCCACTATTTTACGCGCAATATTGTCGTCGGCGAGGAAATTTTGCCCCCATTGTTTGTGGGGGGCTAACTTAAAAAGGTTTAAGACCTGTCTAACGTTGGGCAAGTGGTGTTCTCCCGTCCCGCTTCCCTTTTGGGGATTTTTTCACATTATACACCATCCAGGACCCGGTCAGTGTAAAGAAAGGGATGTCGCTCCCTTTCTGTAAACTTACTTGCGATCAAGGCCCGGGGTTATCCTTTTTTATCTGCTGATTGATAGCATCGATATCATCCTTCATGCTTTGAAACGGCTGGCCTTCGATTAAACCAGCGGCCACATCGTTAATCTTCCTGATCAGGTTGGGGTCAGTGGTAACCAATACATTTGTAACCCGGGAGTCAGCCGCTTTTAGTTTTTTTCTCACCGCTTCCTTTACCTGGTTTTCGTCGGCATTTGCTTTAACAGTAACTCCAACCATGGCCACCAGCCCCTTGACCTGGGTTTCTCCGGGTGTCGGGCTGGGGACTACCGCCTCACTGTCTACTTCGGTCAGAACTACGGTGGCATTCTGCACCCCTTCGACTTGCTTGGCTTGCTTGGACAATTTGTCAGATATTACCCGGCGGTCGCTGGAAGTGAGTCCAGAGGTCTCTGGTTGTGGTGCTTCAGGCTTCTGTGCAGGCTTTTGACATCCGGCCGCCAGAGCTGCCAATAACCCCAAACATAATAATAAAACTAGCGCTCTTCTCAATTAGCTTCACCTCCACTATCAATATTTTTATTTTCTGGTACAGATGGCAGTTTACTCAGGTAATAATTGGCAATAAAAAAGGAAGGGCTCTCCCTTCCTGCTTATTTATTCACTTATTGCAGTATATAGAGTTTGACCGTGCGTACCCCCCATTTCATACACTGGGCATGGTCCTCCATGAACAGGTCGATTCTGTTGCCGCGGACGGCTCCGCCGGTATCACAGGCGGTGCCGTATCCATAACCCTCAACATATAATCGCGAACCCAGGGGAATTACAGCGGGATCAACGGCAATGGTTCCAACTGCTGGCTTGGTGCCGGTAGCGGTGTTTCTGCCGGTATAGGTATATGCGCTGGCACGAGCATACATGGCCTGTTTAAAATCCAAGCGCAAATTGCCGCGTGATACAGTGGTGATGTTTCCCACTGCCACAATCTTGTTCACCGGTGCTTGGATAGTCTGGCTGGCGATAACCTCGCGCTTTACCTCCTGGCCATTATGGTAGGTGATACGTACTGTATTGAGCGCAGTTCCATTTGCCCCCTGGCGCAGGGTTCTGGTCAGGCCCTTTTCCAGGGTATTATCCTCGGTGCGCTCCTCTCTATATGACAGGATAACCTTTTCCTGCATCTCCTGTTCGTCAACTCGAATGATTTCGATTTCCTGCTCAGGCTGAGTCAACTCGCTGGCAGTGGTTTTTATCAGATCTTTTTCCCCCAGTGTGATGCCGGCTTCAGCAATAGCCTGTTTGACAGGTACCGGTGGGGTGATAAGCTCCTTTTTCTGCCCGTCAGCAATGACATATACTTTAAAGGCTCTGATTACATTGATGTTGGTGTTTTTCTGCACTGCCTGATCTCTATCAGGCTGAACCAAATCGTATTCACTGAGGACTACTCCATTCCGCTCCAAAACCTGGGCCACACTGCAGCTGAAGAACACTTTATCCTTGATAATCTCCCCATCTACCGCAATGGTCACCGGTTTTTGCAGAGCAAAAAATAAACTGAGCCCAAAGATTGCCAGGACAAACAAGGCAATGAACAATTGCAGGCCTTTTTTTACCCTTTGCATATTCATCCTCCCTTTCTCAAGGCTTTTTGGGCTATTCCTTGAAAATGTTGAGGTATCATTCATTGTATAGAAAGCCCGTCTCAAAGTCAAATAATGTTCCAACTTATGGATATGCTACCATATATTGTTAATAATATGAGGGATCATACCCCAGTTGTCCCTATTTTATGCTGAGAAGGGCAAGAACAATGCTGAAACAGGGCATGAAAGGAGCGATATTAACCTCGAATTAGGCCGTAAATGATCGCTTAACTCTGGGGCAGGTTAAATACCCGGCAGGCATTGAGGCTGGTTTGATAGGCGATTTCGGCCAGGCTCTTCTGGCGCAGCTGGGCCAATTTTTGGGCTACGTAGACAACATGGGCCGGTTCATTGCGCTTCCCCCGCAAGGGCTCAGGGGTGAGATAGGGGCAGTCGGTCTCTATCAGGATTCTGTCCAGAGTGATGCGTGAAGCCACCTCCACAGTCTTCCGGGCGTTTTTATAGGTCAGCGGCCCGGCGAAAGAGATGTAGAATCCTTCCTTCATCAGTTCAATGGCCAGGGGCAGGTGACCGGAATAGCAATGCATTACCCCCTGATTGCGTCCGGCCTTTTCTTTTTTGATAATATCCAGTACTTCCTGGTGTGCATCCCGATCATGAATAACAATCGGCTTGTTTAATTCAGCTGCGATCTTAATCTGTTCCACAAAAGCCTGGCGCTGTATGTCCCGTGGGGACAAATCCCGGTAATAATCCAGACCGGTCTCGCCAATAGCCACTACCCTGGGATCCCTGGCCAGGGCATACAGCTTGCTGATGATGTCCGCGTTGAGGGTTTTAGCGTCATGAGGATGAACCCCGACCACTGCATAAACCTGCTGGTATTGGTGGGCCAGGCTTACTGCTTCCACCGAGGTATCATAATCGTAGCCTATACATATGATCTTCCCAATATTAGCCGCCTGGGCCCTCTGCATGACCTGAGGCAGATCACTGGCAAATGCCCGGTCCTGCAGATGGGCATGGCTGTCAATAAGCGGTTCAAAGTGTTCTTGCACTGTCATGTTATCCTCTAATCCCCAATCAATAGCTGGTGTTGTTCTTCAACCGATTACTTTACACGGCTGCCGCTGGGGATACCCTTGTTGATCATCAAGACCTCCAGTTCCTGGTCCCCTTCGGACGAAGCGGCCAGTATCATGCCCTGCGATAAAGTACCCCTTATTTTGGTGGGTTTCAGGTTGGCCAGGTAGACCACTTTCTTGCCAATCAGTTCCTCAGGCTTATAGGCTTTGGCAATCCCTGAAACCACGGTGCGTTCCTCATCTCCTACTTTCAGCTTTAACACCAGCAGTTTGTCAGCTTTCTCCATTTTGTGGCAATCAATGACCTGGGCCACTCTTATATCCAGGCGAGCAAAATCCTCAATAGTTATCAGCTCGTCCTCTTTCACCTGCTTTTCCTCCGCAATTTGACTATTCTGTTCCCCTGCGGAACCTTCCTCCAATGTCTTGAGATCAATCCGCGGGAACAGAACCGGCCCTTTAGCCACCTTTCGGGAAGGCTCAGTCAAGCCCCATTTGCCTGCCATATCCCAGGTCAATTGTTCTGGATCAATGAATACCGGAAGCTGTGCATTAACCCTGGCAGTCAGGGTGGGCATGGTGGGGGCCAATAGAATTACCGCAATACGTATAGCTTCGACCAGATTATACAGTACCGTTCCCAGCCTGCTGCGGTTGGCCTCATCCTTGGCCAGTCGCCAGGGCTCGGTTTCATCGATATACTTGTTGGCCCGGGCCACCAGTTTCATCACCGCCAGTATATAATTGGAGAAATCCAATTGCTCAAGCTTGCCGGTAGCTTCTTGATAAGCAGTCTGAGCAGTCTTTATAAGCTCCTCATCCAGGCTGCTGGCTTTGCCCGGTTCAGGTATAATCCCCTCAAAATAACGGCTCACCATTGCAGCCGTGCGGCTGATCAAATTCCCCAGGTCATTGGCCAGATCGGAGTTTATGCGAGTAACCAGCATTTCCTCGGAATACATCCCGTCCTGGCCAAAACTGAGCTCTTTTACCAGGTAATAGCGAACCGCATCCACACCGTATTTACTTACCAGGGTACGGGGATCCACCACATTCCCCTTGGATTTTGACATTTTGCCGCCCTCCAGCATTATCCACCCATGGGCAAAAACCGTTTTGGGCAGGGGAAGGTCCAGGGCCATCAGCATGGTGGGCCAGATTATGGCATGGAAACGAATTATATCCTTGGCCATTAAGTGCACATCAGCCGGCCAGTACTTGTTAAACTTCTCTTCGTCCTGCAAATAGCCGATGGCGCTCAAATAATTGATCAAAGCATCGAACCACACATAGACCACATGCTTGTTATTGAAAGGAACGGGAACCCCCCAGCTGAATGTGGTTCGGGAAACACACAGGTCCTCCAGCCCGCTTTTAATAAAATTGACTATCTCATTGCGCCGCGACTCAGGCTGTATGAATTCAGGGTGCTGCTCTATATGCTCCAGCAGACGGGGGGCATATTTGCCCATGTTAAAGAAGTAGCTCTCCTCCTGCAGCAACTCCACCGCACGTCCACAGTCCGGGCAATTCCCGTCTACCAGCTGCCTTTCAGTAAAAAAGGTTTCACAGGGGGTGCAGTACCAGCCTTCATATTTGGATAGAAAAATGTCGCCCTGATCATACACCTTCTGAAATATCCTCTGTACCACCTCTTCATGCCGCTTCTCAGTAGTCCTGATAAAGTCGTCATGGGTGATCAGCATGGTATCCCACAGGGATTTGATATTGGCTACTATTTCGTCCACATATACCTGCGGCTGTTTGCCTTTTGCCAGGGCTGCTTTCTCTATTTTCTGACCATGTTCATCAGTGCCGGTAAGATAAAAAACGTCATATCCCTGCATCCTTTTGAAGCGGGCTATACAATCAGCGGCCACAGTAGTATAGGCATGGCCGATGTGAAGATTATCGCTGGGATAATATATGGGGGTGGTGATATAGAAATGCTTCCGCTCTGACAATTTGGACCCTCCTGTCTGTTTATGCCTTCCCAAATCAGTATAAAAACAGTTTTCACTAATTACAATCATTATCCCGTTTTTTGCTAAACTTGTTTATAATCTTCGCACCTTCTTTAGTTTACCACACTATTGGCCATGTTAATCCATCAACCAGGCCTTTGCGCAGCTGAACCTTTGCAGCCGTACATTAATGCAGTAAAACTGTTCCTTGTTTATATACTTCGCAAACTGAAATTCCATCGACATTTAACACGCATAAGCGCTCTATATCTAATAATTTTGTCAAATATATTACTAATTTTCTCCATATTTCTTGACTATTTCTACCAGCATTGGTATACTTTGTTTCGGAAGCAAATTGCAATTAATAGCAAGGAGGGTTGCAGCATATGATGAAGTCTACCGGCGTAGTAAGAAAAGTGGATGAACTCGGCCGTATTGTTATACCCATTGAGTTAAGACGCACCATGGGTATAGAGGAGAAAGATGCTCTTGAGATCTACGTTGACAATGAAAAAATCATTCTCAAGAAATACGAACCTGCCTGTATTTTCTGTGGCAATGCCGAGGAAGTAGCCAACTACAAAGGTAAAAACCTGTGCAGAGCTTGTCTTTTAGAGCTTGGCAAACAAGTAGGTTAATACATACATCATCGTTTTAGATGATGTTCATAGTACTTATATAGGTCTGATTTTTTCAAACCATATTCGCGCGCCTTTATTATGAAGGCGTCTTTTTTTGCCATCCCCGCTCTGATCAATTGATCCACTTCCAGACTGACAGCATGCAGATCGGCTGATTTGCCGGCCGGCTGGAAGCCGGCCACTACCAGGCATATTTCGCCCCGGGGAGCGTTTTCCTTGAAGTGCTGTATGGCCTTTAAGATGCTTCCTCTAATGATTTCCTCATGTACCTTGGTAAGTTCGCGGGCCACTACCAGCTCACGGTCTCCCCAGATTTCAAGCATGTCCTCCAGGGTTTTCAGGAGTCGATGCGGTGCCTCATATAATACCAGGGTATACCTTACCTGGGCCAACTCCTGCAGAGCAGTTTTGCGCTGCCCGCTGCGGGCGGGAAGAAAACCGCGAAAAAGGAAACCTTCGCTTTCCATGCCCGATACGCTGAGGGCGGCGATGGCTGCTGAAGGCCCGGGCACAACCTCAATTTTAACCCCGGTATCAATGGCTCGCTGGATCAATTTCACGCCGGGATCGGATATTCCCGGCATGCCCGCATCGGTCACCAGGGCTACGGCTTTACCCCTGAGCAATTCGGCTATAATATAATCCTCCTGTTCAGGCCTGCTGTGCTGGTGATAGCTCACCAGTCGCTGCTTGATTTTATAGCGGTTGAGAAGCTTGATGGTGTGGCGGGTATCTTCACAGGCAATCAGGTCCACCCGGCGCAGGGTTTTGAGCAGGCGGATGCTCACATCTTCCAGGTTCCCGATGGGGGTTGCGCATATGTACAGTATTCCCATGAAGGCCTCATCTCCTCATTTATCCATGCGGTTGTCATAAATAGCCATTACTTCCGGGCTGTATACCCCTGCGGCTTGATATATGATCAGCGGTGGTTCTTGGTATGATACCGCCGGACCTCTTCCCTGACATGCTTCCACCAGCACCAATTTAGCTTTTTGCCCGGCAAACGATTGCACCATTCTGAGGCGTGTAATGTGAAATCCTCGCCTGACACATTCCTGCTGCAGTTCTTGGCAGCGTTCGGCCCGGTGGATAATGGCCAGCCGGCCCCCCTCCTTTAGCAGATGTGCGGCGGCCTCTATAATGTCACTTAATGTTACCGTTATCTCGTGGCGTGCGGCAGCTATTTCCCGGTTTTTATTTAATTTGCCCTCACCAGCCTTCCAAAAAGGCGGGTTGGAGGTTATCAAATCAGCTTGGGCTCTTTCCAGTTGTCCGGGGATGGCTCTAATATCCAGGTATTTGATGGTGATGCGCTCCTCTAAATCATTGTAGCTCACGCTTTTTCTGGCTCTTTTCACCATCTCGGGCTGAATCTCGATGCCGGTAATCCTTAAGGAGGGTTTTCTGCAGGACAACAAGAGGGGGATGACGCCATTGCCAGTTCCCAGATCTATGGCATGGCTGACACCGTCTAAACGGGGAAAGTGTGCCAGCAATACTGCATCAATGGAGAAGCGGTAACCGCTCTTGGGCTGAAATACTTTCAACCCGCCCAAAAGCAGATCATCTAAGGTTTCACTGGCTTCTTTACCTGCTTTGGTCATTCTTCACCCCTGGACAGCATGGCTGCACAAAATAAGCAGCCTTCGGTTCTTTCCTCGCCATAAGCCATGGGGCACACGTGCCGGCCGTCCTGGTAGAGCTCTTTAAGGCTGTATGCACAGGGAGCGTCATCCTCCCGGTTATGCTCTGCATTATTGGCCTGTGCAGCATATGCAGCTTCACCAGCGGTTGACAACTCACCTGGTAGCTGCTCGGTGTATTCGGACTTCTTATTATTAATAGCCAACTCCAGCAAGGCTACTCGCTCTTTCAGTTCTCCTACCTCCAGGATTATATCCCGGATAATGGTCTTTAACTCAGTTACTGTCCGTTCTATGATTTTGCCCCTCCTGTGATTTGATGTCGTATAGCTGCGATTCATATTTCAAGCAGCACATCAAGCGTCCACAGATGCCGGATATCTTGGCAGGATTCAAAGACAGGTTCTGCTCCTTGGCCATTTTTATCGAAACCGGCTCAAAATCTCCCAGGAAACTGCTACAGCACAATTCGCGGCCGCAGGGTCCTATCCCCCCAAGCATTTTGGCCTCATCACGTACCCCGATCTGCCGCAACTCAATGCGGGTTTTGAATATAGCCGCCAAATCCTTCACTAACTCCCGAAAGTCAACCCGTCCTTCAGCCGTAAAATAGAATATAATCTTCCCCAAATCAAAGGTATATTCGGCATCGATCAGCCGCATCGGCAACTGGTGGGCGTTTATCTTCTGCCGGCAGATTTCCATAGCGTCTTTCTCTTTCTGCTTATTTCGCTCATAATGGGCTTTATCCTCATCAGTGGCTTTTCTGATGACTTTTTTCAGGGGTAAAACCAGGTCCTTTTCCGGCACTTCTTTTTTCGGCATTACCACCAAACCGCATTCAATGCCCCTGACGGTTTCAACAATTACCAGATCATACTCCTCCAGCTCCAGTTCTTCACATTCAAAGTAGTATATTTTCCCGGCAGGCTTGAATCTAACTCCAACTACCCATGCCACAACAAAAACCTCCTTAAAATCCGGTCATTTAGTCCCAGAAAGCCCCTCTGACCGCGTAAGCTATATTTATCCCCAGGGCAAGCGGATTTACATGATAGCGCATGTGTTTTTGCAGGTCTTGCACCCGGTTAACAGCAGCCCCAATTCTATCTGGATCTGCATCGGGCAGCGATTTTATCAGCTCTTGATGCTCGCTGAACATCAACAGAGCCGGGTTGCCAGAAGACCGATATACGCATACATCTCTTAGTATAGTGGAGAGCATGTAACTGAGCAAATGGGGATCCTTTTCAATAGTATCTGCGGCTTCAAAAACAGCTGCCATATCCCCCCGGGCCAAAGCCACAAAATGCTGGCGGGCCAGATTCCATTGCCGGGCCAAATCCTCTTCTTGCGCAAACTCAAGAGCCGCCGCTATGCTGCCCTGGCACAGCCGGGCGGCACAACTGGCCTGTTCAATATCGATTCCCCGGCCGGTCAAAACAGTTATGATATCATCCTCACTGACGGCTTTAAAGCGCACCGGCTGACAGCGCGACAATATGGTCTCCATTATAGCCGCTTCATCGGTCACCAGTATTAATATAGCGTACTCCGGCGGTTCCTCCAAAATCTTGAGCAAGGCATTGCCGGCTTCCGGTGTCAGCAAATGAGCATCACGTATGATGACCAGGCGATGTTGGGCCCGGTAAGGCTTTAAGGCCAGCCAGGACTGCATTTCCTTGATCTGCTCCTTGCTCAAGCGGGTTTTGTCAGGAATCCGTTCAATAGTGAACAAATCAGGATGAGCCCGATTGGCCAATAGAACCCTTCCTTTCGGGTCTTCCCTCTTCAGCAGGGTATTGGCAAAAGCTACTGCAGTAGTCATCTTGCCTACACCAGCCGGCCCGCAAAACAGGTAAGCATGGCTCAAGTGCTGGTTGTCGATGCAGGTGCGCAAAAATTCAATGGCCCTGTTCTGGCCAATTATCCCGGTTAAATCATCCATGCCTGGTTCTCCATAAATGATAAATATTATGATGCCGAATCATCAAATCCGCCGCTATACCCTGATTTTAACTGTGGCAGCCAGCATCTTCACAGCATCCTTGTTCAAGCCTGGCTGCTTTGAGGTGTACTCCGCCTTTCTTTCGCCTTATTGGCACGGTCAACCCGCATCCGGCTTCCATCCCCGGCTTACCAGGATTTTTTGTAAATACTCCACCGCATCATGGGCTACATCGTCAAATGCACGACTGGCATCAATGACATGGAAACGCTCCGCTTCCTGCCGGGCTAGCTGTAAATACCCCTGCCGCACCCGGGCCTGGAATTCACGGCCTTCTTTTTCCAGGCGGTCTGCTTTGCCGTGACGCCGGGCTTCGCCTAATGCCGGCTCTAAATCTAGTAAAATGGTAGCATCCGGCAGAGTACCGGCGGTACACAAATAGTTTAAAGTATGGAGAAACTCCAAGTCCACCCCTCGACCATAGCCCTGATAAGCAATGGTGGAATCCAAATAGCGATCCGCCAGGACTATTTTCCCCTGCTCCAGGGAAGGCCTGATCAACTGCTCGACTACCTGACTTCTGGCGGCAGCATATAAAAAGGCTTCGGTGCGCGGGGTAATCTGGTGATTATCCACATTGAGCAGGATTTCCCGGATCTTTTCAGAAATGGCTGTTCCGCCCGGTTCTCTGATATTAACAAGGGGATATCCCTCCAAAACCCGGTTTAAATGCTGAATTAAAGTGGTCTTGCCACTCCCGTCTATGCCTTCCAGGCTGATAAACAATCCTTTGCTCATCTTCATGCTCCTATTACAGTCTATGTTTGATCTATGATGCTTATTTTGCTCGAATTAGCATCCAATCCCTGGATATGGTAGCCCGTCCTGAGCAGTTCATCCAGGTACATATAAACCTCTGCAGATATTTGTTCTCCCGGCAGCAAACAGGGTATTCCAGGGGGGTAGGGCACCACCATTTCCCCGGAGATCTTTCCGATACTATCTTTGAGGGATACTGCGGTTTTGCTCGCGAAATAAGCCTCCCGGGGACTGATTTGTACTTGCGGGAGAGGCAATGGCGGGACAACGGTTTGCTTTCGCGGGCCTTTACAGCCCACCGCCCGGGAAATGTGATACAAAGCCTCATACAGCCGCTGCCAGTCCTCTTTATCATGAAAGATGGACATCATGGCCAGAATGATGTCCCGCGATTTCCATTCCACTTCGATATTCCATTCATCGCTCAACCGCTTTGCCAGGACGATGCCATCCTCTGCCAGTTCGTCTACCGATATCAGCATTTTCAGGGGGTCCAGCGCTTCAACCCCGGTCAATAATAATTCATGAGATAAGCAGCGAATCCCTTTTATTCGGTTTATTTTTTGGCGGTACTCATGGGAAAGGCATAAAGCTCGCTCCAACGCTTCCCGTCCATACCTGTCCATCCAGTCCCGGGCCAGGTCGATAGAGGCCATGATCAAATACGACGGACTGGTAGTGGTGAGAAGGCTGCGCGCCTGTACAAACCTATCCGGGTTGGGACATGTGTTGCCAATATGCAAGCAGGCCCCCTGGGTTAATACGGGAAGGGTTTTGTGCAATCCATTGATCACCACGTCTGCCCCCCCGGCAAGGGCCGTAGGAGGATAGTCAGGGTTAAAGTAAAAATGGCCCCCGTGGGCCTCATCAACCATCAGCGGAATGCCGCGCTGTTTAAGCAATAGGGCTATATCGGCAATATGACTGGTTGTCCCATAAAAGCTGGGGCTTACCAGGGCAACCGCTTTCACATCAAGATGCTCCTGCAAGAGGGCGGCAACATCACCCGCTGTCACTGCCAGGGCCAATCCGTGCTCGTTTACCTGACAGGGTATATAAACCGGCTGGGCTCCACTGAATACCATCCCCGCAAAAACGGAGCGATGAGCATTACGCGCTACCAGAACTTTGCTGTTCTGGCCCAGCCCCAAAAAAAAGCTATGAATGCCTGAACTGGCCCCGTTTACCAGAAAATAACTCGCAGCCGCGCCAAAAGCCCGGGCCAGTAATTCCTGCGCCGCCTTTATGGGACCGGAAGGCCAGTGCAGATCATCAAGGCCGCTGATCTCGGTCAAATCATAATCTATAACCCCATGAAAAGGAGCCGGGAGGGCATTTTTGCAGCCGGCATGCCCCGGCATATGCAGCCTTAATCCCGACTTCTGACAGTATTCCTTTATAGCTGCTAAGATCGGTGTTGTTGCCGACAAATTATATACCCCCTCAAAATATGGAACGCAGCCCGTCCATGATACGGTGGTATTCAGCACTACCAACGGGGGTTTCCATCAATATGGTTTCACATTCCTGACACAAAAAGGCTTTCCCCAGTTTCAGCCCGCCGCGAATCCCCGCTGAAGGGACGGAACGGCAAACGCTGCAACGCGGCAGCACACAATCGCGGTATACAGGCTTTCTTACTGAAGATAGAGGATTGCTTTGCATTTGTACCTTCCTTTGTAGCTAAATTTATTTATAACCCTGGTATACTAGAGTATGCACGTAACTAACCGTGTGCTATAAGCCTTCAAAGCCTTATTTTTACAGCATCTTGTCCAACAGCTGCGGCTCTCAAAACGATTGTACCATTGTTTTCCTTTTCTGAGCAGTACTCATTAGCTTTTTATCTACCCGTTGTCCACTAAACCTGCCCCGTTTTCATCCCCCCATACTCTTTTTTCCGCAGAATTAATGCCTGCTTCAAGATTATGTGCCTTTTGTGCTTATATCGCTGCCATAGT
>ERZ773359.1588-NODE-1588-length-30858-cov-16.289485_pt1 | contig 30858 bp, 44 predicted proteins | sample MGYA00374955_ERZ773359 | MGnify/ENA primary metagenome ERZ773359 (study PRJEB29098, sample SAMN04486028) | biogas fermenter metagenome | study: EMG produced TPA metagenomics assembly of the Biogas fermentation microbial communities from Germany - Plant 4 DNA1...
TTGCCGCCCGGGTCTTGTTGTATTTCGTTTCCCGCAGCACCTTTTTTATATATTCCCGCTCGGTATCGTCCAAGACCTTGTTAAGCGGCAGGGATGTATCCACCGCTCCCGGGGTGTATATTTCCTCTTCTGCGTCCGGCCTGCCGGTTTTCCTTTCGCTTATCCTGGGAAGGTGCTCCTCAAGAATTATGGTATCGTTAAACTTCATATTGATTATGGCACGGCCTATGAAGTTTTCCAATTCCCTAATGTTGCCCGGCCAGTCGTATTCCAGCAGCCTTTCCCGGGCCTCGGCCGAAATGTCCTGTATGCTTCTGCCGTAGTCCTGGTTGAACTTCCGTACTATGTGCAGCGCCAGGTGATAAATATCTTCCTTTCTTTCCCTTAGTGGAGGAATCTTAAGAGGTATAACATTAAGGCGATAATACAGGTCCTCCCTGAATTTCCCCTGCTGCATGGCCTCCTCCAAGTCAATATTGGTGGCGGATATAATGCGCACGTCCACCGGTATGGAATTTGTCCCCCCCACCCGGATTATTTCTTTCTCTTGAATCACCCTTAAAAGCTTTGCCTGGATACCCGAATTTATTTCCCCTATTTCATCAAGGAATATGGTACCGCCGCTGGCCACCTCGAACAGTCCCTTTTTGCCGCCCTTCTTCGCCCCGGTGAAGGCTCCCTCCTCGTAACCGAACAGCTCGGATTCCAAAAGGGATTCCGACAGGGCGGCACAGTTAACCCGTACAAACTGGTTGAACTTCCTTCCGCTGGCATTGTGTATGGCATGGGCAAACAGTTCCTTGCCAGTACCGCTTTCCCCCTGCAGTAGCACCGTGGCAGGAGTCAAGGCCGCTTTTTTTGCCTTTTCAATAATCTCCTGCATCCTGGGATTAATGCTTACTATGTCTTCAAAGGTATACTTGGCTTCCAGCTTCCTAATTATCTGCTTGGCCTGGTTCAGTTCCTCGGTGAGCTTTTTTATCTCGGATATGTCATGGATTACTCCCACGCTTCCCCTTAGTTCCCCGTCCACCACTATGGGCGCCGCATCCACTATAACCTCTTTCCTGGAAGGGCCGACTTTTAGCCTTGCACCCTTTACAGGTTTTCCGGTTTCCAGCACCTTAAAATGGATGCTCTCCCCTTCGGCGATGTCCACCGTGGCCGGTTTTCCTATTACATCCTTGCCGGACAGTCCTGTAAGCCGTGTATAGGCCGGGTTTACCATCACCCCCATGCCGTATTGGTCCACCACCGATATGGCGTCCTGGGTGGAATTGAAAATGGCTTCCAACATGCTTTGGATTTCCTTGAGGTTGGTAACCTGTTCCGCGAGCTGCTGGATTTCGCTTATATCCCTGAATACCGCCACGGCACCGATTATATTACCCTGCTCGTCCCTTACCGGCATCCTGTTGGTTATTATCCTGGTGTTTCGCAGCGGCTGCTCCCTGTTTAATTCTGCAACACCGGTTTCCAAAACGTTGGGCAGGCGGGAATTCTCGATAACTTCCAGGACCGGTTTGCCCAGGGCGTCCTCACTTTTAACCCCGGTAAGCTTTTCGGCGGCCCTGTTGAACATGGTTATAGTCCCGTTTTTGTCCACCGCAATCATGGCATCGTGGGTGGAATTCAGGATAACCTCGAGTTCCCTGTCAAGCATTCATTCACCCCCAACTCTACTGCCTTTCCTCCCCATCCGGAGCTATTAACTCTACGTCCACCCGCACCGGTGTTACGGCAATAAGCTGAACCTCCTCCGGCAGCTTAACCTCCAGTGCAACGCTGTGTTTTCCCTCGCCAAGTCCCCCCAAGTTGGCGGTTACCGTTATATCGTCCGCGGTCAGACTGCCAACGATATCTTCCCTGCCCCGGACGGTAACACGGATGGAAGGAACGGTTGTTTCATCCGAAAGCCTTAAATCTTCATCCATACCGGTGAAGTTTACACTTCCCACCGAAATATCCCTATTGATTGTTTTTACTCCCCTTACGTATACTGTTACCGAGCTTATATTATCAACCGGCGCAACCCCTTCCGGCATTATTAGACCTACGCTGATGCTGGTGTTTTTGTCCATGCCGGCCAGCGAAACCGGTTCTGTTCTTATTGAATCTATTGTCTGCAGCACCGTTTCTTCACCGTATATAAGGATGGTATCCCTGCTTAGAGAGGTCTCTGTTATCTCCCAGTCGGCAGCGGGCTGGCCTACCATCACCGGTTCTATTCTTACCGTCTTTGTTTTTCTGATCGGAATGGTTACCTCAACGGTACCGGGGTTTACTGTAACCCCGGCGATGCTGTTGTTATCGGCATCCACCGCTTTAACCGCCAGCACTTCCCTAAGGTCGGCAGACGCCCCCGACAATTTCATAACCGCCGTCAGCACCCTTACGCTTCCAAGCACGCTTTCGGGACCGTTTACCAGGACCTCTCCCGGCGTAATCACCGGCGGCAGGGCGGTATAACCCTCCATAGGTTTCCCTTCGGTGACCAAGGTAACCGGTACCTGTATGCTGGATATCTGCTCCATGTTTACCTTGATGGTTTTCGGATTGAAATCCACCAGTTCGATATTGGAGGGCAGTCCCCTTATTTCCACCGGCACGTTGTTAACGCCCCTTCGGGTGTACCCCCTAAGGTCGGCCTCGGCTAATATATCACCTGATTTTATCTCGGCCAGGACACTTCGCTTACCCTGGATATTAACGTCTACCTTATGCTGCTGGGGGTCTCTTATGACAAGCCCCGACGCGCCTACGGTTTCAGTGTTTATAAGCCGCACCGGAACGTCTTTTATACTCTTGTACTCGGTGGGGTTTTGCTCGCTGGCGACATACAGCCAGAGGGCAACCGCAAACAGGATGGATATTATGCGGGTATTAACCTTTTTATTTGTCATCCACGACATCCTTAACCCTCCATTTCAGGAAACCACGATACTTGTGCTCCTGGGGCTTGTACAGGTTTGTCAACATCTCTTTAAGCGTCTTTGCATCCAGGTACCTTGACAGCCTGCCATCCTTTGCAGTGGATATTACGCCCGTCTCCTCGGACACTATGATGGCTATTGCGTCGGAGTGTTCAGAAATGCCAAGGCCCGCCCTATGCCGGGTGCCCAGTTCCTTGCTCAGGCTCTGGTTCTCGGTAAGCGGCAGCACACATCCCGCCGAGGCTATCCTCTTTTCCCGGATAACGACAGCCCCGTCATGCAGCGGTGTATTGGTGGCGAATATGGTCTGAATCAGCTGGGACGAAACAACAGCGTCTATCTTTGTGCCCGTTTCCATAAACTCCCCTATACCCGTTTCCCTTTCAAGAACTATAAGGGCGCCGGTTTTTTTCTTTGCAAGGGACTGTACCGCCGACGTTATTTCGTCTATCAGAATCTTGGTCTCCTTGTCAAGGGCTTCGTTCAAGGGTTTTCCAAGAATTATGCCGCCCCTGCCGAGGAACTCCAGGGCCCTCCGCAGCTCGGGCTGGAACACTATAAGCAGTGCAATAACCCCCACCGTCATCGTGTTCCGCAAAAGCCAGTTCACGGTGTACAGTCGGAAAAAGCCGCTGGCCCAGGTGGCAAATATAAGGACAAAAATGCCCTTTATTAGCTGTTCGGCCCTGGTCTCCCGGATAAGCATAAAGAGCTTGTAAAAGACATAGGCGATAACCGCCATGTCTATTACATCCCATAGGGTAATGCTCATGATTATTTCCTTCAACTGTGCAGCCATGCCGTACACCCCAAACTGTTTGAAAAACTTTGCATAGTATACTTTCTATCCCTTGGTGGATTTCTCCTTCTTTTAATTATACAACAAATATATTTTTTTAATCCCGGTATGGGACTGTATTGTGCCAATTGAGCCATTTTTTTGCCAAGGGCCTTCGGATAATGGGTTATTTTTCTGTTTGGGGGAAAAAATATATTAAACTGTGAAAGGTGGTGCGGATTAAATTGAGCAAATCAACCGATAAAGCCCTGGGTGAGCGGATTAGAAAGGCCCTGGAGGAGGAAATGCACGAAAGCGCCCTGGACATCAACATATACGTAAAGGACGGCTCGGTTCAGCTTACCGGCTTCGTGGACGTGCTGTCCGAAAGGATAACCGCCGAAAGAATAGCCGCCGGAGTGCCGGGGGTAAAACGGGTGGCAAATTCTATCACCATCGGGACCGAAGGCTATATAACCGACAGGCACATAGAAAAAGAACTGGAAGCCAAGCTTTATTCGGGAAGATACGGAAACTTTGACAGGGTGAGCGTAAACGTGAGGGACGGCAGCGCGGTTCTGATGGGTACCACAGCCAATTACGCCCAGAACAAGCAGGCGGAGGGCTTGGCGGCGGCAACAAGGGGCGTGGTAAACGTGGTAAGCAACCTGCACGTGGAAAACGAGGGCCTTTACGACGACGCAACGCTCACCGGTTGGGCGGTGCAGGCCTTAAGCACGGCGGATTTAAGCCACCAGGACATAGACATCAATGTGCGAAACGGAGATGTGACCCTGTCCGGGTGGGTTAGAAACAGGGAAGAGGCAGCCCTGGCCGAGGAACTGGTATCAAGGGTGGAAGGTATAAGAAGGGTACATAACCGTCTAAATATGAGGTCTTGACAGAGACCTCCTTCGCCCAAAATCATACTTCATATTCGGGGCCCCGCCGCCCTTCGGCGGCTGCAGTCGCAGCCCCTTCGCTTGCTTTAATTCTATCAGCCGCATTATGCGGGCTTTTTTATGTGGTGGGATAATCATCCAAAAGTTAATTGACGGCAGTAAACTGTGTTACAATATATTTAACAAAACGCCGTAAGATCCGTCTCCTAGCTTCCTTAAAGGAGAGTTGTGCCATGAAGATTCTGCTTATAGACGATGAAAAATCGCTGGTAAAGGGCTTAAAAAGCAGCCTGGAGTTCCAAGGCTTTGATGTTGATACCGCCTTCAGCGGCAGCGAAGCCCTGGCAAAATTCAACGCCAATGAATACGATTTTATAATACTTGACCTTATGCTGCCGCAGATTGACGGGATGTCGCTGTGCCGGATGTTCAGGGAAAAGTCGGATGTACCCATTATCATGCTGACCGCCCGGGACCACCATCTTGACAGGATAGCCGGGCTGGACACCGGGGCGGACGACTATGTGACCAAGCCCTTTAATACCATGGAGCTTATAGCCCGCATAAGGGCAGTACACCGGCGGGTATACGGAAGCAAAAAGGCCTCCGGCACTATAGTGCAGGGCCCGCTGGAGCTGGATACCGACCTGCAGAAAATCCGGGTGGGCAGCAGGGAAGTACCGCTAACCGCCAAGGAGTTCAGCCTGCTGGAGCTTTTGATGAAAAATCCGGGCAGGATTTTCAGCAGGGAAAAACTGTTTGAACTGGTATGGGGGGAAGAGGGATTGGATACGCGGACAATTGACGTTCATATAAGAAACATACGGGAGAAAATTGAAGACGACCCCTCCAACCCGGTATATATTATCACGAAATGGGGAAGCGGTTACTATTTCAGGAAGGGCGACAAAGACAATGTTTAACAGTCTTAGAACCAGGCTGATGGTTGTATATACCCTAATAATATTCATAACCATAGCGGCGGTGGATGTTCTCATTTTAAGTGATTATTTCCGTTCAAGGCTCCAGGAAAGAACCATTACCTATTTCACCTATGGAAACATTGCGGCAAACTTGGTGTCCGCAAACTCCTCCGACGTGTTTTATATATCCCGGACACTCGAACAGTATACCCAAACCACGGGGGCCAGGTTTTTGCTTATAGACAGCCGGTCTGTGGTGGTTTCCGACGGCGCCAACCATTACACCGGGGAATTGCTCACAAACCCGCAGGTAAGGAAGGCTTTGTCCGGCAGCAGTTCATGGGCTGTCTACGACAATGGGGGGAAAAACTTGCAGCTGGCGGTTCCGGTCACCACGGGGGGCCGGGACAGCCTGGAGGTTGTAGGCGCTGTCCTGATTTCGGCCGACATAGGCGACCTGTATGACTCCTACCGCTCGCTCCGCTGGAGAGTGATACTCACCTCCCTTCTGGCGGGACTTATGGGGATGCTGTTCAGCTTCGCCGCGGCCCACCACCTGTCCCGGCCGCTACACAAACTGATAGCCTTTTCGAAGAGGCTGTCCCGGGGCCGCCTCGGAGAACAGGTAAATATAAAAAGAAATGATGAAATTGGACAGCTGGCGGATACCATAAACATAATGAGCGCGGACCTTCATCGTATTGAACAAAACCGCCGCCGGTTTATAGGGGACGTATCCCATGAACTGAAGACACCCCTCGCCTCCATCAAGGCCCTGGTGGAAGCGCTGCTTATGGGCAGTAATGCCCCCGAAGAAAAATACAGGGAGTTCCTTGAAGATGTGATAGGCGAGGTGGACAGGCTGTCAATGCTGATATCCCGGCTTCTTACCTATACACGGTTGGAGGAAGAAAGGCTTAAAAGGGAATACTTGACTTTATCCGACATTGCAGCGGACACCGTAAGGATTATGACCCCCCTTGCCGCGTCCCACAACGTAATATTGGAAAACAAAGCCCGCATGGACATAAGGGTTCCGTGCGATAAAAACCTGGTGAGGGAGATGCTGGTAAATGTCATTGACAACTCAATCAAGTACCGGGACAGGGCAAAGGCTGTAAATAAAATCGAAATAACCGACGGCCGCACCTTTGACACCTACCGGCTGGAGATATCCGACAACGGTATAGGCATTGCCGAGCAGGACCTATCCCGAATTTTTGAGGGTTTTTACAGGAGCGAGCCCTCCAGGAGCAGGGAGATAGAGGGCTACGGCATGGGGCTCTCCATTGTAAAACGCATAGCCGACCTGCACGGGTGGGACGTGTCGGCCAAAAGCCAACCGGGAAGGGGAACCACTATTGTTTTGTCCATACCGCTTCAGTTTAAATAATTTTTTAGAAGACCTTAACAATATCTTTACAACTGGGCGCTATTATAGACTTAAGAAACACACTCAATAACGGGAGGTTTTAAGAATGAAAAAACTCACAGCGTTTGTTTTGATAGCGATTACTGTACTTCTTGCCGCAGCGTGCGGCATACTTTCGGGCGACAAGGAAGACCTCCAACCGGGAGACACCGTTGTCCCGCCGCAGCCGGAGGGAGAAACGGTGGAACTGACGCTGTACTTTGCCAACAACGAGTATGTAATAACCGGCAGTGAAAGCCTTGAAAAATTGCTTCCGGAAAAGAGAACAATAACCCTTGCCAACAAATCATTGGCACAGGCCGCGGTGGAAGAACTGATGAAAGGCCCCGAGGGCGAGGGCATGGGTGCGGTTATACCGCCCAGGATAAAACTCATTGACGTTGAAGTGGCCGAGCAAATAGCCTATGTAAACTTTTCGAGTGACGGCATGAATGGCGGGTCCATGGAAGAAACCTTCCTTATAAGCTCGGTTATTATGACCCTCACCCAGCTGGAAAACATCGACGCTGTACAGTTCCTGGTGGACGGCAAAAAAACCGAGACCCTTATGGGTCACATATACACCATGGACCCGATGGGCTCGTATGAATTCTAATGGAAGCACCCCTTGGCCTTAGAAAAACTCCGATGGGGACATTCTTCAACCGTAAAGGAGTATCCCAAATAAAGTGTGTCCCCTTGCCTTTTATTCCATCATTATAATACCCATCGCCCTGTAGGTTTCGTAATAAATCACCCTGTTTTTGGGAAGGCCGTTGTCCCTTTGAAAACTGTACAGGGCGTTTTCCATAGCCGGGCCGTACACCCCGTCTATGGAACCTTTATAATAGCCCAAAAGCTTCAGCCTCCTCTGCACCTCCACCACGTCAATACCCTTGTCTCCGGGTTTAAGGTTCCTGGCTCCGTTCCCGAAGGGGCCATAGAGCCCCCCGTATATGTACACCGGGGTGCCGTATTTCACGTAGGTGTACAGGTCCTCCACGTCCCTGTTGTACATCCTCACACAGCCATGGGAAGCATTGTACCCAATGGTGGAGGGTTTGTTGGTACCGTGTATCCCGTAGGTGCCCCAGGGCACGTCGATGCCTATCCAACGGCTGCCGAAGCCCCCTCCCCACCTTGCCTTGTTTATCACCTTCCATCGGCCTATGGGGGTCGGGGTGGAAGGCTTCCCGGTAGCCACCGGGTACTTTTTGATGAGATTACTGCCGTCCAGAAGGTACAGCGTTTTTTCATCAATATCTATGAATATCTGCAGGTTTTCATATTCGGGATTATCCAACATGTACCGCTTTTCCCAAACCTGATAGTCTTCCAATTCCTTTAACCGGTCCTTGTTATTGAAGCTGATGTCATAATAGTAAATGGTGACGCCCAATAAAACAAGGAGCAGGATAAAGCCCAGAACTCTTCTTGCCATAGAATAAAAGCCCCCCTTACTCTATATAATTATATGGGTCAAGGGGGCGGTTTAATACAATATCTCTCAAAGAAGCCATCATATTCTGAAGGTTTTATTCACAAGATTATATCGGCTTTCATGCCGCATCGGCTGCAATTTTCGCCTTCAAACAATGTTCTGGCACGGTATATGCCCCTTTCAACCAGCTTTTGCCCGCAGCCGGGACAGTAGGTGCTGTTGTCGATGCCGGGCACGTTCCCTATGTATACATAGTCCAGGTGTTCTCTCGCTGCTTCCCTTGCCGCCTCCAGCACCTTCAGCGGGGTGGCGGGCCTTTCCATATGATACGCCGGGTAATACCTGGAGAGATGCAGCGGGATTTTCCTGTCAATGCCGGCCAGCCACCGGGCCAAGGCGTCTATTTCGCCGGGCCCGCTGTTCAGTCCTTCCACCAGGAGGGTTGTAACCTCAATATGGCAGTGCCCGGCCATGGCTTCAACAGCCTCAAGGACAGGGGACAGCCTGCCGGAGCAAACGCTGCTGTAAAAACCGTCGCTGAAAGCCTTTACGTCTATATTGGCGGCATCTATAAACGGAAGCAGTTCCCCGAGGGCTTCGCTCCCTATATAACCGTTTGTCACCAGTACATTCTTAAGGCCCTTTTCCTTAACAAGACGGGCGGTATCCAAAACGTATTCATACCAGATGGAGGGCTCGTTATAGGTATAGGCTATCCCGAGATTATCCCCGGCGGCCTCCGCCCGGCCGGCCAGGTCCCCGGGGGACATCTCCACCCATTCCGGAGTGCCGTGGGCGATGGAATAGTTCTGGCAGAAGCTGCACTTTAAGTTGCATCCGAAACTTCCCACCGACAGTATCCGGCTTCCGGGATAAAAATGATACAGGGGTTTTTTCTCTATGGGGTCAATATTGAGCGCGGTTATCCGGCCATAGTTCATCGAATAAAGAACGCCGCCTTCGTTTCTCCTTACCCTGCACAGCCCGGTTTTTCCCGGTTTAATCAGACAGTTATGGGGGCACAAGATACACCTTACGGCGTCACCTTCCGCCTTATAATACATGGCTTGTTTCATATCACCACATCCCTACCGGTGCCTTATTACTTCGAACCTTTCAAGTTGATAGGGCTCCCCCGGGCTAATGCCCGCCTTTTGCAGCGCAATGGCCACCTGCTGCCGCGGAGTGTCCACTCCTTCTATATCCGGCAGCAAAAGCCCCGACCGGCCCCCTGATCGGACTATGATTCCATACCTTTTAACGTCCAGGTCTTCAATGGATTCAACCGCCTCCGGCTGCCCCAGCACGTCCACCGAGTATTCCAACCGGCCGAGTTCTTCCGGGCCAACGGGATAAAACCTGGGGTCCCTTACCCCGGCGCTTATGGCGTTGCTTATTATTTCCCTTGCTATGCTGCCGGTGGTGGAAAATATTGTGCCAATGCAGCCCCTCAGCCGGCCGTTCATTTTCAGGGACACAAAAACACCGGCCTTTTTGCTCAGCATTTCCTCCGGCAGCCCTTCCGGCGGGTCAATTATTTTACCCTTTGTAACGTAGGTTTCCAGTGCAAGGCGGGCAAGTCTCACATAGCTGTCCCCCTCCGGGTGTACGGCTGCGTCCTTTCCTTTCCTTGCCCGTTCCGGGTCCGGCTGCAGGGGGTCAAAGGAGGCAACGCAGTAGCCCACTCCATAGGGACCCTCGTAGGACAGGATACGGGATTCCACGCTGTAGCCATCCAATACTCCCAGCATTATTACCACCGACCGGTAGCCGCATTCCCCCGCTTCCTCCAATAGCTGCGGGTCCATATTTAAAATCCGGTCAACGTCCATTTTGCGCAAGCTTTCCACAAGGCTTTGGTCGAATACCGCTCCCTTTTTGCTGTACCCCGCCGGGGCACCCCTTATGAGCCGGTGGGACAAGTCACCGCTGCATACAATGGAGGCATGTTTTTTTCGTTTTTCCACCACCCTGCGGATACATTTTCCGAAGGAGTAAAGCTGCTCCGGCGAAAGCAGCCCATAGGTAATATGCACCAGGCCAAAACCCTGGTAGCTTCTGTTTATATAGTACAGCGGCACAAGGGCCCCGTGGTCCAAGCCCTCGGATATGCCGTACTTTCGGCGGGTATTGTCGTCCACGGCAATAACGGGAATATCCTCCCGAGCCGCTTCCTCCATAATGTCAAAGGCCATGTCATAACTTCCGTTAAACGACAGGCTTACCCCGGGCTGGCCGAATCCCCCGAAGTCTCCTTTGAATTCTCGCCCGGCAGAAACCGCCACGGCATCCCTGAACAACGGGCCGTGAGGGGTAATGACTATTATAATGTCCGGCTTTTTTTCGGCTATATCCCCGGCTATTTCCTCCATCGCTTCTATGGTTTTTTGTGCCTTTTTTTCCTCCCCCTGCCCGATTTCAGGCACTATTATGGGCGGGTGCGGCACCAGGTAGCATGTACCTATTCTTCCCATGGTATCCTCCCCTTTAATTTATCCGCCGCAGCCGCTAAAGGTCCGGTCTCCCTGGCACCCGGGCGGCTGCGCCGGTGTATTCACTGTGTTAAGTATCTTAAAATACCCGAGTATATGGCGAAAGCCACCTTTTCCTGGTATCTTTCATCATTGAGAAGCAGTTCCTCCTCCGGGTTGGACAAAAAACCGCATTCCACAAGCACCGTAGGCGCCTTGTTGTTCTTTAGGAGGTATATTTCATCATCCGCCTTGGGCTGGCGGTAGTTGTCCTTGTCCAGGACCCTTCGCAGTTCCTGCTGGATTATTTCCGCAAGCCTTCTGCTTTCCTCCGAGCCCCTGTGGTAGAAGGTCTGGGCTCCATAATACTTTGACTGTGGAAAACTGTTTAAGTGTATTATTATATTGACACAGCTTTCGCTTTCATCAGCGATTGCTTTTCGTCTCTGCAGGTCTTCCCGTTTTTTGTTGGGTGCATCGGGGGAATACAGGCCGTAGTCCCCGTCCCTTGTAAGGATGGCAATCCCCCCGCTCTCTTCCACCAACCTCTTCAGCCTTAAAGCAATCTCGAGGTTTATCTTGTCCTCGTTGGCGCCCTGCCTGCCCACCGCGCCCGGGTCCCTGCCCCCGTGTCCCGGGTCGATGAACACGGCCTTGTTGGTCAAGGGGAAAAAAACCGCCCTGCTTGAATTTAAGATACCATTAATACCGGTAAATGTAAATATTGCCACGGCCAGAAGAACTGCCGAAAAGAATAAATTTTTTCTCCTGATAACGATAACCCGCATACTTATATTCCCCCTACTTTGCCGGGTATATAAAAAATATATGTGCAAAAAAAAATATAATCACAAAAAACCCGTGATTAGTGGCAAGGGGACACCCCTTCATTTGTGGTATTCCTCTGCAGTCAAGGAATGTCCCCATCGGTAAAAAAGGGGACACTCCGTGTAGAGGGGTGGAAGGTAAAAGGCTCCCTCGCATCCCGCTTGCCGGACCAGTGTCCCCGGTTTGGTAATTATTGATTTTGCTGCTGCCGCCTTACAACGATTTTCTGTCCCATTCCCTTTATTCTTTGTCCGGCAGTACCTTGTTGAGTATTATGCCGGCTATTGCCCCGAGGGCCATGCCGGATATGCTGATCCTGCCTATTGACAGGGTGGCTCCCCCGAGACCCAGCACCAGTATTACTGCGGCTATTATCAGGTTCCTTGATTTTGAAAAGTCCACGGCGCTTTCCACCACTGTCCTAACTCCGACCGCCGCTATCATCCCAAAAAGGATTATCGAAATGCCGCCCACCACCGGGGTGGGTATGCTGCTTATAAAGGCACCCAGCTTTGGTACCACCGAAAGGACTATGGCAAAACATGCCGCTATCCTCATAACAACCGGGTTGTGTACCTTGGTAAGCGCCAGCACGCCGGTATTTTCCGAGTAGGTGGTGTTGGCCGGTCCGCCGAACATGGCGGATATACTGGTGGCCAGCCCATCGCCTACCAGGGTCCTGGAGAGGCCCGGGTCCAGTACCAGTTCCTTCTTCACCGTAGCCCCTACCGCCAATACGTCCCCTATATGTTCCACCACCGTAACCACTGCCACCGGTGCTACCATCATTATTATATCCATATCAAACCTGGCAACCTGAAAGGGTGGAATGCCGAACCATCCCGCTTCTGCAAAGGGGGTAAAGTCCACGTTACCGGTTAAAGCGGATACTATATATCCCACAAAGAGGCCTATCAATACCGGCAGCACCTTCATAAATCCCTTTCCGAAAATGCTAACCAATGCCACCGTAACAAGGGCAACCATTGCAAGGAACCAGTTGCCGCTTGCCATGTCTATGGCGGTGGGTGCAAGCAAAAGCCCTATGGTCATTATGATGGGGCCGGTTACAACAGGCGGGAAAAAGCTCAGCACCCTTTCATGCCCAAACAGGTAAACAAGGCCCGCCATAACCAGGTACACCAGCCCGGCTATTACTATGCCTCCCTGGGCATAGGCCAGCCCCTCCGCGTACGCATCCCCGGCCTCATACGGCACCCCGTTTCTTGCCGCAGCGGCCGCAGCCGCCGCCAGGATGGGCGGTATAAAGGCAAAGGAGGACCCCAGGAAAATCGGGGCTTTTCTTTGGGTAACCAAATGGAAAAACAGCGTTCCTATTCCCGCCATGAAAAGAGCTACTGAAATGTTCATCCCCGTAATAATCGGAACAAGAACAGTAGCTCCAAACATTGTGAAGGTATGCTGCAAACCCAAGACCATTTTCTTACCGGTACCAAGGGCAACCCCTTCAGATATGATGCCGTTGTCCACCGTTTTGTTTTTGCCGTTGCCAGTCATAATCCACACTCCTTAAATTTTGTACTAAAAAAGCTTCCCGTCACCGACAGGAAGCGTCTTTGCACATAAGTGCCAGTTTTAGAATCACTCTCAACTCTTTTCCTTGCCGGCCTCTCCGGACCACCTTAAAGGAAGTCTTGTATTCATTTTTATAAATTATATCACCGGCCGCCGGCAATGTCCAGAAAAAAATAACGTTTTTTGTCGGAAATTATGCGGCGCCCAAAGTTCTTAGCCTTCATGCTAATCTTCCTCCGCCTCTTCGTCGGCTTTCCTTTGGCTGATACCCAGCAGCAGGCTTTGGCTGATTAGTTTTTTAGTTTTTCTATATCCCTTTTCAACTGCTCTATTTCCTTCTTCAGTGTCGACACCTGTGAAATGGCAGATAGAGCAAATACAAAAGCAATAGGAGCCATATATCCCAAAAATTCCACCTTGCAGTCACCCCTTCTCTCTGTTACCCCTTTTAGGCTGCTTTGTTCCACTGCCGCTGCCTTACCCTTCAAATCATGAATAATTCCATAATACTCAACGTCAAAGTCCAGCAAGAACTTATAGTAAAGCGGAAACCTGGGATTCTGAACCCACTGTATAAAATCAGTACTATAACCAAACCGGATAATATATAAATTTTATATTTCCGATTTTTCACTCAACAACCACCGCCGTGCCGGAGGCGGTCACCATAAGCATATTGCCGCCCTGCCCCAGCACCTCATAATCAATGTCCACGCCAACAATCGCGTTGGCCCCAAGAGATGCTGCCCTTTTTTCCATTTCCCTTAATGCCGCTTCCCTTGCTTCAATCAGCTCCCCTTCATAGGACCCGGACCGGCCTCCGAAAAAGTTGGTAAGCCCGGCCGCGAAGTCCTTGACAAAGTTCACGCCGGATACTACCTCTCCAAAAACTATGCCTTTATAGTCGGTTATTTTCCTGCCTTCCACAGCAGGCGTTGTAGTTACTATCATTATAATCCCTCCAGTCTTATTATATGGAGCAAGGCTCATTTACAACAAATATTATATGATAAGTATACAACTTTCTCCATAACTTAGTTCTAATCTGAGTTTTTACACACAAAAAACCGCCAAAGGTGTTTAACCCTATGACGGTTGGCAATTGCGATAAGCAAACTTTGTAATTGTAAACAAACTCGTTTGTAAAGAAACAACAATCTTAACGCTTGGAGAATTGGGAAGCCTTTCTGGCCTTTTTTAAGCCGTATTTCTTCCTTTCCTTCATCCTCGGGTCCCTGGTCATAAAGCCTGCTTTTTTGAGTACCGGTCTGTATTCCGGGTCCGCCTGCTCAAGGGCCCTCGATATGCCATGCCTCAAAGCCCCCGCCTGGCCGGTGAACCCACCGCCGTGCACATTAGCTACCACGTCAAACTTCCCGGCGGTGCCGGTCAGCTCCAAAGGCTGCCGTGCCAGTACCTTCAGGGTCTCAAGACCGAAGTATTCTTCAATATCCCTGCCGTTTATAGTTATTTTGCCCGCGCCGGGAATAAGCCTTACCCTGGCGACGGACTTTTTCCTTCTACCGGTGCCGTAATACTGAACCTTTTCCACTGTCTTTCCTCCCTTCCTTACCGATTAGTAGCCCAACTCAAGCTTTTCGGGCTTCTGGGCCGCATGCTTATGCTCGGGGCCTCCGTATACCTTAAGCTTGGTAATCATCTTCCTGCCCAGCCTGTTGTGGGGCAGCATTCCCCAAACGGCTTCATAAACAACCCTCTCCGGCTTTTCCCGGATCATTCTTTCAAAGGGTACTTCCTTCAGTCCGCCCGGATGGCCGGTATGACGGCGGTATACCTTTTGCTGTTTCTTTTTCCCGGTAAGCTCCACCTCTGAAGCGTTGACCACTATTACAAAATCGCCTGTATCCATGTGAGGAGAATATATGGGCTTATGTTTACCCTTGAGTATGCCGGCAACCTGGCTTGCAAGCCGCCCTAAGGTTTTGCCCTTGGCATCCACGACAAACCACTTTCTCTCTATGCTGCCCGGTTTAGGCATATATGTTTTCATCCGAATATCCCTCCTTAAGTCGACGTTTCTGGGTTTTATATATGACATATGGCCTGGGGCTGGTAGGCCTAATATCCATAAACATAAATAGTATATTACATGGTGCCGGGCGTGTCAAGAATCCTCCCGGTAGTACACCTCCTCAAGAAACAGGCCCTGGGGAGGCAGTGTCGGGCCGGCAAACCTCCTGTCCCTTTTGTCCAGGATATCCCTTACATGGTGCGGGGGCATGCTTCCCTTCCCCACCTCCACAAGGGTACCGGCTATTATCCTTACCATATTATAAAGGAAACCATCCGCCCTGATTATTATATCAATAAACTTCCCCTTCTTTTCAATTTCCAGCAGCTCCACGTTTCTAACCCTGGACTTTGCAAAACTTCCGCTGCCGCAAAAGGAGGAAAAGTCCCTGCTGCCCAAAATATACATTGAAGCTTCTTTCATCCTATCAATATCCAATCTTTCCGGAATAAAACAGCTATAATTCCTGTGTATTGCCGAGGGTATTTCGCTGTTGTAAATCCTGTACCTGTATTTTTTCCCGATTGCGTCGTATCTTGCATGAAAGTCGTGCGCCACTTCCACCGCGCCGGTGATCCTTATATCCGGCGGAAGGCAGCTGTTCAATGCAAAGGGTATCCTTTCGGCGGGTATCCGGGCTTCGGTCTTGAAATTGGCCCTCTGCGCCAGCGCATGCACCCCGCTGTCGGTCCTTCCGGAACCTATTAGATTTGCTTTGCTTCCGGTTATCTTCTCTATCGCCTTTTCTATAAGCTGCTGGATGGATACGGCATTTTTCTGCCTCTGCCAGCCATGGTAATTGGTACCGTCGTACTCTATGGTCAGAAGTATATTTCTCAAAAAAGACCACCTACCAACCCCTGCTAGCTGCAGCGGCGAGAAGTGTCACCGCCCCCAGAAGCAAGGCTACATAATCTCTTCCGGCCATGTGCAGCACCTTTAACCGGGTTCTTCCCTTGCCTCCCCTGTAGCACCTTGATTCCATCGCCAGGGCCAGCTCGTCGGCCCTCCTGAAGGCGCTTATAAACAGCGGCACCAGCAGAGGCACCAGGTTCTTGGCCCGGTTCACCAGGTTCCCGCTTTCAAAGTCCGCACCCCTGGCCATCTGCGCCTTCATTATTTTATCCGTTTCGTCCAGCAGCGTTGGGATGAACCTAAGGGCAATAGTCATCATCATAGCCAGTTCATGGGCAGGTACCCCCACCCTTCTGAAGGGACCCAGCAGCTTTTCTATGCCGTCGGTCAGGGCTATCGGCGACGTGGTAAGGGTAAGTAAAGACGCGCCCATGACCAGCAGCACAAGCCTGGTGGCCATTCGCACCGCCTGGACAAGGCCTTCACGGGTTATGTCCAGAGGCCCCAGGCTGTAAATCACTTCCCCCGCCACCATGAACATGTTGACAAATATGGTCAAAAGCAGGATTATAAGCAGCGGGCGCAGTCCCTTGAATACATATTTTACAGGGACCCGCGACAGTACAAGCCCCGCCAGGACAAGCAGCGCGCATATTCCGTACCCCGGCATGCTTCCGGCGGTAAAAAGGCTTATTATAAGTACAAAGGTAAGGACTATCTTAATCCTTGGGTCCAACCTGTGGATTACCGAGCTCCCCGGAAAATACTGGCCGATTGTTATATCCTTAAGCATAGTTACCACACCTTAGGTTTTTCAAAATTTCCCGGGCGGCGTCCTCCACCGTGAAAGCGCTGCCGTCCACGTCCCATCCCTTCTCTTTAAGCCGCAACAGAAGCGATGACATGGCAGGCAGGGCAAGCCCCTGTTCCAGGAGATACTTCCCGTCACTAAACACTTCCCGGGGGGTGCCGCTTCGGCTGATTCTTCCCCTGTCCATTACAACAATCCTGTCAGCCAGCCATGCGACCTCGTCCATGTTGTGGGAAACCAGTATTATGGTAATCCCCTGTTTTTTGTTAAGGTCGCGAAGATGTCCCAGTATTTCCTTTCTTCCCCTAGGGTCAAGGCCTGCCGTGGGCTCGTCCAGCACAAGGTATTTCGGCTTCATGGCTAAGATGCCGGCAATGGCAATCCTTCGCTTCTGGCCGCCGGACAGTCCAAAGGGACTTGCGTCCTTCAACGCTTCGAAGTCCAACCCTACCATATTCATTGCAAACCGGACCCTGTTAAAAATTTCTTTCTCACCAAGACCCATGTTGCGGGGCCCGAAGGCCACATCCTTGAACACCGTCTCTTCGAAAAGCTGATACTCGGGATATTGGAATACCAGCCCCACCTTCTGCCGGGCCAGGCTTCTTTTATATCCCTTTTCCCAGATGTCGCTGCCGTCCACCACTATCTTGCCCTCCCGGGGTTTCAAAAGCCCGTTCAAGTGCTGTATCAACGTGGACTTCCCGGAGCCGGTGTGTCCTATTATACCGACAAAGTGCCCCTCTTCAATGCGGAGGTTAACCTGCTTAAGGGCCGTCTTCTCGTACGGGGTCCCGGGCATATAGGTATATGTTAGGTTTGAGACTTCAATCGACATAGCTCTACCACCATTTCATCCTCAGTCAAAATCTCCGGCAGCTGCACCCCTTTTTTTCTAAGCTTAAGAGCAAGCTCTGTCAGCGCCGGGACATCCAGTCCCAGTTCCTTAAGCCGGCCCGCCTTTGAAAAAACCTCCCCCGGGGTACCTTCCAGCACAATCCTTCCCTGGTCCATTACCAAAACCCTGTCCGCTTGCACTGCTTCCTCCATGTAATGGGTAATATGGATAATGGTCTTTCCTTCTTGTTTGTTGAGCCGCCGCACCACTTCCATAAATTCCTGCCTGCCCCTGGGGTCCAACATGGCGGTGGCCTCGTCCAGGACTATGCAGTCCGGCCGCATGGCCAGCACCCCTGCGATTGCCACCCTTTGTTTCTGTCCGCCGGAGAGGAGATGGGGACCATGGGTCCTGTATTCGTATAAACCAACCTCCCTTAGGGCTTCATCCACCCTTTTTCTTATCTCGGCGGTAGGGACCCCCTGGTTTTCCGGGCCAAAGGCGACGTCTTCTTCAACAATGGCGGCAACCAATTGGTTGTCCGGGTTCTGGAACACCATGCCCACCCTCTGCCTTATCTCCCAGGCCTTTGCCGGGTCCCGGGTATCCATACCCATTACTTCCACCTTCCCCAAAGAGGGAACAAGCAAAGCGTTAATATGCTTTGCCAGAGTTGATTTCCCTGAGCCGTTGTGTCCTATTATAACTACGAATTCGCCCTTTTTCACCTTCAGGTTGATGTCCCTTAAAACCATTTCCTCCTGGTCACTGTAACGGAAACAAAGGCCTTCCATTATTACCTGATATTCCATTTTAACCCCTCTTAAACATGAATTAAGGACACCACTCTGTTTAAAGCGGAGGTATTCCGCCGGCCCGCCAGCCGGGACAGGAGACCTGTCCTGTTTGTCCCTGTCCCTGCGTCCCTCTTTCTCCCACAGGGACCGGCTAGACCAGCTCAAGGATTACCATTTCCGCAGCGTCTCCCCTCCTGGGGCCTATCTTTACTATTCGAGTGTATCCGCCTTCCCTGTCGGCGTATTTGGGGCCTATTTTATCGAACAAATTCTTTACCACCGTTTCATCGGTAACAAAGGCCAGCGCCCTACGCCTGGAGTGAAGGTCTCCCTTTTTCGCCAGCGTGATCATTTCTTCAGCAAGGCTCCTGGCTTCCTTTGCCCGGGTAACTGTGGTCACTATCCTGCCCTTGTCCAAAAGGCTGGTTACCAGGTTCCTAAGCATTAACATTCTTTGGTCGGTTGGCCGACCCAGTCTTCTTTTTGACGCCATAAATCTCCCTCCCTGCCTGGCTACTCTTCGCTTTTCTTCAGACTAAGATTCAATTCGGCAAGCTTGGACTGAACCTCTTCCAGAGACTTCTTGCCAAGGTTTCGTACTTTCATCATATCTTCCTCGGTCTTTTGGGTGAGCTCCTCCACCGTGTTTATGCCCGCCCTTTTCAGGCAGTTGTAAGACCTAACCGAAAGGTCCAGTTCCTCAATGGTCATTTCAAGTACCTTTTCCTTTTTGTCCTCTTCCTTTTCCACCATTATTTCAACGTCCCTGACCTGATCGGTAAGGGTAACAAAAAGGTTCAGGTGCTCGTTCAATATTTTTGCGCCCAGCGACACCGCCTCGTCCGGGGCGATGCTGCCGTCGGTCCATACTTCCAGCGTCAGTTTGTCATAGTCGGTGACCTGTCCTACCCTGGTGTTCTCAACCCTGAAATTGGCCTTTACCACCGGGGTGAATATGGAATCCACGGGTATTATCCCTATGGGCTGGCCCTGTTCCTTGTTTTTCTCGGCAGGCACATACCCTCTTCCCTTTTCAAGGGTGATTTCCATATAAAGCCTGGCATCGGCGCTGAGGGTTGCTATATGCAAATCGGGATTTAATATTTCCACGTCCGGCCCGTGTATAATGTCGCCGGCCTTTATCTCCCTCTCGCCTTCCGCCTCTATCCTGACAAGCCTAGGCTCATCACCGTCAAGTTTTACGCTTAAGGACTTCAGGTTTAACACTATTTCAGTAACGTCTTCCTTGACGCCCGGTATCGTGGAAAATTCATGGAGCACTCCGTCTATTTTAACGGACGTCACGGCAGCTCCCGGCAGCGAGGAAAGAAGCACCCTCCTTAAGGAATTGCCCAGGGTTATCCCGTAACCCCTTTCCAGCGGCTCCACCACGAATTTCCCGTAAGTTTTGTCGCTGCTCGTTTCAACTATTTCCACTTTGGGCTTTTCAATTTCTATCATTAATTAACCCTCCTTGAACAACTCTATTAAATCTTACCGAGGGCAACCGATTTTAGATATATTGGTTATCTGGAGTAAAGCTCTACTATAAGGTGTTCTTCAATCGGTATATCTATATGCTCTTTCTTCGGCACGCCGACAACTCTCGCTCTCATCTTTTCCATGTCAACTTCCAGCCAATCGGGGGCAACCCTTTGGTTATTCTCAACCAGTCCTTTAAATTTTTCGCTGCTCCTGCTGCTCTCCTTTACTTCCACAACATCCCCAACCTTCACCAGGTAGGACGGTATGTCGACCTTTTTGCCATTAACCAAGAAATGCCCGTGCCTTACAAGCTGCCTGGCTTCTTTCCTGGATTCTGCAAGTCCAATCCTGTAAACCAAGTTGTCCAGCCTGGATTCCAGTATCGAAAGCAGGTTTTCGCCGGTTACGCCCTTCATTCTCTCTGCCATATTAAAGTATTTCCTGAACTGGCTTTCCATTACCCCGTAATATCTCTTTGCTTTTTGTTTCTCCCTAAGCTGTATCCCGTAACCCGAGACCTTTTTCCTGCCCTGACCATGCTGTCCGGGCACATAGGACCTCCGGTCGATGGCGCATTTATCCGAATAACACCTGTCACCCTTAAGGTAAAGTTTCATGCCTTCCCTGCGGCACAGCCTGCATACCGGCCCTGTATATCTAGCCATAAGTTTCATACACCTCCCGCTATTTGTTAAACCCGTCTTCTTTTTGGCGGCCTGCACCCGTTATGGGGCACCGGGGTAAGGTCCTTTATAAGGTTGACTTCCAATCCGGCAGCCTGGAGCGCCCTTATGGCCGCTTCTCGCCCGGAACCGGGGCCTTTTACATAAACCTCCACGCTCCTTAAGCCGTGCTCCATAGCGTCCTTGGCCGCCGCCTCCGCCGCCATCTGCGCGGCAAAGGGAGTAGACTTCCTAGAGCCCTTGAACCCCAGTTTTCCGGCACTTGCCCAGGATAATGCATTGCCGTGCAGATCGGTCAAAGTTACAATTGTATTGTTAAAAGTTGACTTGATATGAGCCTGGCCGCGCTCGATGTTTTTCTTTTCGCGTCTTTTTGTTCTCCTTCTTGGCCTTGCTGCCATTCATTTTACCTCCTTCACATAGGGTTATGCCTTATTTCTTGCGTCTTACGCCTACGGTTCGTTTCGGACCCTTTCTGGTTCTTGCATTATTCTTGGTGGTCTGTCCCCGCACCGGCAGGCCTCTCCTGTGGCGCAGTCCCCTGTAGGACCCGATGTCTATCAGGCGTTTAATGTTCATGCTGACCTCTCTTCTCAGGTCCCCTTCCACCTTGTACTGCTTGTCAATTACTTCCCTCAGCCTGCTTATTTCCGCTTCGGTCAGGTCCTTTACCCTTGTATCGGGGTTCACTCCCGCCTGCTCAAGTATTTTTTGCGACCTTGCCCTGCCGATGCCGTATATATAAGTAAGCCCGATTTCTATTCTCTTGTCCCTGGGTAAGTCAATACCAGCAATCCTCGCCATCTAATAACCACACCTCCCGTATTCCATTATCCCTGTTTTTGTTTATGCTTGGGATTTTCGCAGATTACCATTACTCTGCCTTTTCTCTTGATTATTTTGCATTTTTCGCATATCGGCTTAACGGACGGTTTTACCTTCATTAATAATACCTCCTTAGCTTTTGCCTCGCCATACAATCCTACCCCGTGTAAGGTCGTAGGGAGACAGTTCTACCGTTACCCGGTCGCCGGGTAAAATCCTTATATAGTGCATCCTTAGTTTTCCGGAAACATGGGCCAAAATCCTGTGCCCGTTCTCCAGCTCTACGTGAAACATTGCGTTTGGCAGCGCCTCCGTAACTTTGCCTTCCACTTCTATAACATCCTTCTTCGCCATAAGGTGTTCATACCTCCATTCACCGAATCCTATCAACTCCCAAGGTTTTCAAGGCTCTTTCTCAGCTCCGCGTTGGTGACCTTTTTTCCGCTCTTAAGCTTTTCAGCTATTTCCTGCAGCACTATACCGGTCTTTGCCAGGTGTTTTATCTTCTTTTTCTTGGGCTTGTCAACCTTACGCAGGTCGCCGTCGGCTATACGCAGGTACTGTTCGCCTTCAAAACCCACCACCACAAAAACTTTATCCCTGTCCCTGCCAGCTTTGGACCTAACTACCTGGCCCAGGGCTATTCCCCCATTTTCCATACCCCATTCACCTCCGTCAACCTTCCTTTAGGTTTGAGCAAGTATCCGGGGGCTGTCACCGGTTTCATGCTTTACTTTCGTTTAAGCGACATGCCGCTGTCAAGCGGCCGTGGTCCGGTCCTCGGCAGCAGCTTGGAAAACTGTTTGCCTATATCTCAAGAGCCTTTACGATTTGCTCTCCAACCTTTGCTATATCCTGCCCGCCGTCAATACTCAACAGCAGTCCTTTTTCAGAATAGTAGTTGATAAGGGGCTTGGTCTGTTCAAGGTACACCTCTATCCTTTTTGTCACCGTTTCTTCTTTATCGTCATCCCTCTGGATAAGTTCACCGCCGCACTCATCGCACAGTCCGGGGCGGGACGGGCTGTTATACTTCACATGATAGGTAGACCCGCATTTTTTACATACCCTCCTGCCCACCGCTCTTTCTACCAGTACTTCCTTTGCCACATCTATGTTAATAACATGGTCAAGTTCCATATTCATTTCTTCCAGCACCTGGTCCAATGCGTCGGCCTGGGCAACAGTCCTGGGAAACCCGTCGAGCAAGAAGCCTTTCCTGCAGTCCTCTTCGCTCAAGCGATCCTTTACTATCTCAACCACCGTTTCGTCCGGCACCAGGAGCCCCTTGTTCATATACTCCTTTACCTTCAGTCCCAGCGGGGTACCTTCCTTCAGGTTTTTACGGAAAATATCCCCGGTGGATACATGCGGTATTGAGTACCTGTCTGCTATCATGGCTGCCTGGGTCCCCTTGCCGGCCCCCGGCGGCCCCATAATTACCAAACGCATCACCATCATCTCCTATTTAAGAAATCCCTGGTAGTGCCTCATGAGCATTTGTGCCTCTATCTGCTTCATGGTCTCCAAGGCCACGCCCACCACTATCAGCAGGGCTGTTCCGCCAAAGTATATCTTGAGGCCGGTAAATCTCATAAGCATTACCGGTATAACCACTATCACAACCAGGAAGAATGCTCCCACCAGTGTAATCCTGTTTAATACTTTGCTGATATAGTCACTGGTCGGCTTACCCGGCCTTATCCCCGGTATAAACCCGCCGTACTTTCTCAGGTTGTTGGCCACTTCCATCGGGTTAAAGGTCACAGCCGTGTAAAAATAGGTAAAGAACACTATTAGAAGCGCAGTGAACAGGGTATGGGTAAACCCGCCCCACGCGAAATACCTTTCCATAAACCTGTTGAACCCGCTCTCCGGGAAGAATGCCCCTATGGTTTGAGGGAAGGCCAAAAGCGATGAAGCGAATATCACCGGTATAACCCCTGCCTGGTTAACCTTTATAGGTATATGGGTGCTTTGTCCGCCGTACATTTTCCTTCCCACAACCCTTTTTGCGTACTGGACCGGTATCCTTCTCTGTCCTTCCTGTATGGCCACAACGCCGGCAATAATCAGCACCGCTCCGATGGCAAACAGTACCAGTTCCACTATGTTCGTGGTACCCACCCTGTAGTACTGGTATATGGTAATGATACCGTCGGGAAGCCTGGAAATAATGCCTGCAAATATTAGAAGCGAAATCCCGTTCCCTATACCCTTGTCGGTAATCTGCTCACCCAGCCACATGAGGAATGCCGTTCCTGCTGTAAGGGTCAAGGCGACTATTGTTATATTTATGGGGGTAGCGCTGTAAAGGGCGCCCCGCATACCAAGGCTTAAGCCTATACTCTGTATTAGGGCAAGCACCACCGTGCCGTATCTCGTGTACTGCGCGATTTTTTTGCGCCCCTCTTCTCCCTCTTTTGCCATTTCCTCCAGCTTGGGAATGGCAATGGTCAGAAGCTGCATAATGATGGATGCGGTTATATAGGGAGTGATGCTGAGAGCAAATATTGTGAAATTGCTGAAAGCCCCTCCCGATACCACGTCAAAGAAGCCCAGCAGTCCTCCTTTTTGGACTATCTCCTGGATAACCGCAATGTTTATTCCCGGCACCGGAATAAAAGCGCCTACCCTGAAAACTATCAGCATGGCTGTGGTAAAGAGAATCCTTCTTCTCAAATCCGGTATCTTCCATGCGTTCCTCAGCGTCTGTATCACCCTATATCACCTCAGCCTTTCCCCCCGCAGCCTCTATACGCTCCGCGGCCGCTTTGCTGAATTTGTGCGCCCTCACCGTAAGAGCCCTGTCAATCTCCCCGTCCCCCAGCACTTTTACCCGCCGGCCGGCTCCTTTGATTACGCCTTCCTGTACCAACCGTTCCGGCGTTATCACCGAGCCTTCTTCGAACATATTGAGCCTATCCAAATTTACCACTGAATATTCCTTTTTGAAAATATTTGTAAACCCTCGCTTTGGTATCCTCCTCTGCAGCGGCATCTGGCCTCCCTCAAAACCCGGTCTCACGCCGCCGCCTGAACGGGCTTTTTGTCCTTTATGTCCCCTGCCGGCAGTCTTGCCGTGCCCGGAACTCATGCCTCTGCCTACCCTTTTTGCCTTCTTTTTTGCGCCCTGTGCAGGTTTAAGCTCATGCAACTTCATGATGACACCTCCTTTAGTTAACTTCTTCCACTTCCACCAGGTGTCTTACCTTGTTTATCATGCCCCTTATCTCGGGCGTATCGTTTTTCTCCACCACCTGGGATATCTTCTTAAGGCCAAGAGCTTCTACCGTCGCTTTTTGGTCCTTCTTGCTGCCGATTACACTTCTAATAAGTTTAATCCTTAACTTAGCCAAAACTTACTCCCTCCTAACCCAGGATCTCTTCCACAGTTTTTCCCCTCAACCTGGCAACCTGCTCTGCGGTTTTTAATCTCCTGATGCCTTCCATGGTAGCGTTAACCATGTTTCTGGGATTGTTGGAACCGAGGGATTTGGCCCTTATATCTCTGACGCCGGCACATTCAAGCACCGCCCTGACCGGGCCCCCTGCGATTATTCCGGTACCTTCCTTGGCCGGCATAAGTATCACTTTGCCCGCTCCAAACCGGCCTATCACCTCATGGGGTATTGTGGTGCCCACCATCGGAACCTTTATCATATACCTTTTGGCCTCTTCTATGGCCTTCCTGATGGCCTCGGGTACTTCCACCGCTTTCCCGGACCCTACGCCGACGTTTCCGTTTTGGTCGCCCACAACCACCAATGCGCTGAACCTGAAATTTCTTCCGCCCTTAACAACCTTGGCAACCCTTCCTATATAGACAACCTTTTCCACAAGGTCCGGCTTTGACTGTTCGGCATGTTTTTCTTTGTTTTGCATCTATCTCCCTCCTTATCCTAGAAGTTCAGGCCGGTCTCCCTGGCAGCGTCCGCCAGGGCTTTAACCTTTCCGTGATATTTGTATCCGCCCCTGTCGAAGACAACGTCCTTTATCCCTTTTTCCAGCGCCCTGCGGGCTATAACTTTGCCTACCACCTTCGCCGCATCCAGGTTACAGCTTTTTTCCACTTCCGCCCTTATTTCCTTATCCAGCGTGGAAGCAGCCAGCAGCGTAACGCCGGCATCATCGTCAATAAGCTGGGCGTAGATATGGTTAAGACTTCTATATACGTTCAGGCGGGGTCTTTCGGCACTGCCGTGGATTTTGTTTCTGACCACCCTGTGCCTCTTCTGCCGAGCCTCGTTTCTTATCATCTTCTTAAACAAGATAGCTCTCTCCCTTCTTACCTATTTGCCGGTCTTGCCAACCTTGCGTCTAATATGCTCGTAATCGTATTTAATACCCTTACCCTTGTAAGGTTCAGGCTCCCTTACGCTCCTGATTTTCGCGGCATAATTCCCCACCTTTTGCTTGTCAATACCCTTTACCAAAACCTTGTTTGTTCCTTCCACCTCAACGGTGATACCCTCCGGGTCTGTCATCTCTACCGGGTGGGAGTATCCAACGCTTAAAACAAGCTTTTTACCCTGCTTTTGCGCCCTATATCCTACCCCGTTGATTTCAAGTACCTTCTGGTAGCCCTTTGTAACGCCCTCCACCATGTTGGCGATAAGCGACCTGGTCAGCCCGTGAAGGGACTTGTGGAATTTATCGTCAGAAGGCCTTTTAACCAGTATGCTGTTGCCTTCCTTCGTTATTATCATGTCTTTGTGCATTTTGTTCTCTAGTTTACCCAGCGGCCCTTTTACCGAAACGAGATTCCCTTCGCCTATGGTCACTTCAACCCCGCCGGGTATCTCTATGGGTAACTTACCAATCCTGGACATTGTAACACCTCCTGTATACTACCAAATATAGCAGATAACCTCTCCTCCGACGTTTTCCTTTCTCGCCTGGGCATCGGTCATAATACCCTTTGAAGTGGATATTATCGCAATACCAAGTCCCCCTAGTACTTTTGGTATTTGGTCCTTATTGACATACACCCTCAGGCCCGGCTTGGAGATTCTCTTTAGGCCGCTTATAACCTTTTCCTGCCCCTGGGCATATTTCAGTTCGATTTTTATTATCCCCTGCTTTCCATCCTCTTTGACTTCGTACCCTTTTATAAAACCTTCTTCAAGCAGTATTTTGGCAATAGCCTTTTTTACATTGGATGCCGGTATCTCCACCTGGCTGTGTTTAACAGTGGTCGCGTTTCTTATACGGGTAAGCATATCGGCAATGGGGTCAGTCATAACCATATTCTCTACCTCCTTCCGTTATAAAGCCCTACCAGCTGGCCTTCTTAACACCCGGGATCTCTCCCCTGTATGCGAATTCCCTGAAACAAATGCGGCATATCCCGAATTTTCTAAGGTATGCATGGGGTCTTCCGCATACCTTGCATCTATTGTAAGCCCTGGTGCTGTACTTTGGCTTTCTTCTCTGCTTGGCTATCATTGATTTCTTAGCCACCCATTTCTACCTCCTCATTATTTTCTAAAGGGCACTCCCAGTATCCTTAAGAGTTCCCGCGCTTCCTCATCGGTTTTGCCGGTTGTCACTATAATTACGTCCATACCCCTTATTTTTTCAATCTTATCGTAATCGATTTCCGGGAATATAAGCTGCTCTTTAATACCCAGTGCAAAGTTTCCCCTTCCGTCGAAGGCATCCGGCGATACGCCCCTAAAGTCCCTCACCCTGGGAAGAGCTATATTGAAAAGCTTATCCAGAAAATCGTACATTCTTTGTCCTCTAAGGGTCACCTTGCAGCCTATCGGCATTCCGGTACGTATCTTAAAAGCGGCCACGGATTTTTTCGCCCTGGTAATAACCGGTTTCTGCCCGCTTATTACCGTCAAGTCGTTTACCGCCGCTTCCAAGGCCTTGGCATTTTCCTTGGCTTCACCGACCCTCATATTGATGATTACCTTTTCCACCTTCGGGACTTCCATTATATTCTTGTATCCGAATTTCTCCATAAGAGCAGGTACTGCTTCATTATGGTACTTGTCCAAAAGTCTTGACATCCTGCTACCTCCTTTCCCCTACTCTTTATTTATCAAGAGTTTCACCACAGGCCTTGCAATATCTCACCTTGGTGCCGTCCTTTAATATCTTTCTACCGGTCCTTCTTCCCCTTTTACATTTGGGGCAGTACAGCAGTACATTTGATACATGTACCGGACCCTCCTGGCGAATTATACCCCCCTGCTGCAATTCCCTGGTGGGCTTTACATGCTTTGTCAGCATATTTACTCCCTCAACTATGACACGATTGTCCTTTGGAAAGGCTGTCAGGACTTTGCCTCTTTTTCCCTTGTCTTTTCCGGAAATCAGTTCAACCGTATCCCCTTTTTTTACATGCATTTTTGCTTTGCCTTTCAAAACAGCCACCTCCTTCGTTAAAGAACTTCAGGTGCAAGAGAGATAATTTTCATGAAATCCTTTTCCCTAAGCTCCCTGGCAACGGGACCAAATATCCTTGTCCCCCTGGGTTGTTTGTCTTCTCTTATAATAACCGCAGCGTTCTCGTCAAATTTTATAACGCTTCCGTCAATCCTCTTAACTCCCCTTGTGGTCCTAACCACCACCGCTTTTACAACGTCCCCCTTCTTCACAACACCGCCGGGCGTTGCATCTTTAACGGTGGCAACTATAATATCGCCCACATTGGCGTACCTTTTTCTCGAACCCCCAAGGACCTTTATGCAAAGCAGTTCCTTGGCTCCGGAATTGTCCGCCACCCTAAGACGGGATTCAGATTGTATCATCGGAAATACCTCCTTCCGGCAAACATAGTGAGTTATCGTGCCTTTTCGATTATTTCAACAAGCCTCCAACGTTTTTCCCTGCTCAGGGGTCTTGTCTCCATGATTTTTACCCTGTCCCCTACCGAGCATTCATTGTTCTCGTCGTGGGCCTTAAATTTCTTTGTCCGTTTTATGGATTTGCCGTACAGCGGGTGTCTTACCAGGGTTTCCACCGCCACTACTATTGTTTTGTCCATCTTGTCGCTTACCACTTTGCCAATCCTAACTTTCCTGTTGCCCCGTATCATAGACCCATTTCCTCCTTCCCTGAAAAGGTGTTACGCTTTAACCTTCTTAAGTTCCCTTTCCCTTAAAACGGTTTTTATCCTTGCAATGGATTTTCTTACCTGTTTTATTCTCATGGGGTTATCCAACTGTCCCGTAGCAAGTTGAAACCTGAGGTTGAAAAGCTCCCCCTTAAGCTCCCTGGCCTTTTTTTCCAATTCCTGTTCGGTCATTTCCCTAACCTCTTTAGCTTTCATTTGCTTCACCACCCACTTCATCGCGTTTTACAAATTTACATTTGATAGGCAGTTTATGCATGGCAAGGCGCATTGCTTCCCTGGCTACTTCTTCGTTTACACCGGATATTTCAAACATGACTCTTCCGGGCTTAACCACCGCCACCCAGTATTCCGGCGACCCTTTACCCGAGCCCATCCTGGTCTCCGCGGGTTTTTGTGTAACGGGTTTGTCGGGAAATATTTTTATCCAGACCTTTCCGCCTCTTTTTATATACCTGGTCATGGCTACCCTTGCAGCCTCAATCTGGTTTGAAGTAATCCATCCCGGTTCGATAGCCTGCAGACCGTATTGACCGTATGATATAGCGTTGCCTCGGGTTGCTTTCCCTTTCATTCTGCCCCTCTGAACCTTTCGGCGCTTGACCCTTTTGGGTATCAACATTTGGCCTTCCTCCTCCCTTACAAGTCCCTAGTTTTCGCTCTTGGTTTTACCCAGGATTTCCCCCTTGTATATCCATACCTTCACCCCGATTTTGCCGTAGGTGGTATCCGCCTCTGCAAAACCGTAATCTATGTCGGCCCTCAGCGTCTGCAGCGGTATTGTGCCTTCGCTGTATCTTTCGCTCCTGGCTATTTCCGCTCCTCCCAGCCTTCCGGACACCATTGTTTTGATACCCTTGGCACCCGCACGCATTGTTCGCTGTATTGACTGTTTCATGGCCCTTCTGAAGGAAACCCTTTTTTCAAGCTGGGAAGCGATGTTTTCCGCAACCAGCTGTGCATCCAGTTCGGGGACCTTTATTTCTATTATATTGATGAATACATTTTTCCCCGTCATGACCTCCAGTTCTTTCTTAAGGTCATCCACTCCCGCACCGCCTTTGCCTATTACCATTCCCGGCTTGGCGGTGTATATGGTAACCTTAACCCGGTTTGCTGCCCGCTCGATTTCCACTTTGGAAACCCCGGAAGTATAGAACTTATCCTTTACGTATTTTCTTATTTTCTTATCCTCTATCAAAAGGCTTGAAAAATCCCTTTTACCCGAATACCACTTTGAACTCCAGTCTTTTATTATCCCGACCCTGAGCCCGTGGGGATTGACTTTTTGGCCCACTTAGCTTTCCCTCCTTTTTACTGTTTTTCCCGAAGCACCACAGATATATGGGTGCTTCTTTTGCGTATAAGGTTTGCCCTGCCCTGGGCCCTGGCCTTGTACCTCTTCATTGTCGGCCCCTGGTTGGCATAGATTTGTGCAACGTACAGGTTATCCCTTACCATATCGTGATTGTTTTCCGCGTTGGCCGCCGCCGATTGTATCAGTTTCTCGGTTATTCTTGCACCCTTTTGGGGCATATACCGCAGTATGGCCAAAGCTTCATCTATGCTTTTACCCCTTACCTGGTCCAATACAACCTCGACCTTTCGGGGTGATATTCTGATATATCTTGCATGAGCTTTTGCTTCCATCGTTAAACCCTCCTTCCCTCTACTTGAGTGCCGTTGACCTTTCGGTATGGGAACCGTGCCCCCTAAAGGTTCTGGTTGGCGCGAATTCGCCCAGCTTGTGACCCACCATTTCTTCGGTTATATAAACGGGGACATGTTTTCTTCCATCGTGCACCGCTATGGTATGGCCCACCATTTGCGGGAATATGGTAGATGCCCTCGACCAGGTCTTCAGGACCTTTTTCTCGTTCTTTTTATTCATCTCTTCTATTCTCTTCAAAAGTTTAGGATGGACATAGGGTCCTTTTTTCAGTGACCTTCCCATGAACAATATTTCCTCCCTTCTCTTCTTACTTCTTACGACGCTTAACGATAAACTTGTCGCTGTCCTTGTTCTTCTTCCTTGTCTTGTATCCGATTGTGGGTTTGCCCCACGGTGTAACCGGTGTCGGTCTGCCCACCGGGGCCTTGCCCTCACCGCCGCCGTGCGGGTGGTCAACCGGGTTCATGGCGGAACCCCTGACGGTAGGCCTAATTCCAAGGTTTCTCTTCCTGCCGGCCTTACCTATGGTGATGTTCTCGTGGTCAAGGTT
>ERZ773359.1589-NODE-1589-length-30833-cov-23.022581_pt1 | contig 30833 bp, 31 predicted proteins | sample MGYA00374955_ERZ773359 | MGnify/ENA primary metagenome ERZ773359 (study PRJEB29098, sample SAMN04486028) | biogas fermenter metagenome | study: EMG produced TPA metagenomics assembly of the Biogas fermentation microbial communities from Germany - Plant 4 DNA1...
ATTTGCCCTATCTCTTATCCTTGGAATATCCACTTGGATATCCACTTCAATAGCACCTTTATTTTTGCTCATCAAGATTATCCTGTCTGCTAAGTATACTGCCTCATCAACACTATGGGTTATAAATACAATTGTTTTTTTATGTTTTTCCCAGATTCTTAGCAATTCTTTTTGTAGCTGTATCCTAGTATAAGCATCTAGGGCACCAAAGGGCTCGTCCATTAACAATACGTCTGGATTGTTTGCAAGGGACCGTGCAATTGCAACCCTCTGCTGCATACCTCCAGAAAGCTCATAGGGTTTTGAATTCCTAAATTTGGTTAAGCCAATCATCTCTAAGTGTTCATCAACTATTTCCTTCTGTTTTTTCTTGGGAGCATTTTGAAACTTTAAACCTAAGGCAATATTTTCTTCAACGGTCAACCAAGGCATAAGAGAATAGTTTTGAAATACCATGCCAATATCTTTGGTCGGTTTTTTTAATTCTTTACCTCTATAATAGATTTCTCCTTCAGTTGGTAGTTCTAAACCTGCTAAAATTCTTAGCAAGGTAGACTTTCCACATCCCGAAGGTCCTACTATACAAAGAAATTCATTTTCCTTAATCTCTAAGTTGAGATTTTTTATTACTACTAGTTCATTTTTTTCATTTTCATTATAAACTTTTCCAATATTATTAAGCTTAAAAACTATATTATCCATTTTATATCACCTTACTAGCCTTTGCCATGAAAAGTACTTGTTAGATATGCGACTGTATATTCCGTCAAATAGGGCTCCAATTACCCCAATACATATTATTCCTGCCACGATTACATCCATTCTGGCAAGTTCATAGGCATGGGATATCAAGTAGCCAAGGCCGCTCATACTTCCTGGAAGCATTTCTGCAGCTACTAAGCAGGACCAAGCAGCTGTTAATCCAGATTTTAGCCCATTCATAATGTTGGGTCCTGCACCAGGTAACAATACGTGGAAAAATATATCTTTTTTTGATGCACCTAAGACTAAGGCACTTTCCACTAAGACTTCTTGTACATTGGAAACTCCAAACATTGTATTTCCCCAAATTGGGAAAAATGCACTTAAAAAAATCAAAAAAATCATCGATAGTTTAAAATTGTCCATAATTGCATAAGTTGGCCCATAGTCTAAGTTAAATATGGTAGCTACACTCATTACCCCAAACCAACCTAAGACTGGCGGTCTCCATGCTATTGCTGGTACTGGTTGAAATAGGCTTATAAAGAGATTTAAGGCCCCTTTTACCCTTCTAGAATACCCCATTAGCAGTCCCAAGGGCAGTCCAACTATGATTGCCAAAACATACCCAATAAAAACCCTTACTAAACTGTATAGGATATTCTTTGGAATAGTACCTATGCCTATTATATTGTCATTAATATTTATAAAATGCTTGGCAACAGCTGTTACTTGGGGAAGGATAGCATTGTTGCCAATCTTTCTTGCAGCTAGGTCCCAAAAGATTATAAATAAAATAGGAATAATGGTTGGTGATAGGAAAGAAATCACCCTTTTTACTTTGTTTTCCAACATATTAATCAACCTCAACAATAGCTATTACTTCACCTTTCTTTACTAGTTCTAAATGCTGATTAGAAATCGGTCTTAGATAAACATCATTATTTTCAAATAACTCTGGTTTTTCAAAAGCTAAATGCATATTTCCAGTATGTAGTTCATTATTCCATCCTATTCTAAATTTGGGAACTTCTTTATTGGATTTTCCTGTTTCATTTTCTGTATTTTCACTACTGACTTTTACATTATCAGTGTCATTTGATGTTCCTTTACTTGAGCATCCTACAAGTGTACCTATAATAAGCACAGCTGCTAAAAGAAGTGACAAAATTCTCTTCATCATTAACTCTCCTTTCTATTCATATCATGGTTTTTTGGATAAGGAGCATATAGCCTGCTTTTACTAAGCTGAAAGCTAACTTTCCTGTAGGGTAAACTTAATTCATATCCTTTTTGCACCGAAAAATGTTGTATCACTTCAATGGGGCTTTTTCCAATTGTAAATATCTATACCTATATCTTTGTTATAAATATAACTTATAATTACTGGCTAGAAAAAAATGAAGAGACATATTATACATGAATAATATGCCTCTTCATAAATCTTTCATTATTATTTTAATTTAGGTATTCATTTAACATTTAATTAATTTAAACTTTCTTTATTTTGCCAATAGGCTGTCGATTCTTTCCTTGTCAAATCCAACTACTTCTTCACCGTTTATGATTAAAACGGGAACTCCCATATGTCCCATGTCCATTAACTCTTTCCTTGCTTCCCTATCTGTTTGGACATTCTTTTCTGTGTATTCTATACCCTTTTCTTCTAGATAGTTTTTGGCGGAAATGCAGTATGGACAAGTATTGCTTGTGTAAATAGTTACGTCTGCCATTGTAAACCTCCTTTAATTTTATCAGTATTATTATACCCCGCCGGGGTATGGCTGTCAATAATTTTATAGTCATATATTACCCACAGTTTTTTTATTTAATCACAAATTTTTAAAATTTACAAGGTGTACCCCGTAGTACACCTAAGTATGCCTTACATGGTCTAAACCCTGTTCAAATAGTTTCAATACGTGGTCATCATCTAGGGAATAGATGACAAGTTTTCCTTCCCTTTTATATTTAACTAGTTTTAAATCCCTTAAAATTCTAAGTTGATGGGATATGGCAGACTGGCTCATGTCCAGCAGCTCCGCTATATCGCATACGCAAAAGCTAGATTTTGACAGTGCATAAATTATTTTTAGCCTTGTAGGATCTGAAAGGGCTTTAAAGATATTAGCTAAGGCCTGTATTTCTTCTTCGTTATCTAATTTGCTTTTCATTTCCCTAAGCAAGTCTTCATTGATTTCATGGCTTTGACACAAAAGTTTATCTCTTGTTTTCTCAATCATCTCTATTCTCCTTTTATCTTATAGGTATCATTGGGTTTGGCAATTCTACTGCCTTTCCTGTCATAGGATCAATATATATGATCCAGTATCCAGGAGCTTTCACTCCCTCATACCAAGTGTTAAATCCATTTGCTCCCCTGTATGGATGTTCATCTATGGTGAAGGTGCCGGGAATACCGTAGAGGAAATATTTTACTTCTTCTCCTTCATTATACAGTCCAAAGAGGTAGTGCTGGTACTTGTTCATCAATTGGGCACAGGTAGTAATTGGGCTGTCATAGTATTCCTTGTTGTTGCCTCCAACCACATGGGCAAAATATGGAAGAAAGGCTTTATACTCATTTGCTGAATCCAAATCTACTAGCCACCAGTTATATCCCTTTAGATTATATTTAAAGGGTTCAGCATAGGGGAAAAACCTTAAAATGCTTAGTACATAGTTTATGGTTTGGTTTTTCTGGTTTAATCTCTTTATATAATCCAGGGTTTTATAGTCAGGCTCCATGGAATCATCGTCAAAATCATACATGAATTCCTCTGCTACCACTTGTTCATCAACTATTTCCTCTTCTGGGCCAGTTTCATCTATAGTAATTTCATCTTCTAGCTTATCTTCTTCTACGAGAATTTCTTCTTCATAAACTTCCTCTGCAGATGATATTTCTATGGGGGGTTCTTCTTCTATAGGACTTAGGTCTTCTGCAGGAGGAATTTCCTCCACAGGGCCTGCTTCCTCTACTGGGCCGGTATCTTCTACAAAAGCTACCTCTTCTGCCAGCCTGTATTCTTCTTCAAAGACAACTTCTTCTGGAGGAATTGCTTCTACTGGCTGTAACTCTTCGACATATGGTTCTTCCTCAGGGATTTGTGCTTCTTCTACTTCTACTGGACTTTCTTCCTTTACTGTTTCAGGTTCTAGGGCTAAGTCATCTATGTATCTCTCAATTGAGCCGTCTTCCCTTTCTATATAGCCTCCCATTAGTATATCTTTATCTGTCATTATTAATATACCCTTTGTCCTATATTCACTAGCTCCTAAGTCCCTTTCTGTAAGGGTGTATTCCTCTTTTCCCTTTCCCATTTCATCTGTAAATAGTTTTCCCAAGGTTATAATTGGAGTTTCTTTTTTGTCTGAAAACAAGGCTACATTGTAAATACTCTCTATATCTCCATTTTCAACATTTACTGTAAGCATAACCTTAGGTCCTTTTCTTTCAATTTTGCAATGTCCCTTTATATTGCCTCTTTTTACCGTTGCCAACTCTTTTTTTAATATGATAAACTTCCTACTATATGATAAGGATGATGACATAATTTTACCCCCTTTTCTACACTTTATTTAATTATATGTCTAATGGGGGTAAAGATTTACTTATCTTTATAAAATCTTCTACTGATAAATTTTCTGCTCTGATTTCTGGTTTGATATTTAGCTTTTCTAGGGTCTCTTTTATGGTTTCCTTATCTATATTAAATCCATAGGTTGACAGGGCATTTAGCAGGGTTTTCCTCCTTTTGGAGAAGGCTGCCTTTACTATCTTGAAAAACTTATCCTTATCAATATCAGGTAAATCTTTTTTTATATTTAATTTGATTACTGCAGAATCTATTTTAGGCTGGGGCATAAATACAGTCTTAGGGACTTTAATGATTATTTCAGGTATGCTGAAAAAGTTGACAAAGACCGATAGGGACCCGTAGTCTTTTCCACCTGGTTTTGCCTCCATCCTTTCTGCCACTTCCTTTTGAACCATTACTATGATGGAGTCTAGGTTTAAGTTGCTTTCCAATAGTTTGGTGATTATTGGAGTAGTTACATAGTAGGGGAGGTTTGCTACTACTTTAACCGGCTTATTGTCTAGTTTTTCTTCTATAATCTTTTCTAAATCTACCTTTAGTACATCCCCATGAATTATTTCTATATTTTCATATTTTCCCAAGGTTTCATCTAAAATGGGCAGGAGGTCTTTGTCCAATTCTATAGCTACAACCTTCTTTGCATTAAGGGCCAATTCTTCTGTTAAGGTGCCTATGCCGGGACCTATTTCTAAGACGTAGTCCTCTTTAGTAACGTTTGCCTTTTCTACTATTTTTCTAACTATATTTCCATCTATTAGGAAGTTTTGTCCCAGGCTTTTGGAAAATTCAAATCCATATCTAGATAAGATTTCTTTAACATACTTAGGAGAATAAAGTCTTTTATTTTCCATCTTCCTCTATCCTTTCTAGGGCTTGGTAAAATTCTTCTTTCGTTATGCCGAAATTATTTAGCCTGTTTAGGAGTTGTTTAGAATTACAATATCCTATACCTAAAATATAAGCTAATTTTTCCCTTTTTTCACTAGAATTAGGTCCTCCTGATAGGCCGTGCTTTATCAAGTCTTCCTTGGTAAATTCTTCCTTCTTCTCTATTCTACTAGGCCTTGCCTTTTGGATTGCTTCTATTATGTCTTCCTTTGTTGCATTTTCTACTCCTATGTCTCCCTTCTTTAGGGCTTTCCCTTGGGGCAAAAATGCATGCTTGCAGTTCCTTATATGTTTTGATAGGTCTTTTCTTATCTGCTCCCCTGCATAATCTGGGTCTGTAAGGATGATAATCCCCCTTTTTTCTGCTATTTTCTGCAGGGTTCTTATAAAGTCTTTTTTATATGCAAAGCCTCCTGTGGCTATTACTTCTGCATCTACAGCTGCTTTTACTGCTGTAATATCGTCTTTTCCTTCTACTACAATTACTTCTTTTATCATAAAATTACCTCACTCTTCACTATTAACTATTCATTTCTTATATTATACCCTATAATTTTGGGATATAAAGCATATAAAAAGCGAAGACAATTCTTCGCTTCCATTTAAAGTATCCCAAATAATTCTTTAGTATTTCTATTAGTGGCCTTGGCCAGTTCTTCAAAGGATATGCCCTTTATATCTGCTATGGTGCCTGCCACGTATTTTACATATACAGGCTCGTTTCTCTTTCCCCTATGGGGCTCTGGAGCAAGATATGGGCAGTCAGTTTCTACTAGGAGCTTGTCTAGGGGTACAGCCTTGGCTACTTCCTTCAGCACCCTGGCATTTTTGAAGGTAACTGGTCCTGCAATGGATATATAAAAACCTAGTTTAATATACTCCATTGCCATTTCCTTGCTGCCAGAATAGCAGTGTAGTACTCCTCTTAAAGACCCGTCTTGGGCCTCCTTCAAGATATCAAAGGTTTCCTGCTGGGCATCCCTAGAATGTATGACCACTGGCAAGTTCAATTCTTTTGCTAGTTTTAACTGCTCCTTAAACCATTTTCTCTGGTCATCCCTTGGAGAATTATCATAGTAAAAGTCCAAGCCTATTTCTCCAATGGCTACCACCTTGTCCCTTTTGGCCAGAGACCTTAGTATTTCTAGGCTAGCCTCATCCATATCCTTGGCAGAATGGGGATGAACTCCAACAGTTGCATAGATATTAGGATATTTTTCTGCTAAGGATACAGAAGCAATACTGCTTTTCAAATCAGCACCAATATTAATTACCAATTCTATGCCGTTATTTTCTAAATCCTTTATTATCCTATCCCTATCCCTATCAAATCTCCTATCGTCTAAATGAGCATGACTATCTATTAGCATCTTTCATCTCCTTATTTAATTAATATTGTAAAGGGGGCCTTAACCCCCTCTCATTATGTTATTATAGCACCTGAAGCTATATCCTCTAAGGTAGATACTAAGGTTAAGTTTCCTTCACTGTCCTCTGCTGCTAAGATCATTCCCTTAGATTCAATGCCCCTTAGCTTAACGGGTTTTAAGTTTGCAACTACTACTACCTTTTTACCCACTAAGTCCTCCGGTGAATAATATTCTTTTATGCCTGATACAACTTGGCGTTCTTCTTCTCCTATTTTCAATTTCAACACATAGAGCCTATCGGCCTTTGGATGGTTTTCGCAGGATATAACTTCTGCTACTTTCAATTGGACCTTTGCAAATTCGTCGATGGTAATTTCTTTTACCTCTTCCTCTTTTTTAACGTCTTCCACCTTATCACCCTTCTTTCCTTTGCTTCTTTCGGCTATTAGCTTTTCATTGGCTTCATTTAATTTCTTTAATTCTTGCTGGATATCAAGTCTTGGGAATATGATCTTTCTTCTTTCTACCTTTGCACCTGATTGTAGTTTACTCCAAATCTTTGAGTCTTCCCATAGGATTTCTTCCTCAATTCCCAATTGTTTTCGTATTTCTAAGGCTGTTTTTTCCATATATGGCTTAATTAAAATGGAGATAATCCTTAGGGATTCACTTAGGTTGTATAGGACTGTATCTAATCTGTTTTTCTTATCTTCCTTGGCTAGTATCCATGGTGTAGTTTCATCTATATACTTATTTGTCCTCCTAATTAATTTCCAGATTTCTTCTAAGGCCTGGGAGAAGTTTAATTTGTCCATATATTCTTCCACTTTTGGGGCAGTATTTATGGCCATTTCTTTCAAGGAATTGTCTATTTCCTCTTCCTCCACTGGAGATGGGATTATTCCTCCATTGTATTTTTCTATCATGGTAACGGTTCTGCTGACTAAATTGCCTAAGTCATTGGCTAAGTCTGAATTCAGCCTTTGTAGGAATTTTTCCCTATGGAAGGAACCATCTTGGCCAAAGGAGAATTCCCTTAGGAGGAAGTATTTGAAGGCATCTATGCCGTATAAGTCTATAATGGGTTCTGGATATATGACGTTACCCTTTGATTTTGACATCTTGTCATCTTCAAATAATATCCAGCCATGGCCAAAGACCTTCTTTGGTAATTCTAAGTCCAATGCCATTAAAAGTGCCGGCCAGATTATGGTATGAAATCTGACTATTTCCTTACCTACTAGGTGGATATTGGCTGGCCAATATTTTTTGAAGTTTTCATCCTTTTCTGTACCATAGCCTAGGGCTGTAATATAGCAGGCTAAGGCGTCTATCCAAACATAGACCACATGGGATGGATCAAAGGGTACCTTTATTCCCCAGTCAAAGCTAGTTCTAGATACGCATAGGTCTTCTAAGCCATCTTTTAGGAAATTATTTATCATTTCGTTTTTCCTTGATTCAGGTTGGATGAAGCCTGGATTTTCTTCATAGAATTTTAAAAGTTTGTCCCTATACTTTGAAAGCCTAAAGAAATATGCTTCTTCTTCAGCTAGGTGGACTTCTCTTTGACAGTCTGGGCATTTTCCGTCTACTAATTGGGATTCTGACCAAAAGGCTTCACAGGGAGTACAGTAATGTCCTTTGTATGTTGATTTATATATTTCTCCTTTTTCATATAGCTTGGTAAAGATGTCTTGTACTGCCTTTTCATGGTATGGGTCTGTAGTTCTTATGAAGGTGTCGTAGTCGATTTCTAATACCTTCCATAGCTTCTTTATATCTGCAACTATTTTGTCCACATAGGCCTTTGGGCTTAAGCCATTTTCCTTTGCCTTGCCTTGAATTTTTTGCCCGTGTTCATCAGTTCCTGTAACAAAATATACATCATATCCTTGCATCTTCTTAAACTTCTTTATTACATCTGCAGCTACTGTAGTATAGGTGTGGCCTATATGCAGGTTGTCAGAGGGGTAATATATTGGTGTTGTTAAGTAGAACTTTTTCATTTGATTAACCTCCCTTTTTCCAGTTAATAGTTAAGAGTTAACAATTGCTTAGTTCAAGCTTTTAAATCTTAGGACCTTGACTATCGCTAAGGATGACTGCAATACTGTCTTTTTTTTCGAATATCCCTTATTGGTAAAAACTATTATAACTACAAAAAAACCCTCATCTCATAGAGACGAAGGTTAAGCTTCGTGGTACCACTCTAATTCGCCTAAACCTCTCGGTTTAGACCTTACTAGGTTACAAACCCTACAGTGTAACGGCTGCGTCCGTCATGGCCTAAATAAATTCGACCACAAGGTTCCGGGGCCATCTTCGGAATAACCTTAATCACTGGCTTTCACCTAACCCAGCTCTCTAAAGATTAAAATTAATCCTACTCTTCCCTTCACTACCTTTTAATTTGAAATATTATATAAGTTTTCTATATCTTTCCTTATTTGATATATTATTATACTCTAAGTAAAAATTTTAGTCAACCAAGTTGATTTTTTCTTTATAGAAAGTGTATATTTTTCCAGTTTTTGTGTAACATATAGATTATACACTGTCATGGAGTATTTTTCAGAATATTATGTCTATTATATCAAAAATTTGACAAAGGAAAGCTTTTTGATTAGAATACAATATAGTTAAAAAATAGGAGGTATTTTATGGAAAATCATCCGTCACATTTGACTAGGAAAATTCCAGTCATAATATTCCTCGCTATAGCATTAACTGTGTCTTTAGGTTTATACTTTTACCAAGGTAGCTTATCTAAGGTTACCATAAAATTGGACAGCGGAGTTAAGTCTATAACTTCAAATGCCGATACCTTAGAAGAACTTCTTCTTAAGGAAAACATTATATTAGAAGAGGGAGCTTACATAAGCCATCCCTTAGACAGCAAGATTGAAGACAATATGATAATTACTATAAAGAATCCTAAACTGTATACTATTGCAGCAGATGGTGTCCTAGTTGACGTAAAGTCAACCCACAATACGGTGGGAAAAATTTTAGCTGACAATAGTATTAGTTTGGGAGAAAGGGATTTTACTAAGCCTGGTTTAGAAGAAGCAGTTTCCCCAGGTAGTACAATAGAAATCTATAAGGTTGAGGAAGTGATTGAAACCTTTGATGAGGTTATTCCTTTTGAAAAAATAGTGAATAAAAATCCAAAAATGGATATTGGCACAACTAAGACTATTCAAGAGGGTAAAGAAGGATTAAAAAAGGTCATAGTAAAAAAGGAACTCATCAATGGAAAAGTACACTCAACCGAAATAGTAGGAGAAGAAATTGTTGCAGAACCCGTTTCAGAAATAGTAGAAAGGGGCACGAAGGATATAATCGTAACATCTAGAGGTAATGTTAGCTATAGAAAAGCTATAATTATGACAGCAACTGCATATGATTTATCATTCGAAAGTACTGGGAAACGCCCAGGGGATAAATATTATGGCATAACAGCTTCTGGTACAAAGGTAAGGCCAGGAGTGGTGGCTGTAGACCCTAGGGTCATTCCTCTAGGTACAAAGCTTTATATACAAAGCCTAGATGGAACTAAAGATTATGGTTTTGCTATAGCTGAAGACACAGGTGGAGCCATCAAAGGAAATAAGATAGATTTATTCTTTGAAGACTCCCAAGATGTTTATAGGTTTGGAAGAAGAAAAGTAAAAGTATATATACTAAATGATTAAAAATGATTAGGTCCTCCTGGGAGGACCTAATCATTTTTATGCTTCAGCTAGTTTAACATTAAGGACTTTTTCAACAAATATATTCAATAGTTCTGGATCAAATTGGGTTCCTGCATTGTTTATAAGCTCTTCTATAATTATATCTGAAGGAAATGCCTTTCTATGGGGCCTGTCGGAGGACATGGCCTCATAGGCATCTGCTATGGCTATTATCCTAGATACAAGGGGTATTTCTTCTCCTTTAAGCCCCTTGGGATAGCCTAAACCATCATATCTTTCGTGGTGATATAGGACATATTCTGCTATTTGGCCCATTTCATTAACTGTACTGAGTATCCTGTATCCTATTTCAGGATGCTTTTTCATACTCTCCCATTCCCTGCTAGTATAGGGGCCAACCTTGTCTAATACTTCATCTGCAACTGCAATTTTGCCAATATCGTGGAATAAGCCTGCTATATAGAGGTCTTCAATCTTATCTTCAGACCAACCTAAGGCTATACCCATTTCCTTGCAAAGTTCAGCTACCCTTTTTGAATGTATTTCTTCTATTTGACTCTTTTCGTATAAGGCATCGATCATAGTATCTATGGTTCTGCTCTTCATGCTGGGGCCTTCAAATAGTTTGCGGGAATACATATAGTCTTCTGCCTTCCTAATTACCTGAGAAATATCCATATCGACCTTGTCTTTTACCCCTATACCGTAGGCAATAGATATCTCTATGTCTATTCCCTTGTCCCTTAAAAATCTCCTATTGAAACTCATTTCTTTAATTCTATCTATTATCTTCTCCGCTTCTTCTTTGCTTGTGTTGGGCAGTATAACTACAAATTCATCTCCGCTCAGCCTGCAGGCAATGTCATTTTCCCTAATTCCCTTTTTTATAATATTAGACACGCTTTTTAGCAGCTCGTCTCCCACATAGTGGCCAAAGGAATCGTTTATGAGTTTTAATCCGTTTACATCTGCCATTATGATGGAGATGGGCAGGTATTTTTCATCATCTAACCTATTGATTTCCTCTTCAAAGAACCTTCTATTATATAGGCCTGTCAATTGGTCCCTATAGGATAAGTCTCTTAGCCTTTCTTCTAAGATCTTTCTTTGCTCAATATTCTCTGCCAGCTCATTGTAGGATGACATTAGTTCTTCATGCTGAGCCATTAGCTCCTCCCTATCTTGTTCTGTCTGCTCAAAGAATTCCTGAGTCTTGTCTAAGGCTAAATTAATTGAGGTTCTCAATTCTATGAAGGGATCCTTTGAATCTACTGGCACCCTGTATCCTATATTTTCTTCAATATTAATGTTTCTAATATCACTGTCCAGTTTTAAAATAGGGGTAATTATAGTTTTATTTTGTAAATAAATAAAGACAGCAAATATAACTAAGGAGGTGCCTAGGGAAGTAGCATACATATCAACCATGTCCCATTCGCTTCGTTTTAGGTCCTCTAAGGACATGAAATTTCCTATAATCCAATCTGTATTATCTATGGGCAGATAGAATAAACGGCCTAGTACACCTTCCAGTTCTACTTCTATTTCACCGGTTTTTGTCTCCTTCAATTTACTATGTATGTTTTCTGAAATGGAGTTTATGTTTACTATTTCTGTACCTGATTCATACCTGTAGTTTGGGTGGGCCAAAATATTCCCTGCACTATCGATTAAAAAGGAATAGCCTAAGTCCTTTACCTCAGTTGCCTCAACTATTTCTATTATCTTTTCTAAGCTGATATCACAGGCTACTACCCCTAAGAATTCATTATCCTTGTTGTAAACAGGCTTGGAAATGGCTATTATGGGCTTTTCATCTATAGCATCTAAAAAGACATCTGAATATGCCAATCCATCATATTCTAAGGCTTTTACATACCAATCCCTTGACAGCCAATCATAGCCTTCCGGCGGAATCCAATCTCCGGAAATAATCAATTTATTGTTTTTGTCTCCAAAGTATATGGATTTTATGTAGGGGTTATTTGCCTTAAGCCTGTTGAAATAGTCCCTTACCTCATCTTCTGACCAGTTCTCCAGGGCAATAAATTCTGCAGCTACAAAGGTGTATTGACTATGGTACCTAAGGCTGCTATTTATTTGGTATCCTAAATATTCTAAGGATTTATCCATGGATTGTTTTTTATTCCTTGTTATTGTCCTATTTAAGTGGATATATTGAACTATTAATCCTATGGTTACGATAATAGTTAGCAATATACCAAATAAATAGAATCTTTTTTTGACAGAATTCATAACCATTACCACCTTGGACCTTATTCAGCTTTCGGAATAGTGTATTTATACCCAAAAATCGTCTCTTGTCTACTAATTAATCCCTTTTTCGACAAGGTTTTCAACCTATCTTCTAAAGAATCCAGTGTAAAGGTAATATTATGTTCTCTTTCTATTTCTGCAATCAATTGGATTAAATCGGTTTCCATTATGGGAAGCTTAGTTTTTATTATATTCATGAATTTCTCTTCATCTTCTTTTTCTCTGCTTTTAAGCTCATCAAAGGGGTTTTCAGTATGGGGACTGCTGGTAATGGCTGCTCTAATTCGTGCAAATATGGTTCTGCCCATGGCTGCAGATGATATAAATACATCTCCTGTTCTTAAATAGGGAAGCCTCCTAGTTTCTTCTACAGTAAGGTCTGTTTCTTCTTTTATAGTTTGAATGTCTGAAGCCCTTACAGTCCTAAATATGAATTTAGTATTTAATTGGGCAGTTATGGTCTCGTCTAATAAGGTGGGTCTTTGGGTAGCTAAGATTAGAAAGACACCGTACTTTCTCCCTTCCTGCGATATTTCTTTCAATATGGACTTAGAGGGTGGATTGTATCCCTTGGGAGCAAAGTTATGTGCCTCATCTGTAACCACTATAAAGGGCGGAAAGTAGTCTGATGCAGTATTTTTATACTGGGAATCCTTATACTCCCTTCTCTTGTGGTAAAGATTATTTATTAAATAGGTGCTGAATACTTGTAGTATCCTGGTATTCCCTTGGACTACTATTAATTTTCCCCTTTGTAACCCCTCTTCTATTTCCCTAATATCCTTAGAGAATATCCCTTCATTATCCAGCCTCTTTAATCTCCACATTATTCCCCTTACGGAGCTGTAGGGACATGTCTTATCATAGGATAGGTATAATTCCTTTCTTTCTATCCAGGCCTTTCTCTCCTCTTCATTTTCTGCTTGTCTTATCCTATTTTCTATCTTGTCTAAGGAGCCTTCCTCTTGGGCTTCCATTAACATTTCTAGCCTATTATAGAAGCTTTGGAAGGAATCCTTGTATTTAAAAAGTACATCTACTGCGTTGTTCATAGCATCTGTAATGGGAGAGGCTGCATCCAAAAGGTTTTTTAAGTCTTGGGCATTTAAATCTTGAAACTTTACTCCTACATGGTATCCTACCTGTAGGCATTTAAATCTATCTATAAAATTAATTTCATTATCTTTAAAATATGGTGCCTTTTCACTGAAGTCCATTTCAAAGTGGGGGTCTAAGACTATTGTAGGGATATTATGCTGCATTAGTTCTTCTAATAATACCCGGAGACCGAAGGATTTACCTGAGCCTGAACCACCAAATACTCCTATGTGGGGATATTGGTGCATGGATTTTAGGTCTAAGATGAAAGGAATTTCTCTTTGTGGACATAATCTATTGTCTTCAAAGGTATATAGTAGGTCTTTGAATTCTTCATCCATTTCAACTGCCATATCATCTGTATTCCTAATAGTTCCTAGGACCAGGCCCTCTTCCTTTGTGGCCTTTATCATTAAGTCCTTTACTTCATGGAATTTGGGCAGCCTAATGTCTGAACCCGTTTGTATTGGATATAGGGCTTCATTTAATAGTCTTACCTTTGCTATGTAAATAGTTTCTTCGTCTATATTATAACCTAAGGATTTCAATGATTCTAGCACAGAATTGTCAACAAAGTCGCCGCCTATGTTTAAGGGGATATACCTGTTGAAGGTATATGCTTCGACTACTTCTCCCATTAAATCTTCTTGCTGAGGGTCTTGGATTATGATGAATTCGTTTATTCTGAAATTCCTATCCCTTGAACCTACATAAACTTCCTGTTGGGTTGTAATACCTACTACTTTCATTTATATCACCTCTTTTATCAATTGACAATGAAAATGGATAATGAATAATGGATTATCTTTTTCAATGGACTTTTGACAGTTCACAATTGCTGAGGTCTAGCTATAAGCTGGCAAAGTATGTGAGTAAAAATGACAAATTGTACGAGTGACTCTGAAAGATTTGCCATGCCTTCCAGCGAAGTTTACAACAATATCGGAAATCAGGGTTTAAGCAAAGCGGCCCATTGATTTCCGGTTGTAAACGAGCTGTAGAAGGTATCAAATCTTGAAGCGGAACGAGTGATTTGTCATTTTTACGGGTTTGAAAGCTCCTTCACTACGTTTAAGATGACTATTGATGCCAATTCACAATTCAATATTCACAATTAAAGGGTCCGTCTTGCTCTTTCGGATATGAAAAACCTTTCGTAAATGTCCCTGTCTAGATACCTTTCAAGTAAGTTTTTCATTATGGCATCGGAGATTTGTACTTCCTTGTCTACCAAATCTAACCACAGGGGCACCCCCCTGCTGTTTTCTGGAGTTAAGGTGAATATAAGCCTGCTCATTTCTTCTAAATAGGGTTTTTGGCTGTCTATAATATCCATTCCAATAACTGCAGGTGATAGGGATGACCTCATAAATACAGAGGAATAGCCAGATTCTTTCTTGCTGTTTACCTTGTCGTCTATGATTATTACTTCCCCATAATCCAGTATTCCAAATAACAGCTCCCTATCATAGGCATTTATTTTAAACTCTGGATATATTTCCCCAAGCTTATCTCCTATGATTGTGGTTTTTATATCCTTTATAACTCCTAATAAGATAATACCTTTTTCTTCACATTCATTTCTCAATTCCATCCACAGATCATAGGAATATATATAGTATCTGATTAAAGACCCATCCATCAGTATTCCATAGGGCTTATGCTTTTTTACTGCTTCTAGGGCTACTTTCACTTCTATGTCGGATAGCAACCTGTTTTTAGTTTCTCTTTCCTTTTCCATCTTTTCGTCTTCTTCCAAGATGTTTTTGGGAAGATTTGAGAATAAGGGAGAGTAAATATCTGCCTTGTAGATTGGCTCGTCCTTGATTAAAGTAGATTTGGCTAGACCTTGAAAGACTTCTACGAAATGGGGGTAGGTCCCTCCTACCCTATTGGTAGAACCGTCTACTCCAACAATACCGCCTTTTGCTTCATATAGGGCCAGGTGCTTGTTGTCTAGTTTTTCCATAGATTTGATGGGGCCAATATATTCCCTAATGAAGTTTCTTAAAAATCCCCTGTCCTGTGAAAATATTCCCTTATACTTTTCCTGTAATAGGTTATTTAAATTGCTTATTTTGTCTTTTAAGTCATTATGTACATTATAAATATAAACCACCCCTTTATTACAATGGACAACTGAAAATTGACAATTGCTTTTAGTCCACTTCTAAACTTGCCTTATACACTTCATTTTTGGGAAGATTATACTTTTGGGAGACTTTTTTTACTGCTTCTTTTTTGCTGTATCCTTGACTTAAGTATTCTCTTAGTGCTTTTTCTACATCTATATCTGGTGTTTCTACATTTTTATTTCCTTCTATAACGATTACAAATTCTCCTTTAATCCCTGAAGACCTGAATTTTTCAAGGGCTTCCTTTGGAGTCCCCCTAAAGGTTTCTTCGTATTTTTTTGTTAACTCCCTGGAAACGGATATTTTCCTTTCTCCTAAAACTTCAACCATATCTTCAAGTAGGCTTAACAGCCTATGGGGTGCTTCGTAGACAATTGTTGTCATCCTGTATTCCTTTATTTCCTCAAGCTCTTTGATCCTGTCCTTTTTCTTGGGAGCAAGGAAGCCGTAGAAGATAAACTTGTCTGTAGAAAGTCCTGATACTATTAGGGCAGTAATGCTGGCAGTAGGCCCAGGCAGTGGAACTACTTCTATATCTGCTTCTATGGCTTTTTTTATCAGGTCTTCTCCCGGGTCAGATATGCCTGGCATTCCTGCATCTGATACCAGGGCTATGTTTTTCCCTTGATTTAATTTATCTATTAATTCAATTCCCTTTTCCTTTATATTGTGCTCGTGATAGGAGGTTAAAGGCTTTTTTATATTATAATGGTTGAGAAGTTTGATAGTATGTCTAGTATCCTCTGCAGCTATTAAGTCTACTTCCTTTAAAACATTTAAGGTTCTCAAGGTTATGTCTTCAAGATTGCCTATGGGTGTAGGACATATATAAAGGGTTCCTTTTTTCATTTTATCACTCCACTTTTTAGACTTCTATCCCCTAATTTTCATTCCATAGATTTTATATATTTCATCTGTATAGGTGTTATCTTCATTATACACTATTAATGGATGGTGGAACTTTAAATCTGGCTTCCCGTTTTTTACTCCTTCTATTAGAATAAGGTTTGGCCTTTTACTTAGCTTTGGCTGGACAAATTGTATATATTTAGGCTCTATATTATGTTTTCTAAGGTTATACATAATGTCTACTAGCCTATTTGGCCTGTGTACCATATAGAATTTACCTAAGGGCCTTAGTAGGTATTGAGAAATTTTTATTATATCTTCTAAGGTACAGGCGATTTCATGGCGGGATATGGCAAAGTTTTCCTCAGGATTAATTAGGGCACCTCCCGCCTTCATATAGGGGGGATTGGTTGTTATTACATCTACGGAAGCCTTTTTAAATCTTTTAGGCAGGTCCTTCAAGTCCATATGTAAAATTTTAATCTTGTCTTGAAGATTATTTAATTCTACAGACCTTTTAGCCATATTGGCTACTTCCTCCTGTATTTCTACACCATAGATTATGTCCACATTCTTTTCATTATATATCCTAAGGGGGATAATTCCCGTTCCAGTACCTAAATCCACTACTACTCCCTTAGCCTTGGCAAAGGAAGATAACAAAATGGCGTCCATGCCATAGGAAAACTTTTCCTTGTTTTGGATAATCTTGTAATTTGTACCTGGAATTATATCAATTCTCTCATTGATTTCTATCATTCATAACACCTTTCTACAACAGTTGTTAATGAATAGTGAATAACTATTTACTATTAACTAATAGTTATTCGCTATATATACTGTACTAAAAAAGACCCATATGGGTCTTTTTTGTTAAGTACTATTCTGGTTGAGGTGCATCTACTGGACAAACATCAGCGCAAGCACCACATTCAATACATTTATCAGGGTCTATAACATAAATATCGCCTTCTGATATTGCATCTGTTGGGCACTCTGATTGGCAAGCACCGCAAGCTATACAATCATCAGTAATTTTATATGCCATTTTGCTACACCCCCCTTTGTCAAGGTAATGACTAACATATAATTATTCTACCAGATTTTATTATATAATTAAAGATATTTTTAGATATTTAATTTTTTTGTTAAATTTCCTTATTTTTTTATTTTCTAACTCTTAATCCTCTAATTCTTCTATATCTACTTCCTCATCATCTGGTATTTCTATGACTTCTGTAGATTTTTCATAAGCTGGATCCATTTCGCCAGTATCCTCAATATCACTTATATGGAATAAAAATACATCATCTGTAAGATCTGGCAGTCTTACCTTTACCTTGACTTTTTCCAGTAATGTGAAAGTCTCTATTACTGTACCTTTACCTTCAGGGGTGTTTACTATGGCCCCTAAGGGGGGCATCTTTTGTATAAGTTCTTCATATACCTGATGTTCAAATTTCAGACAGCACATGAGCCTACCGCAAAGCCCTGATATCTTAGTTGGATTAAGAGACAGGTTTTGCTCCTTTGCCATCTTAATAGATACCGGCTCAAATTCCCCTAAAAACTGGCCGCAGCAAATAGTTTTGCCACAGGGCCCTATTCCTCCAATCATCTTTGCTTCGTCTCTTACTCCTATTTGCCTTAGTTCTATCCTAGTTTTGAAAATTGCTGCTAAATCTTTAACTAGCTCCCTAAAATCTACCCTGCCATCGGCTGTAAAGTAAAAGATTACCTTATTGTTGTCAAAGGTATATTCCACATCTACCAACTTCATCTCTAAGCCATGTTCTGCTACTTTTTGTTCGCATATACTTAGGGCTTCCTTGGCCTTTCTCTTATTCTCCCTATGTATTTCAAAATCCTCGTCTGTTGCTACCCTTATAACACTTTTTAGGGGAGCTACTATCTCATCTTCTGTTACTTCCTTTGGTCCTACTACTACATGTCCAAATTCAATACCTCTTGCTGTTTCCACTATTACGAAGTCATTTAACTTAACATCTATATCACCGGGGTCAAAATAATATATCTTCCCTGCTCGTTTAAATCTAACTCCTACGACTTTTATCATTAAATAATTCCTCCTATATGCTGAGAAGCATTGTTTCTATAAGTAAGTTATAATTAACATTTCTCTTGATATTGATTTTTGTTTCATCTATCCTATATATTATATCATTTATTCTATCTAAATCTACAAAAGTTTGACTAGATAGTTTTTCAACCATATCTTGATTAATTAATAGCTTAGGATTTCCTGTCTCTTTAAGTATGAGTAAATCCCTAAACCAATATACCATAATGTCTAAGATTTCCTCAGCATTTTCCTTGTTTTCGTTAAAGAAATCTAAGGAAGTAATGGCCTTTATCTGATGACCCCTTAGCAAGTTATCTATTATATCTATTATTTTATCCCTCATATTAAAAAAATCACTGGAATTAGCAAGTTCTAGTGATTTTTTTAAGGAACCCTTAGAGAAACTTGCAATGAATTTAGCCCTATTAATTTCCATATTATGTTGTTCTACTAAGAGATTTACTATCTTAGAATTTTCCAGGGAATAGAATTTTATTATTTGACATCTTGATAATATGGTTGGGATTATTTTATCTTTTTCCGATGTAATTAAAATTATGGTTACATACTCAGGAGGCTCCTCTAAGGTCTTTAAAAGTATATTTTGGCTGTCTAATCTCAAAGTATGGCAATCGTCTATAATATAGATTTTTCTACTGCTCTCAAAGGGCAAGGTAGATATATCCTTAATTAGATTATCTATCTCTTCCCTCTTTATATTCTTATTTGTTGGGGATATGATTTTAAAGTCTGGATGATTGGAGGAGTCGAATTTTATGCAGGAATTACAAGTATTACAGGCATCATCCCCAGCTTTTTCACATAAGAGGGCCTTTGAAAAAGCATACGCAACAGCCTTTTTGCCTAAGCCTTCTTCTCCTTCAAATAAGTAGCTATGGCTTACAGTTCCTTTTTTTATGGAATTTTTCAGGGATTTTATTTGTCTGTCATGGCCTATTATTTTTGTAAAATCCATTTATCTCCCTCAATCTAAATTTTAATATGTCTGTCTATGTCTATTATGAATAAGTTTGCTCCTCCAACTGTTACTTCATCATTTTCAGTTTTAACGTTTTTGCTTTTACATTGTTCCCTAATCAGTTCTACTACCCTGTCTACTTCATTTTCCTTTACACCTATGAACAAGGTAGTATTTCCTGACTTAAGAAAGCCTCCTGTAGAAGATAGTTTTGTAGTCCTAATTTTATTATCCATCAGAACCTTTATTACCTTATTTATATATTCATCTTGGATAATTGCAATTATAAGTTTCAAGGTATTCCCTCCTATATTCTAATATGTTTTTCTACATCTAATACAAATACTGTGGCACCGCCTACTTTCACTTCCAATGGAAATGGCATATAGGTATCCCCTGGCATGGTCATTGTCATTAAAGATGTGGTGATTTCTCTAGTTTTGCAGTTGTCTTCTATAATTCTCAAAACAGAGTCTACATCTTTTTCTTCTACTCCCACTAAGAGAGTGGTATTGCCAGATTTTAAAAATCCCCCTGTAGAAGATAATTTTGTGACCCTATATTGATTTTCTGTTAAATCATCTATTAATGCTCCAGCATCCTGATCTTGCACTATACATATTATTAGCTTCACAAAATCATTCCCCCTTCCCTAATAAATTTTCTATTTCTTCAATACTTTGCTTGAAGACTTCTTCAATAGGCTTGCTTGCGTCGATTATCTTTATATTTTTAGGATACATCTTCAGCAGCTTCATATAGCCCTGGTAGGCTTTATTGTGGAAGTCACTACCCTCTCTTTCTAGCCTATCGGCACTTTTTTTCCCTATTTTCCTCTTTAGGGTTACTTCTGGGTTCACATGGAAGAATAGGATTAGGTCAGGGTAGATTCCTCTTATGGCAAAGTCGTTAATATCCTTTACCCTTTCAATACCTAGGTTTCTGCCAACTCCTTGGTATGCTAGGCTGGATAGGATAAATCTATCACAGATTACCACTTTTCCTTCTTCTAAGGCTGGTATTATCTTTTCGTGTACATGCTGGGCCCTAGCTGCTGCATAAAGTAATGCTTCTGTTTCTCCTCCCATATTAATGTTGTTATTATCTAAGATTATTTGACGGATTTTTTCTCCTATTTCTGTGCCTCCTGGTTCCCTAGTTGTGATAAAGTCTATGCCTTTATCCCTTAGATAATTACCTACTAATTTTAATATGGTAGATTTGCCTGATCCATCTGGTCCTTCTAAGGTTATAAACTGTCCTCTCACTAAAAGTCTTCCTTTCTTATTCCACTATGACTAATTTATCTTTATTATATCCCATTAAACCAACTATTTCTATACTCTTTTCCATGAGAACTGCTATTTGGTCATATACTTCCTTAGTTATTTCCTTGTATATATCACATTTTTATGTATATAAACTATTAATTGAAAAAGCCCCGTACTAATTTACGGGGTTTAATAGCTGTTTTTCTGATATGTAGTATCCTAGTATTATTCTCATTATATTTTTATAATAATCATAGTTTTCATCCCAGGGGGAAGTTTCTAGAATCTCCTCTATACATTCTTTACAAATACTTTGACCTAGTATATTTAAAGCTGCCTTATCCCCTCCACATATTTTACAATACATAAAGAACACCCCTCGCCTAAGTTTCTAATACCATTATTGCCTTGTTATTATATTTTATTCTATTTATTTAATTTCGTGCTTGGCAAGGGGCAAATATTAATATATTAAATTTATTTTGTACTGGCATTTTTTGCATTTACCATCTTCTATGGACAAGACTTCCCTCTTTAGGGTTCTATCTACTAATTTTTCGTGACATTTTGGACAATAAGTGTTGTTGTCTATTCCCCACACATTGCCTATATACACATAATCTAGGTATTCCTTGGCTATATTTCTTGCTTCTATAAGAACTTCTATTTTAGTTGGAGGGTTTTTCATCTTATAGGCAGGATAGTACCTGCTAAAGTGGAGGGGAATGGACCTGTTTATTTCTCCTATTCTTTTTGCCAGGGTGTCTATTTCCTCCAGGGATGAATTTTCATTATCTATCAGCATGGTGGTTATTTCTACATGGGTGTTCCTTGCAGCAAGTTCAATGGTTCTAAGTACTGGCTCTATGGTTCCCTTGCAATAATGCTTATAGTAGAAGTTATTTATGGATTTTAAGTCAATATTCATAGCATCTATATAGGGCAAAAGTTCCTCTAAGGGTTCTTGGTTTATATAGCCATTGGTAACTAAGATATTTTTCAAGCCCTCTTCTTTAATCTTCTTTGAAATGTTTAAGACATATTCTAACCATATGCTGGGTTCATTGTAGGTAAAGGCTATGCCTATGGAATCCTTTGCCTTGGCAAGGGAGATTATTTCTTCATCTGACATATCAATGGTCAAGGACTGCTCATAGACTATTTCCCAATTTTGGCAGAAGTCGCAGGCTAAATTACAGCCGAAGCTGCCTACGGAGAAGATATTTGAGCCTGGATAAAAGTGATATAGGGGCTTTTTTTCTATGGGGTCATAGGCATAGGAAGTGATTTTGCCATAGTTTAGGGTATATAGGGTTCCGTCTACGTTTTTTCGGACCCTGCATTTGCCTATCTTTCCATCATTTATTTTGCAATAATGGGGACATAGAACACAGTAAACTTCTTTATCTTTGCCCTTTTTGTAATACTTGGCTTCCTTCATACTAGAACACCTTCCTTCGACTGACGATAAATAATTCTCTGCTAATTGTCCATTGTTAATAGTATCGATCAACTCTAAATCTCTCAATTGTATATTCCTCATGTGGGCTTATGTTGGCCTTTCTTAGGGCGATACTTATTTGCTCGTCTACTGTATCTATACCCTCTATATTGGGAAGTAAAAGCCCCCTCCTAAAGCCAGACGAAACTATTACTCCGTACTTTTCCACATCTAAGTCATCCTTAGATTGGACTTTTTCAGGCTCGTGCAATACATCCACTGAATATACAATGGAATCTAGTTCATCTTTGGTCACTTGTTCAAATCTAGGATCTTCTGTACCTGCAGAAACTGCATTTCGTATAATTTCTAGGGCTATATTTTCCCTGACAGGTTGGATAGTGCCTATACAGCCCCTTAGGGTTCCTTCCTTCTTCAAGGTAACAAAGACTCCCTTTCTAGTATTTAATAGCTCTTCAGGAGTATGAGGAGGTATATCTAAATATTTTCCCGTATTTATATAATGTTCAAGGCTTTGTCTTGCTAGTCTTACATAGGGACTTTCATTCTTTCTAATCTCTTCAATTTTTTCCCTTTCCTTGTCTTCTAGTATTTTTATCAGGTCTTGTCTCGAATCCTCCCCTACAACATCTAGCTTGGCAGTACAATATCCTACTCCAAAGGGGCCTTCATAGGATAAAATTTCCGGTTCTATCTTGTAATTGTCTAAGACTCCTGCCATTATCATAAAGGATCTTAATCCACATTCTCCAGCCCTTTCTGCCAGTTCTAAATCAAAGCCTATGATATCTTCCATCCTTCCTTCCTTAAGGATTTCCACTATGGTTTCATCGAAAACTTTCCCATAAGGAGAATAGGTATATGGGCTATCACTGGCCAGTTTGTGGGACAGGTCTCCACTGGCTATTAAGATAATGTTTTCCTCTGAATTAAGTACTGCCTTCTTTATACATTGGCCGAATTTGTAAAGGTCCTTTGGAGACAAAAGACCGTAGGTAATGTGGACAAGTTTGAAGTTTTTGTAGGCCTTATCCACAAAATATAGGGGAACTAAGGCTCCATGGTCTAATTTATTATCTATTCTGTACCTCCTAGCCGTGGTCTTATCTATTGCTGCTATCCTTATATCTTCCTCTAGGCTGTTGTTGATTATTTTCTTGACCAACTGTTGATTATTTTCAAATTCAAAGCTTATTTCTCCATATCCAAAGTTTCCAAAGTCTCCATATAGGTTTTTTTCTATGGAGATGGATATGGCATCGCTAAATAAAGGGCCATGGGGAGTAATAACTATTATGGTAGTTGGAGCCTTGTCTTTAATATAATTACTTAAGGCCCTGGCCCCTTCAATGGTCTTCTTGGCCTTTACCTCTTCACCTCTTCCTATTTCTTCAATTATAATAGGAGGGTGGGGATAAACAGCTGCTCCCAAGACTTTACCCATTAGATCAACCCCTTCCTTTCATTCAATTGAGAACTAACAGTTTATTTCAATGGACAATTGACAGTTGACATTTGACAATTATTTCAGTCAAACCCTCGAGTCTTTTTACCCTAGTTCAATACTTTCACAATTGTCCATTTTCAATTGTAAATTATATTAGTTAACTATATTTTACCTCAAAGTACAAAAAAACCTATATAGAAAAACTATATAGGTTTTTTCAACGGTATTATTCCATTTGGTTTTCGCTTGCTTCAGTTGCCTCTGGTGCTTCTGTTTCTTCTCCTTCTTCTGCTTCTTCTTCAGCAGGAGCTGATGGTTGTGTTAATGTACATACAATATCGTCTAAGTCTCTTAGTATAGTTATGTTTTCATTGCTTGCTATATCTAAGTCTCCAACAGTAATTGGAGTTGTGAAGTCCATATCTTGTACATCTACCTGAGCTGCACCAGGTATGTGAGCTGGCAAACATTCTATTTCAATTTGGTCTAGGAGTTGGACTAATACGGAAGGTTGAAGTTTTATACTGTCTCTATTTAATAATACTATAGGTACAGTCAATCTTACCTTTTCATGCATATTTAGTTTTTGGAAGTCAACGTGAAGGATTTGGTCTTTTAAAGGATGTCTTTGTACTTCTTTGATGATAACAGGTATTGTTTCTCCTTCTAAATCCAAATCTAGCACAGCTGAAGTTCCTGCAGCCCTATTTACTTTTAGAAACTCTGAAAGATCAACTTTAACATGAATATTTTCTTCACCTTTACCATATATAACAGCTGGAATCTTGTTTTCTTTTCTCACTTCTTTAGCTGTATTCTTTCCTACTTCTGCTCTTCTTTCTATTTGTAATTTAAGTGCTGACATTTGTATACCCCTCCTTTGTTTTTTTTATATACTTAGATAAGTATACCACAATCCGGCATTTTCTGCAAACTCGACCCCCCATACCCTGTCCTACAAAACAGCTTGCAAAACTAAGAGTAAAATTACCCCTGGCACACCCAAGAATCCAACTATAATTGCGTTTAATGGATTGATAGCTATGCTTAAACCAAAATATTTCCCAATATAATTAAATAAGAATAAGGTAATTCCACCCAAGATCCCATTGACTATTAATTTAATTATCTTCTTAATTGGCCAAACTAGGATAAGTCCAACAAGATATAATAAGAATAGTCCAATGATATAGTAAAAAATTGTGCTCATGCCCATAATATCCCTCCTATATTTTATTATACTATAATATAGGAGAAATTTTTAGAATATTACTTATTAATCAGTTTTATTATCTGCCATAGCCTTTCCTATTCCCATTTCTTTTTTTAATTTCTTCAAGAGGTATATATATTTAATCTTTGATGCCTCCAATTCATATATGGCTATATCTACTAGGTCTGGGTCTGTAACTTCTTGGAAGAACTTTTCTTTTTGCTTCCATTCATTATGGGCATTTTTTAAGTTTTCAAGCATTTCCTCTATTTCATCATTGTGAGCTTTAAAATTGAACATAAAAACACCTCCTATTTCTTGTATTATTGACAAAAAATAGAAGGCATATACAAAATTTAATGGTGGTGGATAATATTCATGGCTAAGGCCATGACTATCATGCCCAATATGGTAACATAAATGCCCAGGTGATGGTCGTCATCCTGCCTAGATATGGGTAGAAGTTCGTCTAGGGAGATGAAGATCATTATTCCTCCGACTATGGAAAAAAGTATTCCATGTACTGTATCGTTTAGAAAATTTGCTAGGACTAAGTGGCCTATAATGGCTCCTAGGGGCTGGCATAGCCCTACAATCAATGAATATAAAAATCCCTTTTTTCTAGACCCTGTGGCATAAAATATGGGCATTGTAATTGCAATACTTAAGGGGATATTGTGTAAAATAACCCCTATGGCTATGGGTATAGCCAAGGCCATATCCTTTAGGCCTGTTGTATATACTGCCAGCCCTTCTGGCAAGTTGTGTATGGCTACAGCTATGGCAGACATTATCCCTAGATTAGTAGTATGGTGGTTGTGTTCATGTTGGTGGCCTTCTTCCTCTTCAATGCCATGATAATGGCCGCCGAATTTATGGACGATTTTTTCCACCAATGCAGTTAAAAACATTCCTCCAAAAAAGGCAGCTAAGGCTATATAATAGCCAGCCTCTCCTAAGGTATCTTCTAAAAGGTGGATCCCCTCTGGAAGCATTGCTATAAAGGCTGTATATATCATAATCCCTGCTGAAAAACTTAGGGACAAGGACAGAAATTGCCTATTGGTCTCCTTAACTAAATATGAAAGTAAGCTTCCCAATCCCATAGTTAATCCAACTATAGTCGTAAGTCCTAAGGATAGGATTTCTTTTGACATAGTTTATCTCCTTATTTTTCTTTATTTTGTTTTTTGATTAAAATACTTCCTATTGCAGCTGTAACAGGTATGGTAAGTGCTAGGCCTATACTGCCTGCCAGAGACCGCACAGCTTCAGTTGCTATAATGTCTAGGTTCATTATCTCTACTAGGGAAATATTATAGGCCATAAATAATAAAAGCAAGGGTATGGAAGAGCCCGTATAGGCAAGTATCAATGTATTTGTCATTGTACCCATTATATCCTTACCTACATTCATTCCAGATTTAAATAGTTCCTTGGTACTAAGATTAGGATTTGCAAGATGGATTTCCTCTATGGATGAGGCTATGGACATGCCAACATCCATGACTGCTCCTAGGGCCCCTAGTATTATGCCTGAAAAGAGTAGGTTTTTGAAGTTGAATTCAATATTTTGTGGTATGTATATTAACATAGTTGCCTCTTCTGAGCTTAGGCCTGTTAAATGGGCTTTGTGGCCCATGTAGTAGGCTATAAGGCCTGCAATTATGACCCCTATGGAAGTGCCCAGTATGGCTGTTAAGCTTTTATAGTTAAAACCAGATACTAGTAATATTGTAATTACGGTAACCCCTACAGCAATTAATATTGAAACAAGCATGGGGTCTACTCCCTTTAGGATTTGGGGCAGCAGTATGTAAAGTATGGCTAAGATGGTTAATACCAAGGATACAATTGCCTTTAGCCCCTTTATCTTTCCTATTAGTAGGATAATTAGAACAAAAAATATTGCCAAATAAAGTATGTAATTTGACCTTTGAAAATCTGTAACATAGGCTTCTAAGTCTCCATCTATTTCCTCTATCATAACTACTACCTTGTCGCCTTTCTTTGGCAGTATGTCATAGGCCGGGTTGTCTGATAAATGGTTCTCAATGTCTAGGACCTGATTTTTATACTTTCCACTGCTTATCTTCACTTTCAATCTTTGAACCTTAATACCCTCATATAAACCTTCTTCTCCGTGTGGTTCTTCTGCCTCTAAGACTATTCCTTTTTCAACAGTGGATTCAACATATTCTTCTGCAAATATTAGGGAAGTATTGAATAATATTGCTAGAATGAGAAAAAATACCTTTACCCTCATTATTTACCTCCAAGGAATCTTTTAAACTATTATATCACAAGATAAAGTGGACTAAAGCAAAAAATTGTCATAGACCTATGACAATTTTAGTATAGAATCAACTGTATTACAGGCACAAAGGCAGCTAATGCAAATGATATCAATAATAGGAATATAACGATTTTAGTAAGTTTTGATCTGTTCAATTGTCACACCTCCACTATATAAATATTATACTTTAAAAATTCCAATTAATCTATTGTGAAATAAAAATTGTTTTTTTCTGCCCTATTGATAATTTTTTAAATATATGGTAACATATTTAAGTAGCTAATCTGGGCGGTTAACTCAGCTGGTAGAGTGTCACCGTGACATGGTGAAAGTCGTAGGTTCGAGTCCTATACCGCCCATTTTTTATTTAGTGAATAGAAAATAGTAATCCCAAGACAGTAAATCCTACTGTCTTTTTTGATTTTTTTGTTATATTAGGCTTATTTTTGGTATAATTAGAGTATCTAAATAAATTGAAATGGGGTGTTACATTTGAAAATATTAGTAGGTAATCAGGGAGATGTTGAAGTTCTTTTAGTCTTTAAGGGACAGGAAGAACTGGGAAAATCTCAAGACCTATATGAGTATTTAAAGGATAAGGAAATATTTAAAGGAGATTTAGGCGAAATTTACTCTAATATTTCTCCTAAAGAAGATAATGTAATCTTCTTAGGCCTTGGAGATCAGGAAAAGCTTAGTCTTGATTCCCTTAGGAAGGCCTTTTATAAATTAGGTAAGGAACTGAAAAAATTAAAGATAGAATCTGCTAAGGTTACTGTACCAGAATTTGAAAACCTCTGCTATAGAAGGACTAATATGGCCATAGCAGAAGGCTTGCTCCAATCAGAATACTCCTTTGATAAATACCTTTCCGAAAAGAAAACTAAGCATACTGTTAAGGAATTTTATCTGGAAGTCTTGGAGGATAAGAAGGATAAGGTCCAAGAAGGAATTGATGAAGTTTACAACATAGTAGAAGGAATTTTCCTGACTAGGGACTTGGTCAATGAGCCTGCCATTGTTATGACTCCAAAGGAATTGGCAAATAGAGCAAAGGAAGAGCTGGAGCCCTTGGGAGTAGAAGTGGATGTCTTTGGAAGGGAAAAAATAGAGGAACTGGGCATGGAAGCCTTTTTGGCTGTGTCAAAGGGTTCTGCCAATGAACCTCAGTTTATTATAATGAGATGGAATGGAGATAAGAACAGTAACAAGAAGATAGCCTTAGTAGGTAAGGGCCTAACCTTTGATTCCGGCGGATATTCCCTTAAACCTGCTGAGGGCATGGCTACCATGTTTGGAGATATGGCTGGGGCAGCAGCTGTTATCGGCGCTATGAAGGCCATAGGAAAGTCTAAATTGGAGAAAAATGTGGTGGCCTTAGTGGCAGCCTGTGAAAACCTAGTGTCTGGAGAAGCCTATAAACCTGGAGATATAATTGGTTCCATGGCTGGTAAGACAATAGAAGTACTAAATACAGACGCAGAAGGTAGGCTTACCTTGGCTGATGCCCTATGGTATGCGGCTACTGTAGAAAAGGCAGATAAGATAATAGATGTGGCTACTTTAACAGGAGCCTGTGTCATTGCCCTAGGTACTGTAAATATAGGGGCCATAACTAATAATGATGATTTAATGAAGGAAATTAAAGAAGCTTCTGAATTGGCAGGAGAACCAGTATGGCAGCTGCCTTCCAACGAGGAATACAAGGAGCAAATAAAGGGAACTTATGCAGACTTAAAGAATACTGGCGGAAGACCAGCTGGTGCCATAACTGCTGGCCTATTCCTTGGAGAGTTTGTAAATAACACTCCTTGGGTTCACCTAGATATTGCAGGTAAATCCTATTCTTCAAAGGAAAATGGCTATCTGCCAAAGGGAGCTACAGGTATTCCTGTAAAGACCCTATACAATTTTGTAAAGGAAGCTAAGTAAAGCTAGAGAAAAAACTCTAGCTTTTCTTTTTTTGTAAGGGATTTGTAACCAATGAAAGCCATATATCCTATATAATTTAACTAAAGGAGATGAGAATAATGAGGAATAGAAAGCTAACTTTAATTATGGCTTTCGTATTAATTACAGCTATAGTTGTAGGTTGTAGTGCAGGGAGTACGAAGTCGGAATATGTTAGGGATGTGGCTCCTTCTGAGGGAAGGGCTAGCATGGAAATAGCTGATGAATCCTATGGATACGGAGAAAAAACATCAGATGATGGATATTATGAACCTGATAAGATAATAACAACTATTTCCATATCTATGGAAACCTTAGAATTTGATGAAACAACAAAAAAATTAGATGAAATTATTAAGAAATACAAAGGATATGTGGAAACTTCCCATATATCTCACAACAATTATATTCATTCTTCCAGGTTAAAATCTGCAAATTATGAAATCAGAATACCTAGGGAAAACCTTGATAATTTCGTAAAGGACATAAAAGCCATTGGAAATATTATTTCTGAAAACACTTCTAAGCAGGATATAACTAAAAGGTATAGGGATACAGAATCTAGACTAAGGGTACTGGAAACTAAGGAAGAAAGAATACTGGCCCTACTTGAAAAGGCGGAAAAGATGGAAGATATAATTGCCCTTGAAAATCAGTTAAGTGAGATTATATATCAAAAGGAAAACTTAACTGCTGACTTAATGGAAATGGACGACAAAGTGGATTATAGTACAGTCCATCTAGAGCTTAGGGAAGTGGCAAAATTAACTCCTGGAGAAAATGAAAAGACTCCATTTTTCACCAAATTAGCCAATGCCTTCAAAAACTCCATATATTATTTCAGCCAAAATATTGAAAGTTTTCTCATTTCCCTAGTATACTTCCTTCCCTATGGAATAATAATAGGAGTATTGGTTTATCTTATTAGAAAATTTCTTAGAAAAAGAAATATGAAGCTTCCTAGAATAAATAAAAAAGATGGAGAGTAAAATCTCCATCTTTTAACCTATTCAGTAAGTATAGATTTAATTTTCTCTAATATTTCAATCATTTCTTGGCTATAGGCCTTAGCCCTGTCAAAATGGGACATGGCTTCCTCCTTATCCCCTGCCTTTATGGCCGATATGGTATCATCTCCAGCATTATGTACTCCGTGATGGATCTCTTCTATGCTTTCCCATAGGTCTATTATTTTAGGATTGTTAATTACGGCACTGTTGTAATAATGGCCAAAGGCACACCTATTGCCATCGGTCTGAATAGGTATTACTTCCATAGCATCTACCATTTCTTCTAATTTCTTTATCCAATTTTTATGGGAAGTCAGTGCTCTTTCTACTATTTTAAGTATATCTTCATCCTTAAGTGAATTTTGTCCTCCAGACAAGGCATGCATCATGTCCTTAGTAGTTAAGGATAATTTATTGTCAATTTCTGCTATGGTTTCAGCATATTCTTTACTCTTCTTGGCATATTCTGTTATTTTTACAGTCATACTACTTAAATCTTCAGC
>ERZ773359.1591-NODE-1591-length-30829-cov-121.688341_pt1 | contig 30829 bp, 24 predicted proteins | sample MGYA00374955_ERZ773359 | MGnify/ENA primary metagenome ERZ773359 (study PRJEB29098, sample SAMN04486028) | biogas fermenter metagenome | study: EMG produced TPA metagenomics assembly of the Biogas fermentation microbial communities from Germany - Plant 4 DNA1...
TCTGTGAGAGGAAAACCGCTAGGCTGATCACCTAGCGGTTACCTACTCGATTTAAAAATTCATAGCCGTTCTCCTGCGAAAATTTGCAGATTCTTTCTCTATTTTATCTAGATATTGTTCTGTGTGGAATGGGCTAGGAGCATATGGCAAGCTCAGAGCCGAATATACTGGAGGTGTCGGAAAGAGGGGAGATGCCAATGGCGCGGAAGTTCATCTGGGTCACTTTGTCAAAGCACCAGATTTATGCTTGGGTGATTCTAATCGGGTTGATCTACCTGCTTTCCCTGCCGGAAAGCTATCATCTGGCGGTGCTGTCCACCGCACCTCTGGCGGCGCCGGAAAAATTCGATGTGATGATCGATCCCGGGCACGGCGGCATGGATCCAGGGGGGATCGGTGACGGTGATGTCTATGAAAAAGATATTGTGTTGGAAATTGCTCTGCGGCTGAAGGATTATTTGGAGCACCGTGGGCTGGCGGTTGGGATGACGCGGACAAGCGACACTGACGTCGCCCATTTGGGGAGTATCAGAGGTACACGGTATCAGCGCGACTTGAATGGAAGGTTTTTGGCCATGCATGAAGGTGCCGTCGGGATCAGCATTCACGCCAATGTGTCCAAAGATCCGAATCAGAAGGGCGCCATCGTTTTTTACATGCGGGATTCGTATATTGATCAGATTTATGCTAATATTATCTTGGAACACTTGGAAAGAGTGCAAATACTCAACCATCCCGAGCCTGTTCCCCGAGGCAACCTGCTTCTGCTCAAAGCCAAGCCGCCCGTACTCCTGGTGGAGGTTGGGTTTTTGTCAAATGGCGAGGAACTGGCCAAACTTGCCGATCCTCAGTTCAGGCAAGGTTTGGCTGAGGCCCTCGGCCAAGGAATTGTCAGGTTTCTTGATTTCTACCGGCTGGAGCAATCCGAGTAGGCTCGGACTATTTCTAAAACAATCTGGTTCAGCTTTGGGACGATCTGCGCAACGAAGCTGCCAAAATCCTCAGGGGCACTGGCGTCGGCCTGATCAGAGACGATGCGGATGATGCAGTAGGGGATTCGGTTCAAGTAGGCCACCTGGGCGACGGCGGCACCTTCCATTTCGGCGCAGAGAGCGTTGAAAGTCTGATTAAGGCGGCGCTTCCGTTCGGAGTTGGCGATAAACTGATCACCGCTGACGATAACCCCGCGGTGAGTGCGGCCTGCTCCCAGAATTGTATGGGCTGCTTTGGCGGCAATATCTTGCAGTTCCGGATCGGCAGGGAATGAGCTGGTCTCCATGCCCGGAATTGTGCCCGGTTCATAGTCGAAGGCCGTGACGTCAAAATCATGGTGCACAGCGCTGGTGGCGATGACCACGTCGCCGATGGCCACACTTGGGTTCACACCGCCGGCCACACCGGTGTTGATCAAAGCGGAGGCTCTAAAGCGGTCGATCAGGATCTGAGCGCACATGGCGGCGTTGACTTTGCCGATTCCGCTTTGGACAACCACCACAGGATGGTTGACAAGCCTGCCCTGGTAGAATTTCAATCCGGCTGCCTCCGTCAGGATGCTGTGGCTGAGTTGGGCGATCAAACCAGCCACCTCGGATTCCATAGCGCCGATAATACCGATTGCCATGCAAATCATCTCCAAGAAGTGTATAATTAAACGTAGTCACGTCACAAGTTTATCAGTTAAGACAGCTTTGTTCAACCGAATCCGGAGAAGAAGGAGTGGATGTGATGAAACAGCTCACTTTTGATTACAGCAGTGCCCTTCCGTTTATCAACGAGCATGAATTGGATCATCTGACGGAGGAAGTAAGTTTGGCCCACCAGCGCCTGCATCAGAAAACAGGTGCGGGAAGTGATTTTCTCGGTTGGGTCGACCTGCCGGCAGACTATGGCCGCGCAGAATACGCGCGTCTCAAGGAAGCGGCGGCGGAAATCCGGGCCAATTCCGAAGTTTTGATCGTCATCGGGATCGGCGGCTCCTATCTGGGCGCCCGAGCGGCTGTAGAGCTGTTGGGACATGGTTTTGCCAATCTGCTGCCGAAAGAGAAACGGCGCGGCCCGCAGATTTTCTTCGCCGGCCACAACTTAAGCGGCACTTACCTGAAGGAACTGCTTGAGCTGATTGATGGCAAGGATATTTCCATCAACGTGATTTCCAAATCAGGTACCACAACCGAACCAGCGCTGGCATTCCGGGTCTTCCGCGCGTACCTTGAGAAGCGCTGCGGCCGGGTGGAAGCGGCGAAACGGATTTATGTCACAACCGACCGGGCGAAAGGCGCCTTGAAGAAGTTTGCCGATGAACAGGGCTACCGAAGTTTCGTAATACCTGATAATGTCGGCGGGCGTTTTTCCGTGCTGACGCCGGTGGGGCTGCTTCCTATCGCTGCCGCTGGGATTGACACTGATGCGATGCTGGCGGGGGCGGCCGAGGCCCGCCAGTGGTATGCCGTCCCCAGCCTTGAGGAGAATGGGGCGTATCAGTACGCGGCGCTTAGGAACATCTTGTACCGGAAGGGCAAGATTGTGGAGCTGATGGTCAGCTACGAGCCGAAGCTCCACTACTTCGTAGAGTGGTGGAAACAGCTGTATGGTGAAAGCGAGGGCAAGGACCACAGAGGAATTTTCCCCGCGGGCGCCGATTTTTCGACCGATCTCCATTCCTTGGGGCAGTACATTCAAGATGGTTTGCGCATTCTGTTCGAAACTGTGCTTCATGTCGAACAGCCCCAGTCGGATCTGGACATTCCCGGCGACGCCGAGAATCTGGACGGCCTGAACTTCCTGTCGGGCAAGAGCTATCACTTTGTCAATGAACAGGCTTACCGCGGCACCTTGATTGCCCACACCGACGGAGGAGTGCCCAATCTGGTGCTTTCCATACCAGCCCTTACTCCGGAGTACTTCGGTGCCATGGTTTACTTTTTTGAAAAGGCCTGCGGTATCAGCGGCTACCTGTTGGGAGTCAATCCTTTTGATCAGCCGGGAGTGGAGGCGTACAAGCAAAACATGTTCGCTCTCTTAGGAAAACCAGGCTATGAAAAGAGGCGGGAGGACTTGCTATGTCGAATTGCTGGAAGTTGATCCAGGCCTGCGGTTTGATCATACTGCCGCTGATTGTGCTGTCGGCGGCAGCGGTTCCGGCTGCCGGCCGCGTCAATGCTGTGGCTACCTTTCCGGTCTTGGCCGACTTCGCGGCTGCGGTGGGAGGAGATCTGGCCACTGTAAAATCGCTGGTCCCTTTTGGAGGTGATCCTCACAATTGGGAACCGACACCCCAAGACGCCAAGATGGTGGCCGACGCCGATGTGGTTTTCTGCAACGGCCTGGGGCTGGAAACCTGGGTGAGCCGGCTGGTGGAGAACGCCGCCACAGATCGAGTGATGATCATAACCCTTTCAGAGGGGCTGCCGGCTTTTCCTTACCACGGCGGTGACAGCGTCGAAGATGCCCACGGGCACAGCCACGGCACATATGACCCTCACATGTGGCTGGATGTCACCTACGCCATGGAGTACGTCAAGCGGATCGCGGAAGTTTTTGGACGGCTGGATCCGGAAAACAGCGCAGTTTACCGCAGCAGGTCCGAGAAGTACCTGGAGCAGTTGGCCGAACTGGATCAGTGGCTGATGGGCATTGCCGCCCAAATTCCAGTGGAGAACCGCAGGATTATCACTTACCATCATGCCTTTGGCTATTTCGCCCGACGCTATGGCTTTATCGTTGACGCCTACCTGGTGGTCAATCCTGACCGTGAGCCGAGCGCCAAGGATATGATGGAGCTGACAAAGCTGTTGGCTTCGCACCCGCGGCGGGTGATGTTCACCGAGCCGCAAGTCAATATTGGGCTCCGTTATGCGGAGGCGGCGGTCAAAGAGGTGGGAGGCAGATTGGTTGCGCTGTACACTGGAAGCCTGACGGACAGCGTGCCGACATATATCGACATGATGCGCCATAACGGCAGAGCATTATTGGAGGCGTTGCAGTGAATTACGCGGTCGATGTGGAGAACCTGTCGGTTGACTATGAGTCGCACCTTGTGCTGGATAACATCACATGGCGGGTGGAAACAGGCAGCCTGGCGGCGGTGATCGGCCCCAACGGCGGCGGTAAATCGACCTTGCTCAAGAGCCTGTTAAGCCTGGTGCCGATCGCCGCGGGGAGTGTGCGGATATTCGGTGAAGAACCGAAAAAAGCCAGGGTGCAGGTGGCGTACTTACCCCAGCGGGAAGAGGTGGATTGGAGCTTTCCTATCAGCTGTTTGGATGTGGTGCTCCAGGGCAGGCTGGCGCGCCTGCGGTGGTGGCAGCATCCAAAGCGCCGCGACCGGGATCTGGCCGAAGCATGTCTGCAGAAAGTGGGTATGGGGGTGTACGCGTCCCGACCCATCGGCAGCCTGTCCGGTGGACAAATCCAGCGGGTGTTCATCGCCAGGGCTCTGGCCCAGGAAGCGAAGCTGATCATCATGGACGAACCAGGGGCGGGCCTGGATGCCGCTGCCCAGCACCAGCTTCTGGATTTGTTTTTGGAACTGCAGAGGCAAGGACATACCATCGTCATTTCCACTCATGACTTGAACTGCCTTGCGGCAGGTTTTGACACAGTGCTGGGCCTGGATCGTCAGGTGGTCATGTTTGGGGCTCCCGCCGATGTTCTCGACGGCAAGCGCCTCACCAGGCTGTTTGCCAAACACTTTCCGGTTATCGGCCCAGAAGGCGAGGTTTCAATCCATGAGCATTGAGTGGCTGTTGGAGCCCTTTCAATATGGATTCATGATTAGAGCATTTGTCGGCACGTCGTTGATCGCCGTGCTGGCGGCCATGATCGGTGTTTTTATCGTACTTAAAGGCCTCTCGTTCATCGGTGACGCGATCGCCCACATTTCATTCGCAGGAATCGCCCTGGCCTTGCTGCTTGGATGGCATCCATCTTTGGGAGCGTTTCTTTTGGCAAGCGGCACGGCTGTGGGCATCACGGTGCTCAACCGGACTGCCAAAGTCCGTTATGACACTGCATTGGCCATTGTCTTCACGGGCGCCTTTGCGGCCGGTGTGATCATCCTGGCCAGGATGCCGAGTTTTGGTGGGGATATCTCGGCTCTGCTTCTGGGGTCTGTATTGGGAATCCGCCCGCAGGAACTGTGGCTGATCGGCGGAGCTGTGGTGATGATCGGTTTGATCCTGTGGCTTGCTTACCATCACTTGGTGTTTGCTGTTTTTGATCCGACAGGAGCCGAGGCGGCAGGGCTGCCTGTTGTAGGGCTGAACATGCTGTTGACATTGATGCTCAGCACAGCGGTCGTGGTATCCATCCAAAGTGTGGGTGTGGTCTTGGTGATGGCGCTGCTGATCACACCTGCGGCCACGGCAGGCATTTTCACCAGAAGGCTGGGGAGGATGATGGTCTTGGCGGGAGCCCTAGGGATGGCCGCTACCTGGGCCGGCCTTTATCTGGCTTATTACTATTCGCTGCCGCCGGGTGCCACGATTGTTATTATGGCCACTATTGAGTTTGGGGCCGCTCTCGGTATTCGGCAGATCAAGCGGCGGCTCAAGGCAGGTTTTGCATATGGAACCAGATCTGGAAGTTGAGGTTTTGGCCCAGGAACAGGGGTTGATGATTAAAGAAATCATCTTCGGCAGGTTGGGTTTGACCAGGGGGTTGATGCGCCGGGTTTACCGAGGCGGGCAGGTTACCCTCAACGGCCGGCCGGCGTTTATAACTCAGCGGGTGCAGCCGGGGGACCGGATCCGGATTGCCTTTGGGGACGAACCTACCGCGATTAGCCCGCAGCCGATCGCCTTGGACATTGTGTATGAAGACGAAAGCATCATTGTAGTCAACAAACCTGCCAATATGGCTGTGCACCCGACCCGCACATATCCTGACGGAACACTGGCCAATGGCCTTGCCTATCACTGGCGGCGGCAGGGACTGGACAGAAAAGTCCGGCTGCTGCACCGCCTGGATCGAAACACCTCCGGCTTGGTCCTGGCAGCAAAAGAGCCTTACGCCTATCAGCAGTTGGTCAAACAGCTGAGACAGCATACCCTCAAGCGGACTTATCTGGCAATTGTCAGCGGCAGGCTTCAGAACCGGAAAGGCGTGATTGATCAGCCCATCGGCCTTTCAGGCCAAGGCCACGGCCTGAAGCGGGCTGTGATGGCAGAAGGGAAACCGGCCCGAACCTTTTACCGGGTATTGGCGGAGTACAGCAGTGTGTCGCTGCTGGAGCTGGAACTGGCTACTGGCCGCACTCATCAGATTCGTGTGCATCTGGCCTGGATGGGGCACCCTGTGCTCGGAGACGAAATGTATGCCCAATCCAGCGCCGAAATAAGCAGACAGGCTCTGCACGCTTGGCGGCTGCGTTTCGTCCACCCCCGCGCAAACCGGCAGCTGGATCTTAAAGCACCCCTGCCTGAAGACATGCGGTCGATTTTGAAAAAACAGCTAGTATTTCCTGGGTGTGACAGGAAATAAGTTTCGAAGTGCGAATATAAACCATAAGGCTATACTTGAGGAGGGGTAGCGTGAAAAAGGCAGCAGTTGCAGCACTAGTTCTGTTAGCTCTTACTGTCTCAGTCCCGGCAGCAGCGTTTGAATTGAGTGGTGGGCTATGGTCTGTTTCCGAACAAGAACTGATCCCTGCAAATCAGATTGAGAATGTCTATAGAGCTAATCTGACTTTAGTGCGGATTGGGCCGCTGCGCTTGACAGGCAGCGCGCTGTACGGCGGCAAACTGAACCACATCGCCGATTTTTTGGATCTGATGCGGAAGGACTTGGACGAGGCGGCGTTGGTTGAACTGGACGATTTTTATGTCCTGGGAGGCGTTTCCGGCAAGGTGCGGATCGACTGGCCTGTCTACAGTAGGCTGGCGGTAATCACCAGTGTGGGCTACGATGTCATGGGCAGTATAAGCAAGCAGGGAGACACAGCCGATGACGTAGTCGGCGGGCTTTACGGCGGCATCACCTACGGCGCCGGGCTCGGTGTGGAGATTGCTCCGGGATTGAAATTGGCGGGGATCTATGAGTATACACCGGCGGTCAAAAGCCTTTTCGGCAGCGAAGACAGCGGCAAGATCCAAGCGGTTGATGTCAGCATCGAATACCAGATTCCCATAGTTCTGGCAAGAGCCGGTTACCGCTTCCAGTCCTTAGACCTGGATCATGCATCCGGCCATCGTCTCAGTGGCTTTTATGTCGGGGTAGGCATTCATTTTTAAGCAAAACAAACAACAAAGCCGGAGGATGACCTCCGGCTTCTTATTTGTCCGCAGAGGGAATTGCTGTGAAGCTCTTTATTTTCCACGCTGATCCATCACGGAAGTATCCGAACTCCAGCCTTAAGGACGATCCACTTTCAGTCTGAACCAAAAACACAACGCGCTGGCGGTCCTCATTGACAGCGGCGGCAATCCACTCAAGCAGGCCGTGGGTTTGCTGCAGAAAACTGAGTACAGCGATTCTGGCTCCTGCCATGTGATGATCGAGCCAGGCTAGATCCAAGGCCGCCAAGGCTTTGGCCAAATCGGTGGCCCACTGTTTTAAGGCTGAGTCTGTGATCTGTTCGAGAAACTCATATTCAGCCGGGATTTGGATGAAAGACCTCATCAGCCAGTCTCCCGACTCCATGCTCCAAACCACCACAGCTTTGGATAAAAGCGTCTCGCCGTAGTAAAACTCTGTGTCGGCCAATACCCTTGGAAACTCCATTTGTGCGTTCACAACCTGGGCTGCGATTGCGTCGTCCGGCCCCGGATGGTTGAGAAGATAATCAAGGAATTGGCTGCGGTGAGGGAGATCCTTGCTGACCAGGAGTTCCAACGCGCCGCGGTCACGGGCGGCAAGCGCCTCGGCAAAATGATTCACAGCATCCGTAAGTTCCGGAGGAAGGATAACAGTCTCTTCTGGTTCTTCGACCGGGAGCGCCGGAGGAGAAGGTGGTTCGACTGGCTGGTCAACCACTTCCGGCGTTTCGGGCGGCTGTTCCGGCTCTTCATGCTCCTCTTCAGGTTCAATTTCGGACACAGGCTCGTCGTCGCCAAACCAGACCACGGGATATGCTTGACCCGATATTCTAAAGGTATATGTGGTGAAAGTCCCCTGGCGTTCTTCAACAAGTGTGCCGTTCATCCTGGGGACATATGCCTGCGGCAGGGTGATCTTGATTTGGCAATCGCCTATGTCCAAACCGGTGAATTCTGGAAACCACAGCAGCCGTCGGTTCAAGGTCTTGTCCGGCAGCAGATCGTAGTTCAGCAGAAAACCCTCATAGCTAATTTCCAGGATTTCTCCCGGTTGACTGGGAGCCATGCGGACGACGACCGCAGTGCTGGTGCCGGCACGGTCAACCTCATAGGCCACCAGTCCCGGAATCCACAAGGATGTCACCTGGGCATTGGGAAACAAGGTGAACGCTGCCGTTTCCAAGTCCCCGGGCATGGGGAACCGGGCGTTAACCCTGATAAAACCTTGTTCAGGGACGAAAAAGGCCTCAATATAAGCTGGTTCGCCGGCACGCGCCGAGCCGCCGGCCACAGTCACACACAGGAGAATCACGCCGATAAAGCCCCAGAGTCTCAACGACAAACCCCCTTATGATCCATTATTACATTTCTTGGATCGCCGCAGGAATCCTTCCGCCGAACTAGTAACATTCGGCTGGAACCACCAAGAACACTGTTGTTTTTTTCCTCAGAACCTGATATAATGCTGATGTGCACAGATTTGTGTACAGATTCTGAGGGAGGTACACCATGCATCCGTATATTGAGCATGTCAATCCAAACCTAGGCGAGTTGCTGACTAAAATTGGACTCGACAAGTGTTTTGTCAAAGGCGAAGGCTGCCATCTGTATGATCAGGACGGCAATACATATCTGGACTTGATCGCTGCTTACGGCGCCCTGCCGTTTGGCTTCAATCCACCGCAAATCTGGGAAGCGATCCGTCAAGTGGAAGCGTCCTGCGAACCAAGCTTTGTGCAGCCATCGCTGTTGGCGGCAGCCGGCGCGCTGGCCCGGCGCTTGCTTGAGCTTGCTCCCTGGATGGGCAAAGTCACATTTGCCAACAGCGGGGCGGAAGCAGTGGAGGCCGCTGTCAAACTGGCCCGCGCCAAGACTGGGAAGAAAGGGATTGTGTCCGCTTTCAACAGCTTTCACGGAAAGACGCTTGGAGCTCTTTCCGCCACAGGCAACAGTAGTTACCAGCGGGCTTTCGGAGCCCCGGTGGAAGGGTTCCGCTTTGTGCCCTACGGAGACATAGAGAGCCTGCGGCGGCTTCTAGCGGCGGAAGCAGACGATTTGGCGGCGGTGATCCTTGAGCCGATTCAAGGTGAAGGAGGCATCGTCGAACCTCCCATCGGTTATTTGCCGCAGGTGCGGGAACTGTGCACGCAATACGGGGTACTGCTGATCTTCGATGAAATCCAGACCGGCTTGGGCCGCACAGGTCTGATGTTCGCCAGTCAAGCCGAAGATGTCAAGGCCGACATCATGACGCTGGCCAAGGCGCTGGGCGGCGGGCTGGTGCCCATTGGTGCTGTGCTTTGCACTGACGATGCCTATTCTGAGGAATTTGCCACCAAGCATTCATCGACATTTGCCGGAAACACTATCGCCTGTCGTGTCGGGCTAAGAGTGCTGGATCTGTTGACCCAGGACGATCAGCGGTTGGTGAAAGAGGTGGCCCGCAAGGGCAGTGTTTTCAAGCAAGGCTTGGAAGCGATCAAGGCTAAATATCCACAGGTTGTCAAAGGTGTGCGGGGCCGCGGACTGATGCTGGGGCTTGACTTCGGCGGTACCAGAGATCCCTATCACAACAGTATGATCGGAATTATGGCCGAGCAAAAGGTGCTGACGCCGATCATAGCAAGCCACTTGCTCAATGTGGGGCGGGTGCGGGTGGCTCCGACTCTGAACGGCGCCAGTGTGATCAGAATCGAACCGCCGCTGGTTATTTCTGATCAGCAGATCGACTATGCCCTGGAAGCTATCGAGCGCACAGCCGCCATCCTAGCCCAGCGCAGCACAGCCGCCTTGACAAGCCATTTGGTTCCTGGTTCCGCCAAGGCTGAGATCACACCGCTGGCCTCTGTGGAGCCTTCGGCTTGGGCTCAGCCAGAACCGGGCGACGGCCGGTTTGCCTTTCTGGTCCATCCCTTGAATTTGCAAAACTACGCCGACTACGATCAAAGCCTGAAAGCGTTCACAGCTGAGCAGCTTTCGGACTTGGCCGAGAGGTGGGCCGATATGCTGGATCCGTTCGTCCTCTCCAGGGTGCGGGTTGTTTCGCAGACACAAAAGGCGGCTACCGGCGACTTTATTGTTGTGCCCTACACTGCGGCGGAGTTGATCCAGATGCCGCGGGAAAAGGCAGAGGATGTGATTGTCCAGGCTGTCCAACTGGCGGTCGAGCGGGGAGCGGAAATTGTAGGGCTGGGTGCGTACACGTCTGTGGTCACAGGCGGCGGAAGGTCGCTTCTAAAGCATGTCTCAGTTCCAATTACGACAGGCAACAGTTTTACAGTCACCTCGGGTGTGGATGCGCTGATGATCGGCGCCGAGAAACTGGGACTGGCACTGCATCAGGCAGCTGCCGCAGTCATCGGGGCCGGCGGGGCGATCGGCAAGGCGTCAGCCCTGCTGTTGGCGGAACAGGTGGCCCGCCTAGTCCTGATCGGCAATCCGCAGCGCCCGGAAAAACATAGGCAGAGGATGCTCAATGCAATGGCGGATATGTACCGCTATCTTCGGGAGCGGAAGGAACAGGGAGTCACCTATGCCGCGGGGAGCATCGGCGCCTATGTAAACAGCCTGAAGGATCTGCCGCCCCTTGATGCTCCGGTCCGTGAGTGGGTCGAGTATGTCGAGGGCGATCTCAATAACCCTGATTGCCCGGTGGCGGTAACCGTCGACCTCGAACGAAGTCTTCCCGAAGCTGACCTGATCCTGGCGGCCACCAGCAGCCCGGATGCTTTGATCACTCCAGAGTTGGTCAAACCAGGAGCGTTGATCTGCGATATGTCCCGTCCCGGCAATGTCAGTCCCGATGTTTTGGAGAAGCGCCCTGACGTGCTGGTGATCGATGGAGGAGTGATCGAGCTGCCGGGGAAACCGGATTTGGGCTGGAATTTCGGCTTTGACAAAGGCTTGGGTTACGCCTGCATGTCTGAAACGATCATCCTGGCTCTGGAAAAAATCTATGCCAACACAAGCATCGGCGCAGACTTAAACCTGGAATACATGAACCAACTGAAGGAATACGCTGCCGTTCACGGTTTCAGGCTTGCCGGCTTCCGCAGCTTCGATCTGCCGCTGCCGGACAGTGTGTGGCAGCGGGTAGTGGCTGCCAGGGAATCCTTGATGAAAAGTGAACCTATGTCAATTTGACACAGGTTCTTTGCGTCATTCATGTTGTTTTTCTCAATCCGGAGCCTGTGTCTGTCCGGATGTGGTATTTTTTGTACTGCATCGGCGACAGGTGGGTGAACTGTTTGAACACTCGGCAGAAGTGTGTATGGCTCTCAAAACCAACTTGTTCCGATATAGCGCTGATGGGCATTCCTGTGGAGAGGAGCAGTTGCTGGGCAGCCTTGATTCTGGTGTTGTTCAGGTATTCTGTCAGTGTCAGGCCGGTTACCTGTTTGAACATCCTGCTGAGATAATATGGGCTGATATAGAATTCGTGCGCGATCTTGGCCAGGGTCAACTTCTCCTGGTAGTTCTTTCTGATGTATTGGATAATCCTGTGGATGGTATGGTAGGTGGGGTTGAGATCGCTGAAATAATGCGGCGCCAGGTCGAAATTAAGCTGGTTGGCGAAAAGCAAGAGTTCGGTGAGGAGTATCTGTTGGTACAGGTTCTTGTTGGGATGCTGCTGGATAAAGTCTGAGGCCATTTTTTTCAGCAGCGATTCCATGAAGTTCTGCTGCGACACTGTAAGGTGGATGACCTTCGCTTCATGGTAGAAGCAGCTTAGAAGTTCCTGAAGCTGAGCCTTGGCGAGCATCTGCTCCAGGAAATCTTCAGTAAAATAGACTACATAGCGGGCATGGGAGCCGACGCTGTTGTCGGCGTCGGTTGTCCGGTGGATGTACCCTTTGGCGATGAAAACCAAGTCTCCTTGATGGACATGGTAGATTTGGTCTTCGATGAAATAGAACCGGTCGCCCGACACCAGATAATATACTTCATAATGATTATGCTCATGCTTGCGGGGCATGGAGTAAGAAGTGTCCAGTTTATTGTACAGCACTGCGAACCTGACTCCGCTCATACAATGATCCCTCCGTCCAGTATCATAATTGTACCACACATCCATTCGAAAGGCAAAAAATGTTGAAAGTGTTAGTATTTGGCAAAAGAAGTAAAGAAACTTATCTTTCCTTGCGTTATAATAGTTAGCGATCGGTGGTTCCTAACTAGAAATTAACAGGAGTTTAAGATCAATTGTCGAATGTGGTACAGTGTGATACTGTTTAACAGCCCAATGTAGGCAGAAAAGGGGTAGATTAGGACATGAACAAGCGTGCCGCTGCGTGGTCGGTAATCATTATCTGTTTCGCACTTGCCATCTCTGGCCTGATTTACGCGCAGGATCCCGCAGGCCTGGAACCGGGTGCCGCTGAGCTTCCAGATGTTGTGGAAGAAGCTGCGCCGGACGGCGCCGAACCAGAGCCGGAAGCCATTACTGCCTATGTTAGGGAAAGAAATTACCATGAATACCTTGCCCGATTCCCGAATGCGGCAAGGCCCGATGTCACAATCGTAATTCCTGCGGTGGAATACTCCAGTTCCGACATGGAGCTGAGCACAGTGTCCGGTTTGGGCGGATATGACCGGGAAGTCCTGCTTACCCGTGAATCGGGGTATGTGGAGTGGGCTTTCGAAGTCCCGCAGGCTGGTTTGTATAATATCGCCATTGAATATTATCCTATGCCCGGGCGGGGCGTCGATATTGAGCGAGAACTCTGGATTAACGGCGAACGCCCCTTCAACAACGCCCAGTACCTGGAATTCAACCGGGTATGGGGCGATGAAGGTCCGTTTCTGGTAGATTCGTTCGGCAATCAGATCCGCTCCCGCCAGGTTGAAAAACCGATGTGGATTTACAAGGCAGTGCAGGATCCAATCGGCTATGAGCAGGAACCGTACCTGTTCTATTTCGAGGAAGGAGTAAACATTATTCGCTTGGTGTCCCGCATGGAGCCGATGGCCATCGCTGAGATCAAGATCTACCAAGAGCCTCGCATTCCCACATACGCCGAGGTGCTGCAGTGGTATGAGCAGCAGGGGTTCAAGCCTGTGGAGGGCATTTCCCTCACAGTCGAGGGACAGGAGAGCACGCTCCGTTCGTCGCCCACATTGTTCCCTGTTTCGGACCACGGGGATCCGACAGTGACGCCGTATCATCATGCGGAAATCCGTCTCAACGCCATCGGCGGTTACCGCTGGTCACAGCCGGGACAGTGGATTCGTTGGGAAGTCGATGTCCCGGAAGCGGGTTTGTACAAGATTGCCGTAAAAGCGAAACAGGATCAGAAAATCGGCGCTTTCAGCACCCGCAGGCTGTACATCAACGGCGAAGTCCCCTTTGCCGAAGCGGCAGCGATTCCATTCTACTACTCTACATATTATCAGATGAATGTCATCGGTGATCCTAAAACACAGGAACCGTACCTTTTCTATTTCCCTGCCGGCAAGAACGAGATCACTCTTGAGGTGGCACTGGGGGATGTGGCCCAGGTGCTCAGCCTCACGGAGGAGCATCTATATGAGCTGAACACTATTTACCGGCGGATTATTATGATCACCAGCGGCAACCCGGATCCGATGCGCACTTATGAGCTGGACAAGCGGATTCCAGAGGTGATCGAGCAGATCGGCCGCCAGGCGCAGATTTACCAGAGTCTCGCCCGGCAATTTGCCGACGAGTCGGGAATGGAAGGTGAGCATACGCAGGCGCTGACCCAGATCTCTTTCATCCTCGGCCGGATGTATGGGGACACGGATCGGATCCCGCGGCTGTTGAGCGAGTTTAGAGATAATCTTGGTTCTCTCGGGCAATGGGTGGCGCAAATGAGGGAGCAGCCGCTGCAGATCGATTATATGATCATAGCATCTCCTGAGCAGAAACTGCCCAGAGCCGAGCCGACATTCTGGCAATCGCTCCTGCATGAGATCAAAGCGATCATCGCATCGTTTTACCGCAATTATGACATGGTGGGTAATCTCGGGGATCCTGAAGGGATTGACGAAACCAGAGAACCGCTGACTGTTTGGATTGGTTCAGGGAGGGACCAGGCGCAGGTTCTCAAGCAGATGATCGACAATGAGTTCAGCCCTCAAACCGGCATTCCTGTGAAGCTGCAGTTGGTGCCTAACTTGAGCCAGCTCTTGATTCAAGCCGCCATCGCCGGGACTGCTCCTGATGTGGCCATCGGCTTGCAGACGCAGGACCCGGTCAATTTCGGCATGCGCGGAGCCCTGTACAATCTGGCTCAGTTTGACGATTTCGAGCAAGTCATGGAAGATTTCATGGTCAGTTCATATGTCCCTTACACTTTCCGGGACAATGTGTGGGCGGTGGCAGCCCAGCAGTCGTTTCCAATTATGTTCTATCGCAAAGATATTCTGGCGGAGTTGGGCATAGATATACCTCAGACGTGGGACGACGTTTACCGGATTCTGCCCATTCTGCAGAAGAACAACATGTCCATAGGTATCGGTTCGGGAATCTTCTACACAATGCTGTATCAACGCGGTGAATTGGTTTACAAGCCTGACGGTGTGGAGAGCAATTTGGATTCGGAGGTCGCCATACAGACCTTCACTGAATTGACTGAGCTGTTCAACTTATATGGCCTGTTGATCACGTTTGATTCTCAAAACAGGTTCCGTTTTGGTGAAATGCCCATTGTGATCGATGACTACGGTTTGTACAACCGCTTGGTCGTGTTCGCTCCAGAGCTGAGAGGAGAGTGGGGCTTCGCCCTGATTCCCGGTACGCGGCAGCCCGACGGCACGATCAACCGGACGGTCATGGGCATTATGGAAGGAAGCCCCATGTCTGTCCAACTGTCAGGAATCCAAGGCCCAGCGACTGGCATTTTGTCCACGACTTCTGATCCGGAAGCTGCTTGGGAGTTCGTCAAGTGGTGGATCAGTGAAACGACTCAGCTGCAGTTCGGGCGGGAACTGGAAAACCTGATGGGAGCGGCGGCACGCTATCCGACAGCTAACCTGAAGGCTTTCGCCCAGCTGCCGTGGACAGCCGAAGAGCGGCAGATCCTTATGGAACAGTGGCAGTGGGTGGAAGGCGCGCTGGAGGTGCCGGGCGGGTACTATATGGGCCGGATGTTCGATTGGGCTTTCCGTTCTGTCGTCACCAGCGACAATTTCACATCGCCCCGGGAAACGTTGATTAAGTATAACATGGATATCAACTATGAGCTGCGGTTGAAGAGACAGGAATTCGGCCTGGAGCTTGAGTTGGATCAGATTCCGCAGGAGTATATCGACCTCTTCTGGTCGCGGTTCACCCATATTCCGCGCAAGGATCAGTATTGATAACTAACGATGGGGGAAGCAAAATGAGTTCAGTTGTGCGCAAGCGTTCCCAAATTGGAGTAGAAGCGAAACAAAGCAGGTTTTCGGCTGTGTTCAAGGAGATGCGGGCCTACAAAATGTGCTATCTCTTCATCGCGCCGTATGCCATTTTATTCGTGGTCTTCACGGTTGTGCCTGTGGTGATGGCCATTCTGCTGAGTTTCACCTATTTCAACATGCTCCAGCCGCCGCAGTGGGTCGGGATGCATAACTACATCCGCCTGTTTCTGGAAGACGAGGTTTTCCTGATTGCTGTCAAAAACACATTGATCTACGCGGCGATCACCGGGCCAGTCAGCTATCTGCTCTGCTTTGTGACAGCATGGCTGATCAACGAACTCAAGCCTAAAGTGAGGGCGGTTTTGACGCTGCTGTTCTATGCCCCGTCCATTTCCGGCAACGCCTATGTAATTTGGCGGGTGATTTTCAGCGGCGATACTTACGGCATCGTCAATGGATTTTTGCTGTACTACGGCTGGATAAACGCGCCGATCCAGTGGTTGCTGGATCCTGACTGGATTATGCCTATTGTGATACTGGTCGTACTTTGGATGAGCCTGGGCACAGGTTTTTTGGTGTTTGTCGCCGGCCTGCAGGGGCTGGATCCCAGGCTGTACGAAGCCGGCGCCATCGACGGAGTCAGGAACAGGTGGCAGGAGCTGTGGTACCTCACTCTGCCTCAAATGAGGCCCTATTTGATGTTTGGTGCAATCATGACCATCACATCTTCGTTCACGGTCGCAGGAGAGATCTCAAACCTGGTGGGCTTCCCCAGCACGGATTACGCCGCCCACACCATAGTCCAGCATTTGCAGGATTACGGCACAATCCGCTTTGACATGGGATATGCTTCGGCGATTGCGGTGATCTTGTTCTTTATGATGGTTGTGTCGCAGCGAGTGGTTCAGAAGCTCCTGAACAAAGTCGGCGAATAGGAGGAAGAGAAGATGGCATCAAGGTTCAGCATCAGAAAAACCCGTTTGTCCCGTTCCACGGGCGGAGATATTGTCATCATTCTGTTTCTGTTGATCGGCGGAGCCTTTATGGTGATCCCCATGATCCTGATCATCAGCAACGCGTTCAAACCGTTGAATGAACTCTTCTTGTTCCCTCCTCGCCTGATTGTGCGCAACCCAACCACCAAGAACTTCCACGACTTGATGGTGATGATGGCCCAGTCCTGGGTACCTTTCGGCAGGTATCTGTTGAACTCGCTGATCATCGTTACGTTAGGCACATTGGGCAACGTGTTTTTCGGTTCATTGGCGGCATATGTGATCTCAGTGCGCAGAGTCCCTGGGACCAAGACATTCATGAGCATAGTGGTCTTGTCGCTGATGTTCACCTCTGAAGTAACCCGGATCCCGAACTATGTCACCATCGCTTTTTTGGGCTGGATTGACTCGTTGAGGTCAATTATCATCCCCCGGTGGTCGGCACCCTTGGGACTGTATCTTGTGAGCCGGTTCATCGAGGGCATGATCGACCGGTCGCTGATTGAGGCTGCCGAGATCGACGGTGCGGGTGATTTCCGCATCTACTGGCAAATTGTGATGCCGAATATCAAGCCGGCATGGTTGACTATGATCATTTTGAGCTTCCAGGAATTGTGGCGTACTCAAGGTGGCCATTACATCTACTCCGAACAGCTTAAGACCCTGCCCTACGCCTTGAACCAGCTTGCAGCCCAGGGCGGTGTGGCCAGGCAAGGCGTTCAGGCTGCTGTTACTTTGATTATGATGATTGTCCCCATCATTGTGTTTTTGATCAACCAGAGCAAGATCGTGGATACTATGGGGCACTCAGGGATGGCGAACTAATCTTGGAGGACGGAGTGAGGAACTTGAAGCTGTGTAAGGCCCTTCTGCTGGCATGCATACTGGTGGTGGCGGCATTCGCGCCTGCATACGCCGTGCCGTACGAAACGTACACGTATGATTACTGGAACAATCCTGTGCCTTCTCCTCACGCATATGTACCGATTCGGGTCGTGGATGGCCAAATGTTGGGGATTGGTGGTTTCAAGACACCTCAGGACATTTATGCCATCAATGATCATATCTATGTGGTCGATTCAGGTAACAACCGCATTGTCCACTTGACCCGCGACTGGGAAGTGGTCAGGATTGTCGACGGTTTTGACAATGAGGGTAAGCGGGATACATTCAAAAATCCCAGGGGCATTCACGTCACACCAGAGGGCGGCATGTACATCGCCGACCGGGACAACAGCCGGATCGTGGTCCTGGACAGCGACGGCAATCTGCAGCTGATCGTTACCTCGCCCGCGGAATCCCAACCGGAGTACTTTACAAGCGATTTCCGTTTTCGGCCTGACAAAATCGGCGTAGATCAATACGGTACTATTTATGTGGTATCCGCCGGTGTTTACGACGGTATCATGGAGTTTGACATCAACGGTGAGTTTCAGGGGTTTGTGGGAGCTCCCCGCGTCCATCCCACAACATGGGACTATGTCTGGCGTTTGATAGGCACAAAAGAGCAGAAGGACCGCATGAAGCTGTTCCTGCCGGTGGAACACAGCAACATCCATGTGGACTACCGGGGGTTTGTCTACGCGACAGCCGTCGGCGGTGAAATCAGTGCGGAGGATAAGATCCGGCGGATTAACACCGCAGGCCAGGATCGGTTGATGCGGATACCCGGTTCACCGCCGATTGGTGATTTTCCCGATGTCACCACTTCTGTTTTTGTGGATGTGATCAGCCGCGAAAACGATATATATTCGGTGCTGGACAGGGCGAACGGAAAGATTTTCACTTACAACGCGTCCGGGCATCTGCTGTATGCGTTCGGCGCGATTGGGGAAGTTCAAGGGACCTTTTCCAATCCTGCGGCTTTGACTGAACTGGATCAGCATTTGCTGGTGGTCGACGCGATCAAGAACAACATCACAGTGTTTGCTCCCACTGAATACATGAAGCTGATCCACAATGCCATCGCCTACTATTCGAGAGGAGACTACGACGCGGCCACGGAGACCTGGTACCGGGTGCTGGAGCTGAACTCCAACTTTGACCTAGCCTATACCGGCATCGGCAACGCGCTGTTCATGCAGGGAAAATATGCCGAAGCCATGAGCAATTTCAGGCTTGCGAACGATCGGACGAATTACTCTGAGGCTTTCCGCTTTTACCGCAAACAGGTGATGGAGCGATACTTCGGATTCCTGATGGCCGCAGTGGTGATTCTGATCATCTATGTGCTGTTCTTTGCCACATCGAAAAAGTCCGAGATAGGTGTGGCGGAAGCCAAAGCTCAGCAGGCAGCGGCATATGAGCAAGTGCTCCAATGGGAAGAGATGAGGCGCCGGCCTTTGAAGATCCAGCTCAAGCGTATTTGGTATGGGCTGCAGTTCGCGTTGAAAGTGATCGTCAGCCCGCTGCAGGGCTTCTGGGATCTGAAGTATGAGAAGCGGGGCAACCTGCCGACTGCGGTTATTCTCATCATTCTCTTGGTCGTTTCTTACCTGGTGATGTATCAATATACGGGGTTCATCTTCAACACCAACAATCCAAGGTACTTGAACCTGGTGTCCGAAACGGTAAGCATCGTGGTGCCGATCCTGATGTGGATCATCATCAATTGGTCGCTGACAACACTGATGAACGGCAAGGGGACTTTCAAGGACATCACGATCGCCACTGCCTATTCGTTCACGCCGCTGATCCTGGTCATGATCCCCATGACAATTGTCAGCAACTACATCACCGCCGACGAAGGGGCATTCTACTATCTGGTTTTGTCCATAGCCCTCGTATGGTCGCTGCTGCTGCTGTTTTTTGGGACTATGGTCATTCATGAATACAGCCTTGGGGCCACTATTGGAGTCACCATCTTCATATTGGCGGGCATAGGCATCACCATGTTCATCGCGCTGTTGTTCGTGGACATCGTATTACAGTTGTTCGCCTTCATTGGAGAAGTCTACCGCGAATTCTCCTTCAGGTTGTAGCAGGGAGGAAGCCACAATGAGAACGCTTAAGCAATCAGGGGTTTTGATCTTGCTGCTCATGCTGGCCGCGTTAGCCGCCGCGAACGCAAGCGCGGTGGAGCTTGCCGGGTATGAGCTTGTAGCCGAGAACGAGTACTTATTCATGTATTTCAATCCCGATACTGCCGAGGTCGCTGTATATGACCAGCGGACCGAGGAAGTTTGGTTCACCAACCCCCAGAACCGGGCGAAGTTTGAAACTCTTGCCCGAGGCGCGGCTAAAGAAGCATTGGCGGCTCAGCTGCGGATTACCTACTATGAACCGGGCGACGTCATGCGGACAATGGACAGCTACAACGACAGTGTGGCTTACGGCCAGTTTGAAATGCAGCCTGTTGACGGCGGAATTCGCGTGGAATTCACCTTTGGCAAAGAGTGGGAAGACAAGTATTACCTCCCGCTCATTGTGGAAAAGGAACTCTTCGAGACAGAATTCTTCAGCAATCTGGACTCAAGCCAGCAGCGGACGATCTCCAACCTGTACGCTCTGGTGGACCTGGCTGAACCAGGTGAAGGGGAAACAGCGAACATCGCCGGCAAGTATCTGATCCGCGATGTAGGCGGAACCCTGACCTCACGGGATACACGAGTAATCCATAACGTGTTTCTCGATCATGTGGTAAGTTACAAATCCAATCTTTCGGCACCAACAGACGTCAAGCCGGAGGATGTGGACCCGTTCGTAGACCGGCCGTTTTACATGCTTAAACAGCGGGAACGGGACATGCTCAGCTGGGACAAGACAGCGGTCATTGACATCGCCCGTTCGGTTGGCTTCGATCCATTCATCATCGGAGCTGGTTATGAGCTGTACGGCCTGGAAGCCGGCAAACCCAACGTCGTAGTGTTCAAGGTGCCCATTGAATACCGCCTCGATGGTGAAAACCTGTTGGTGAGTATTGACACGGCAGGGATCGAGTATCCCGAAAACGTGACCAACAACGAAGGAAAGAAAGAGACTTACATCTTGACCCAGATAGATGTTCTGCCGTATTTCGGAGCAGGGGACAGAGGCACCGATGGATATATGCTTGTCCCCGACGGTAGTGGGTCGCTGATCTATTTCGACAACGACAAGATCCATCTCAACCCTTACACAAGAAGGGTCTATGATCAAGATCATGCTGTCAGTGTGCCGGCCATGAATGTGAAGACTTATGTGGCCAGTTTCCCTGTTTTCGGTATCAAACATGAGAGCAAAGCACTGTTCGCCATTATCGAGCACGGCGCCACCATCTGCAGGCTCAACGGAGATGTTTCCGGAAGGCGCATTTCTTACAACACCCTGTTTCCGTCGTTCATTATCTTTGAACGTACATCTTCTTCGCTGCAGGGAGACATGCCGGATATTCACAACGCTTCAGCACAATGGGTGGTCAGCGGCGGCACTTCGATCAATGTGTACCAGCCGAAGATGTATGATCAACAGATCCAAGTCCGATATGCATTCTTGGATCAGTCTCAGGCTGACTATGTAGGGATGGCCCGGTATTACCAGGACTACCTGGTGAAAAGGGGAGTGCTTCGCAAGCTCCAGGCTCAGTCTGGCATTCCGCTGATGTTGGAGATTATCGGGGCTGTTCAAGACCGGCGGCCGATTCTTGGTGTGCCCCGCGATGTGGTTGTGCCTCTGACTACTTTCGCCCAGGCCAAGTCTTTTGTCTCAACGCTTCACGGGCAAGGAATCACCAATTTGGCCGTGACCTACAACGGTTGGATGAAAAACGGCGTCAGCCACTATTATCCCGACAAGGCCAGGCTGGAGACCAAACTGGGAAGCGCGGCTGAGTTCAGCGAGCTGAACGCTCTGGTCACCGCCAAAGGCGGGAGCTTCTATCCGGCAGTTAACTTCCAACATGTGAAATATGACCGGATGTTCGACTCATTCCTCTCGATCTGGGACGGTTCCCGTTCCCTGGTGAGGACGATTGCCACCAGTGTCGATCCTGTGACAATGCTGCCGTTTTATATTCTCTCTCCAGCGAAGCTCGACGGCCTGGTCGACAGCTATCTCGCTTCGCAGCAGCGGTATCAACTGTCGGGGATCCATTTGACTGATTTGGCCAGCAGGCTTTACGGCGATTACCGCCGGAACAGAGTAGTGCTGCGGGAAGAAGCGGCGGAGATAGTCACCCGGCAGCTGTCCAAGATTTCCCAGGATTACGGCTTGAAAATCCAGTCGAACGGAATTCTTGCCCATGCCTTGCCTTATGTGTCGAGCATCCTCAACCTGCCGTTGGAACACAGCGGTATTGATATCACGGACACGGCGGTCCCCTTCGCCCAGATCGTGCTCCACGGTTATATAGAGTATGCTGGGGAACCGCTGAACCGGGTTGGCGATTATCTTGACTATATGTTGAAAATGGTGGAGTTGGGCGCTTATCCTTACTTCCAGGTATTCGCCGCGGAGCCGAGTGTGCTCAAAGGAAGCATCTATGCCGATTATTACACCGGAGAATTCAGCAAGAGCGTGGACGACATCGTCAGAGTCTACCAAGAAATGAACAGTGTCCTGGCGAAGGTCCAAGATCAGCGGATCGTCGACCACCGTGAGGTGCAGGATCGGGTATTCCTGACGGCATACGAAAACGGTGTTCAGATTATATCCAATCACAGTCTTGAGCCGGTCGAGATCAATGGAGAGCAGATTGGGCCAAAGAGCTACCGAGTATTCGAGGGGGAGAACTAGATGAGTGCAAAGCGTAGGAGCCGTCTCAGTTTACGGGCGCGGGAGGCGATTAACGGGCATCTTTTCACTCTTCCGTTTGTCATCGGGTTCATCATGATGTTCCTGTACCCGTTCATCCAATCAATTCTGTTCAGCTTCAGCAAGCTTGAGATCAGCTCTCAAGGATATACTCTGACCTGGATTGGATTGGAGAACTACTACAATGCTCTGTTTGTCAATGCGGAATACCCGCAGCTTCTGGTGGAAACGGCACTGCAGATGCTGAGGAACGTTCCGTTAATCCTGGTGTTCAGTTTCTTCGCGTCAATCCTGCTGAATCAGCAGTTCAAAGGCAGGCTGTTTGCCCGTGTGGTCTTTTTCCTTCCCGTGATTCTTTCAGCGGATATCATCCTGCGCATGGAAAGCGCAGACTATATCTCGGCTTTCCTCGATTCGGCACTGGCGGAAGAAGCGGCGGCTCAAGGGACCTTGGGCACCATTTTCAGCCGGGGGCAGTTGGTCAGCCTTTTGATGTACCTGAAGCTTCCCCAGGGGCTGGTGACCTATATCGTAACCGGTTCAGAGCAGGTCGCGAACATCATTCGGTCTTCCGGAGTGCAGATCCTGATCTTTTTGGCCGGTTTGCAGTCCATCTCACCCTCTTTGTTCGAGGTTGCCAAAATCGAAGGGGCGACCGGCTGGGAGTGTTTCTGGATGATTACATTCCCGATGCTGAGTCCGCTGATCGTGACAAACATCGTCTACAGCATCATAGATTTCTTCACGGTGCCTTCAAACCCGTTGGTTGACTTTATTAAAGACAACATGTTCGGCGGAGCTGGGTACGGGGTTGCAATGGCAATGAGCTGGCTGTATTTCGCCTTTATCGCGCTGTTCCTGCTGTTGACTGCAGGGCTGATTTCCCGCAGAGTCGTGTACATGGATTAAGGCAGGGGAGGATCGTGCTATGAAGCGCAAGCATGTAATCGGATTTTTCATCGGGGTCTTGAGATATCTGGTCATTGTCAGCGTCTGCTTTGTGATCCTGCGGCCGCTGTTGGCTAAAGTCGTGTCATCGTTCATGATGGAGCGGGATCTTTATGACCAGACTGTCAAATGGATTCCCCGCAATTTTACGTTCGAGAATTACCGGGCGATGTATTTGCACATGAAGTACTTAACAGCATTGCGCAATTCCCTGGCCTTTTCCTTCTTGATCTCCCTGCTGCAGCTGGCTTCTTGCACACTGGTGGGATACGGCCTGGCGCGGTTCCGTTTTCGAGCCGCCAAGTTGATTTTTGCCCTGGCGATCTTTACATTGATCGTACCGCCGCAAATTATCATTTTGCCTTTGTATCTCAACTTCCGGTTCTTTACGATTCCATTTGTGATGCCCAAACCGGGAATCAATCTGTTGGACAGCATCTGGCCCTTTGTTCTGATGGCCGCAAGCGGCACAGGGTTTAACAATGGTTTGTTCATCTATATTATGCGGCAGTTCTTCAAGAATTCGCCGAAATCCTTGGAAGAAGCAGCCTATATTGACGGTGCCAATGCTATGCAGACATTCCTGCGGGTGATGCTTCCAGGTGCGGTCCCGGCGCTGGTGATTGTGTTCCTGTTCGCCTTTGTCTGGCAGTACAACGATTATTTCTTCACAGGGATGTACTGGCCCAAAGCGGTGCTTTTGTCCCACACGCTCGATGTGGCTGCCCAGAACTATGCCCATTCGCTGGGAGCGCATTTCCAGGGTCACTATATTTCGCTCTTGAACAACACCGGCATGATCCTCTTCATTATGCCGCTGTTAATTCTGTTTGGATTTACGCAGCGCTACTTCATCGAGAGCGTTGAGCGTACAGGTATTGTAGGTTAACCTGTATCGGAGCAGAGCATGGAGGTGATGTGCAGGCATCTAGGGCTGGCTTTCTTCAATTTGATCGGTTTAAATAATCAAAGGAGGTATTTGATAATGAGGAAGCGCATGTTGATTGTTGGATTGATCGTGGGTTTGCTGGTCTTCGGCAGCACAGCGCTCGCATTTGATCTGACCCAATTCGGACTCCAGCCTGCTGAAAACTATGATTTCGGCGGCGAAACAGTGACTATCATTTCGTGGACCAGCGAAAGAATGGCCAATTACTTCAACAACAACCTTCTGGTCATGGGCCGTGTCCAAGAGGCTGAACAGCTCTTCAACTGCAAGATCGATTTCATGCAGACACGGGAAATCCCTGACACGAACTTCAACCGCCTTCTGTCCGGCGACTCGGTGAATGACCTGTGGCACGTCCAGAACAAGATCGGTTACTGGCAGTTGGTTGCCAACGATGCACTGTACCCGATTTACAACATTCTGCCTGAAAGCTACTACGATGCACTCCCGCCCAGCATCAAGGCTGTGGAGGAAGCGTTCAAGTATAGAGGCCATTATTGGGGCATCGGCACTGTAGAGTATCGTCCTTCGTTCGGCTATCAAAACGACCTGATCTTTGTCGCGTACAACAAAACTTTAATTGATCGGGAAGGCCTGCCGGATCCTTACGAACTCTACTTGGCTGGCGAGTGGACCTGGGATGCAGTCACCGACATCGCTGTGGCCGCGACCAGGGACCTCGATGGTGACGGAGAAATCGATCAGTGGGGTATCGTTGACGTCCGTCAGTGGGATTTGGCTGTGTCAAACGGCGCAGACTTGACCCGTGTGGATGAGAACGGCAAAGTGGTCTTCACCGCGGATGAGCCTGCTTATTTGGAAGCGCTTGAGCAGCACAAGCTGTGGTGGACCGATCTGAAGGTCGCCATGCCCACCAACTCCTCCGGTGATCTGAAGAATGCCTTCATCAATGGCAAAGCCGCTCTGTGGTTCTATGCCGGCGCCTGGCAGCTGCCGGATCTGATGGATATGGCTGACGAATGGGTGCTTGTACCATATCCAATGGGACCGAGAGTGGATGACTATCAATGGACAACCCAAGCCCTCAGCACCACTGTGATTCCGGCGAACGCCAAGGATCCGGAAGCTCTGATTGCTTTGAAGACATTCCTGTGGCGTGAAGAAGATGCGCCCGTGAACGATGTTTTGGCCGCTCACGTCCGCAACCAGGAATCTGCCAAGGTATTCCTGGAAGGAAATGAGCTGTGGGCCGGCAAGACATCGCGGATGTTTGAGACACTGCTGAACAGCACCACCTATGTCGACGATGTCCGCAGCGTCTCGGCAGGCAACCTGAGCCCGGCTGCGGCTATGGCAGCCCTGAAGCCTGTGGTCCAAGCCGCTCTCGACGATCTGTTTGATCAATAGGCGCACAACCGATCGTCAGGCTGATTTTGGGAGGGGGGCGCCTCTCCCTCCCAGTTTTTCTTTTGCTTTCGACTAAACAATGTAAGGGGTGGCGGAGTGTCCGAATCACTGCAGATCGTGGAACCAATATTTCCGGAACACACGGTGGATATTACCGACTTCGGCGCTGTTCCAGGCGGGAAGGCTCTGAACACCGAGGCAATCAACGCAGCGATAGCTGCCTGTGCCGGCCAGGGCGGCGGGCGGGTGGTGATCCCGAGAGGATTATGGCTCACCGGGCCGATTGTGCTTCAAAGCAACGTCAATCTGCACCTGGAGCGCGGCGCCTTGGTGCTGTTCACCCCGGAATATGACCAATACCCTGTGAGAAAAGTCAACCTCCGCGGCATTGAGCAAGTCATGGTGACGCCGCCGCTGTTCGGAGAAGGTTTAGAGAATATCGCCATCACGGGCAACGGAGTTTTTGATGGTTCGGGGCACCACTGGCGGCCTGTGAAGAGAATGAAAATGACCGAGGGACAGTGGCGCAGGCTGGTGGAATCCGGTGGAGTAGTGGACGCCGATGGGAGGATCTGGTGGCCGAATGCCGCAGCCCTGAATGGCGCCGCAGCCTATAGGCAATTGGCGGAGGCCAATGCGCCGCTTGAGGATTACGAAACGGTCAGAGTGTTTTTGCGGCCGCGCTTGATGAACCTGATCAACTGCCGGAATATCTTGATCAACGGCCCAGTCTTCCAGAACTCGCCTATGTGGAACCTCCATCCACTGTTATGTGAGAATGTGATCATCCGCAATATCACAGTCCGCAATCCTTGGTATGCCCAAAACGGCGATGGTTTGGATCTGGAGTCATGCCGCAGCGTCATTGTGGAGAACTCTATCTTTGATGTGGGTGATGATGCCATCTGCCTCAAGTCCGGCAAAGACGAAACAGGCCGCAAGATTGGTGTTCCCACCGAGAACGTGCTTGTTCGTGATTGCACTGTCTACCACGGCCACGGAGGTTTTGTGGTGGGCAGTGAGATGTCCGGCGGAGTCAGGAATGTCACCGTAACCAGGTGCGAGTTTATCGGCACTGACGTTGGCCTTCGGTTCAAGACCACCCGGGGCCGTGGAGGGGTCGTTGAGAAGATCGATATCGATCAGATCAACATGATCAATATTGACGGGCCTGCCATCATTTTTGACATGTACTATGACGCTGCGCCAAAAGGTGAGGAGGCGGTGCCGGTTACAGAAGGCACGCCTGAGTTCCGGGATGTGACGATCCGGAACGTGGTCTGCCGGGGGGCTGGAACAGGTATTTTCCTGCGGGGCCTTCCAGAGATGCCGTTAAGAAGGCTTAAGTTCAACAAAATTCAGATCACGGCAAATAAAGGCGTCTTCATTTCCGCTTGTGAAGATCCCGTTTTCCATGATGTTCTTGTGGAAAATGAACAAGGCCAGGTGTTGTTCAAGAGTTGAGGCGGGTAAGCAATGACCGAAGGCCATGCGTTCGAAAGAACCAGGTAGCTGGGATTACGGGATTTGCCTTGACTATACTAACTAGAAAGGAGTATGGGAGATGAGAAGAAACCTTGCCATTGCACTGCTGCTTGTGATTGCGGCGCTGTTGGCGGGCTGCGGTGAATTGGACTCGATCAAGATCACCCATGATGCCCGGTCAATGTTGGAACTGGGAGAAACAGTCAACCTTCAGGCCAAAGGTGTAAGCAGCATGGGCTTCGGAGTGAAGCTGGAAGATGCCGAGTGGTCGGTGAGTGATGAAAAGGTTGCCGCCATCGTGGGCAATGGAACAGAGGCTGTGCTGACTGCCCTGCTGCCCGGAGAAGTGGTGGTGACCGCAACTTCCGGAGACCTTTCCGGAACTCTTGCTTTCACTGTCGTTGGCGAACTGCCTAATCCATTGATGTTCGCAGAGTCATTTGAAGACGGTGAAGTGGGAGCATATCCGGAAGGTTGGATCGTTCTTGATCAAGAGACTCATGACGGCAAAGGCCATTCCGGTGCTCGGGTTTCCGCAGACAGAGCATCCGATGGGTCGCAGTCGCTCAAACTCACCAGCGTGCCCGACGCTGATGGCTCGGCCGAGCTGGTGTTTGAGCAACCTTTGTTGTACAACCGCCTCACTGTTGATATCTGGAAGGATCCCAATGTCACCGAGAACGCCAACCTGGAGCTCCACACTGAGGAAGGCCGTGTAGGCGGATTGTTCATTACAGGCAGCGGCCAGCTTGGATACCGCAGGCCAAACGGCGACAACAAGCCCTATCTGGAAACATACCGGATGCCCAACGGGCAGTGGGTCACGGTTGAGTTTCAGTGGAACGACTCCACTAAGCTCTACAAGGTGTACGTGATTGCCGACGGCACACGTGTGGAAGTGACGCCGTCCGGCGGAACACCGTTTGAAGAGGCGTATCAGGACGGGCAAGTCGTGAAATTCAAAGCGTCTGTCACCAAGCGTGACGCGGACAAAGTTATCTACATAGACAACCTCAAAGTCTACGACATGGCGATTGAAGACCTGTTGAAGTAAGGCGGAACAAGCGAGATCAATATACATACGAGACGGAGGGTAAACATGAAGAAGTTGACAGTATTGGTTGTTGCAGCATTGGCAGTGTAAGTGTTCAGCTTTGCCGCCGCTGGGGAGGAGCTTGTGTTTTTCGATTCCTTTGAGAACAACACAGTGGGCCAGCACCCGGCAGGCTGGGTAGTCAACCACGAGTTCGGCGGCATTGTTGTTGATGCGTCTGCAGTCAAGGCATCCGATGGACAATTGGCTGTGGAACTGAACAATACTCCAGACCTGTTCGGCCAGATTGAGCATGACATTCCTGCGACCGCGGTCGGCAAACTGATGGTGGATTTCTATCAGCCAAATGCCTGGAGAGAGAACATTAACATTGAACTGCACAACGCCAGCGGCCGCATCATTGGTGTGTTCCTTACCGGCAGCGGCAATGTGCGCCCGCGCCCGGCAGGAGTGCAAACAGACAATCTGGCGAACCTGCCCAACGACAGATGGCACACGATGGTAATCACTTGGGATGACAAGGTATTCAACGTGTACTATCTGGACAACGGCAATTTGGTTCCGATCCTCGAGAACGCTGAACTGGATCCGGCCTACATTGAAGGCGGGCCTGCCACCAAGGTGCTGTTCAATCTCAGCCCACGGGCAGACGCGAAGAAAGGATATATCGACAACGTACGGGTGTATGATCTGAGCAAATAAGGCTCCACAGCTTGCTAGTGGCGACAGGATTCGTTCCAATGAACAAAACCCTGGTACTCCATTGTCAACAGTGCAGTCAATCTCGGTAATCAATCTGTCGCCGGCAGGCTTGAACCTGCCGGCGGCGCTTTATTGGCGTGGAACACCTCGAGGGAGCATGGAAGTGAAAGGAGTGAAGCGTTGTGCACAAGCGAACAGTATTTTTTCTAGTAATCGTGGCTTTGCTTGTCGGGGCGGCGCATTCTGCTTTAGCCGACGGGCCGATCGACAAAATCGTGGCTTTCCGGGCTTTGGATTTCGTCGGTCAAGGCGAAGGCACTGTCCAATTCCCGACAGATCGGGCGTATCCGACATTCTCGCATTGGGACTATCAGGGGCACTGGCTGGAATGGAAGGTGACCATACCTGAAGCAGGGATGTACTTCCCGGTTGCCATGTACGCGACCAACCGAGAGCAGGCTTTTCGGCACCTGAGCATCGACGGTGAGTTTGTCGCGGAGTTTGTGTTCCATTCCACCGGTGATTTCCGCACCTACAAACTGGGTTTCTTTGACCCGGTACAGCTGCCTGCCGGAGAACATATTGTCCGGTTCACAGTTGCGGGGGAAGCGGGAGTGCATCAAGGTGTTAATCCTGCCTGGTTTGCGTTCTTGCCCTTTGAAGTTCTGATGGAGCTGGATGACGCGGCAATTATCGAAACAGTGGAGACGATGCTCGGCTTTAGAGAGTGAATATGCAACCTCTGAATGAAGACTGGTTGAGGAGAAATCCAAGATAGTTTTTCAGAAAGGAGCTGCACGCATGAGAAACAAGCTTCAGTTGGTTTTGATTGCAGCCTTGGTGTTGGCTCTCACCGGATGCTTTGGCTTGATCAATAAGGAAGGCAAGCTGGAGAAGCTTCAGCTCAAGGCTGACAATCTGGTTGTCGAGCCTGGTGACACTGTTACGCTGACAGTGGTTGGCAAAGATGAGAAAGGCCGCAATGTTATCATTGAACCGACCACCGACAGCTGGTCGTACACGCCTGAGGATGCAGGTGTTTTGAAAGTCGACCCCCAGGATCCAACCAAGGCTGAGTTCACTGCTGATGAGAATTACATCGGGGAAGTGACTGTAAAAGTAGTCTATGAAAAGCTGGATGTTGAACTATCCATTACCATCGAACCCATAGAGATCCTCGGAGTGATAGCGTACAAGGATTTGGAAGAACAAGACGGTTATCAGGATTCACCTAACAGAGACGATCATCAGGGTGTGAAGCCGGCACCGGAAACTGACAGCCGTGGTTATGCCTATGAGACAGTTTTCACCCACTGGAACTGGCCAGGCCATTGGCTCAAATGGAAGATTAACGTGCCTAAAGCGGGAGAATACGCTTTGGTGCTGAGGTATGCAACCAAGGAAAGCTCGCCGCATACGGATCGAACCCTCAAGATCGATGGTGAGGAGATTTACGGCCCCGACAACCCGATTGTGCTGCCATCGACAGGAGATTTCGGCAAGGATCCCAGCCAGTGGGGTATAAAGGTTGTGCCGGTCAACATCAAGACTGCTGGCGAGATTGAGTTGGTCCTCACTCACGCCGGCCCCCCGGGCGAGAGAAAAGGCGTCAATTTGGCCTATATCGCTCTCGTGTCTCCGGCCAATGTCACCATTGATGATGCGTTTGTCTTGAGAATTGAACAAGTGTTGGGTGTGCAAAGAGTGGAAGGCTTCTGGCAATAGGGTGAAACAGGGCTGGGACTTTTTTCAGAGAGGAGCTTGAGAATGAAGCGCAGGTTGGAGCTTGTTATGGTCTTGGTGCTGCTGGTGGCTTTCACCGGCTGCTTCGGAGGAGGCAAAGAAGAACGGATTCTGGCTGAACTTGAACTGTCAGCAGTGGAAGAAGCCATTGCCAGAGGTGGAACAAATACCATCACGGTAGTGGGCAAAGATGCCAAGAACCGTACCATGACGGTGAAGCCGGAGGCTGATGCCTGGTCGT
>ERZ773359.1592-NODE-1592-length-30825-cov-9.447189_pt1 | contig 30825 bp, 26 predicted proteins | sample MGYA00374955_ERZ773359 | MGnify/ENA primary metagenome ERZ773359 (study PRJEB29098, sample SAMN04486028) | biogas fermenter metagenome | study: EMG produced TPA metagenomics assembly of the Biogas fermentation microbial communities from Germany - Plant 4 DNA1...
CCATTCCACCATCGATGTTTAAGACCTGTCCGGTAATGTAGTCCGCATCGGAAGAGGCTAAAAAGACAACCGCCTTGGCCACATCTTCCGGTAGTCCTAACCGAGAAAGGGGAATCTGCTTTTCCAACTCCGCTTTGACCTTATCCGGTAATACCTCAGTCATTTGTGATTTGATAAAACCCGGTGCGACGGCGTTGGCCCGAATCCCGCGGGAACCCAGTTCCTTGGCGACCGATTTGGTAAAGGCGATGACCCCGGCTTTCGAAGCGGCGTAGTTTGCTTGTCCCACGTTACCAATCTCACCAATAATCGACGCAATATTAATAATTTTCCCGGTTTTCCTTTTAATCATAGGTTTAATTGCTGCTTTCGTCAAGTTAAAAGTTCCGGTTAAATTAATATTGATCACTTTCTCCCAGTCTTCGGGGGGCATGCGTAGTAATAGATTATCCCTGGTAATACCAGCATTATTCACCAAAATATCAACTTGTCCATAATGCTCAATCGTCTGGTCCACCAGTTGCTGCGCCTGGTCAAAGCTGGCCACGTCACCGGTAAGCGCCAGAACCTCATAACCGGCTTGCCGCATCTCGGCAGCGGTGTCATGAACAGCGGGCAGCAGATCGACCAGTACGACTTTGGCCCCTTCGCGCGCCAAAGCTTCGGCAATCGCGCGTCCAATCCCACGGGCTGCTCCGGTAATGATTGCCACTTCCTGAGCCAACTTCATATTACTAAACCTCCCTTACTTTTGCAAGTATTTTTTTATATCCTCCGCCTCCCGGAGGGAAATAACCCTCGCCCCTGCTTCGGTCTTTTTCACCAGTCCAGAGAGGACCTTCCCTCCCAGCTCTAAGAAGAGATCACAACCGGAAGCTAGCAAATGGCGCGTGGTGGCTTCCCACTGCACCGGTGAATAAATCTGCTTTTCCAGCAAAGAAGGGAGCTCCTCTGCCGCCGTCACCGCTTGTGCCGTCACGTTAGAGATGAGCGGTGTTTTCAATGGTAAAAATTTAGTGCGTGCCAGATCTTCGCGGAAACGCTGCGCCGCCGGTTCCATAATCCGGGAATGGAAAGCACCCTGCACGGCAAGGGGAATAGCCTTGCCAACTTTACTTTCTTTGACCCGAGCGACCAGCTCTTCGACCAGCCGTATTTCTCCGGAAACCACAATCTGACTTGGGGAGTTGAAGTTGGCAAGCGCAATTACCCCATCGGCCGCCAACTCATTGACCAGTGCTTCAAGTTGGTCGAAAGGATAATTAACGATCGCCGCCATACCACCCGGTACCGAAACCGCCGCCATGTACTCAGCCCGCTTTTGGACCAGTTGCAGGGCATCCGCGAAAGTCAGGGTTCCTGCCGCAATTAAAGCAGCATATTCACCTAGACTATGGCCCGCCACCCAAGTGGGGGTAACCCCTTCCTCGGCCAAAAGCCGGTAAATAATATATTCCAGCGTTAAAATCGCCGGTTGGGCGATCCGGGTCTTGGTCAGCTCGGTCAATGGCCCTTCAAAACAGTATTTACGCAACGGTAAACCGAGCACTTCCTCCGCTTCGGTGAAGATGGAACGCGCCAGGGCAAATTCGGTGTATAATGAAGAGCCCATACCCACATATTGACTACCTTGTCCCGGAAAAAGATAAGCAATTTTTTCCGCCATCGAAAGCCTCCTTGTTACCGTCTGCACTTAGACAAAGGAATTGCGAATCTTACCGATCATATCCTGCTGTACGGCATTGGCCGCTGCTTTGATCGCGTTTTTAAATGCTTTCGCGTCAGACCGGCCATGACTGATGATACTTACCCCTTTTACACCCAGTAAGGGGGCACCACCATACTCCGCATAGTCAAAGCTGGCCTTCAGCTTCTTCATGCTCGGCTTGATCGCCAGGGCCCCGAGTTTGGTCACGGGGGATTGTAGCAAGGCCTCTTTCATCTTCTGGAATAGCGCAGCGGCCATTCCTTCCGCAAATTTTAGGATGATATTACCGACAAAACCATCGCAGACAACAACATCCGCCATCCCCATTAAGAGATCTTTCCCCTCAACGTTACCGATAAAATCAAGACCACTCGTTTTGAGGAGCTGGTGTGCTTCTACGACCAGTTTATTCCCCTTCGTCTCTTCTTCACCGATGCTGAGCAGGCCCACTTTGGCGCTTTCAAGTCCCAGAACCGACGAAGCGTAAATCGTGCCCATTACCCCAAATTGGACCAGATCTTCCGGATCGTTTTCCGCATTAGCACCGGCGTCCAGTAAAACCGTGACCCCTTTAACCGTTGGCAAAGGAATGGCAATCGCCGGCCGGGAGATTCCCGGAATCCGTCCTAAAATAAACAAGGAGGCCGTCATCGCCGCCCCAGTATTTCCCGCGGAGATCACCGCATCGGCCTCTCCGGCTTTCACCAGTTGGTTAGCGACAACAATTGATGAATCCCGTTTCTTGCGCACCGCCATTGCCGGATGATCCGTAAACTCGACCACTTCCCGCGCATCCTTGATTGTAATCAGATCCTGCGGATAATCCTCATACTGGGCCAATTCTTGGCTTATCTCTTCGCTTCTCCCCACGAGCACCGAAGCGATCTGTTCTTCTTTCGCCGCCAGAACACAACCGAGAACGGCTTGTTGTGGCGCGTAATCGCCACCCATAGCATCAACTGCTATTCGCAAATTAACACCTCCTCCTAGTATAAACCCTTAAAAAGAGTATAGCAAAGAAAAAAGCAGGAGTAAAGTAATAAATATGCAATCATGACTTGAAAATGTGCTTTTCCTAAGAAATATTATTTTCCTTTGCCTATTTTATGCCCAAAATTCCACGAAAAAGAAAAAAGGTCGTGAGAGACCTTTTCTTTTTTATAATTTTTATCCGGATTAACCTTGAGTTTTAACTTCCACAACTTGTCGTCCCTTATACGTACCACAACTGGGGCAAGCATGGTGCGGTAAACGCGGGGCCTGACATTGTTCGCAACGGGACAAAGCGGACAGTTTCAATTTCCAATGTGTACGACGTAATCTTCCCCGGGTTTTAGTGTTCCTCCGTTTGGGATTGGCCATCATCTCCACCTCCTTTGTCTTGCTTCCATTTGAGCAGCATCGTCAATCTGGGGTCGAAGCTTTCAGTCTCACAGTCGCAGGCCACTGTATTCAAGTTTGTTCCACAGACCGAACATAACCCGCGACAAGTTGGGGTACAAAGCACTTTCAACGGCATTTGCAGGATAATTGCTTCAATAATCGTCACCGATAGATCCAGTTCGTCTCCGTTATAACTTCTGGCCTCTTCTTCCTGTTGGGAAGGGGACTCCGGGAGGAAAAGGTCGTTGAACTCCGTTTCCAGAGGTAATTGAACCTTTTCTAAACAACGGTCGCAATCTAACCGGTAACTACCACCTGTCTTTCCGTTTACTTGATACCCTCTTGAAACATTAGTTACTTCCAGTTCAATCCACCAGGGATTAACAAACTCCAGTAACCGGTCGCCCTCCCAATCAAGGTCGGGGAGGGTTATCTGGTCCCGAAGCTCCAACCTTGACCCGGATGAATCTTTGATCGAAGTAAGATCCACCTTATAAATGGGTTTCATGGTCAAACTCACCTCTGTATTATAAACGAGCAAGAATCGGTTGTCAATTTAAAGAAACAAGCGGTCCGCCCATTCTTTCTTCGCTATTGCGCCGGGAGGAAAATACCGGCCGCCCCAATGATCCCAAGTACAATCAGTAAGATCCGGTTTGTTCTCCGCTCCTTCTCCAACTCCGTTTGGAGATTCTCCATGGCAACTTGTTGTTCTTCCTGTTTGGTTTCCAAGGTGGCCAGTCGCGTCTCCAGACGGTTTTTTTCCTCAAGGAGTTGGGCAACCTGAGTGCGGAGGGCGTTCAGCTCCGCATTTAGGGTTTGCATTCCGGCGGTGTTTTTCGTCTGGTCCTCGGCCAGGATTAAGCGGCCTTGTTCGATCTGAACCAACCTTGCTTCCAACTCCTTATTTTTCAGAGTTAAAAGCACCAGTTCGTTCTGGAATTCATTCGATAGTTTACGGAGCAAAGCCACATCATCTTGGCCCGCCCGGACGGCCCCTTCCCCAAAGTTCGTCAACAGCTTCGCCACAACCAGTGCGAAAGTGTGTCGATCAACCGGATTGTTGCCACGGAAAGTGCCATCTTCATAAAGTTCAAGGTAGCCGTTTTCCACCAGTTTTTTCACCGCTTGGTACGCCCAGTCGGGAACATCGGAGTAGGCCCGGCCTTGACCTAAGGCGGGTACCGCTACCAACAGGAAACTCAACCCCAGGATCACCGTCTTCAACCACTTTTTACTGGTCAACCGTGATGGTGTCAATCCGTACACCCCCCTGTTGATTTATGGAAATTTTTAAGCCTTCAACCTGGTAGTAAGGAATTTTCGCCACTGTACTTTGGAGTTTAAGGGCGGTCGGCACCAGCACCGCTTCGCCCGGTTCCTTACCAAGTTGAATATGGACCGTGGCCAGGGTTGCGCTGACCATCGCCGCCGTTTGCCGCTGGCCGCCGATCTGCATAACCACCCCGGTGGCGCTGTCGATCGTCCCCGGTTGCCAAGGGGTCATTGTTTGATCCTCAATGAAGAACAACCCCCTTGATACCCTAATTATCTCCATTAACTCCGGATTATACGTTAAATCAAATTCGGCTCCGGTGAGCATCGGTAAGTTTTCAACCCGGACTTCTACCGGAAGGATCTCCCCGGCTTTCGCCGGTTTTACGGGTACTAAACGAACCTTCGGGATCAAGACCGGCAGTTGTACACCACTGATGTACATCACCGGTTTGGTCGAGTTTGATTCAAACTGAACCCCAAGGTAGGAACGTTTACCGATTCCTTCTGGTGTCAGATACCAGGTCAGCTTATATTCTTCCCCCGCTTTCAGGTTACCAATGTAACGGCGGAGAATCTCCTTCGGCGCCGGTTGCATCCCTTCTCCCAACTGCAAGCTACCGACTACGCCATAAGCCTCCGATTCCCCGGTATTTTTAATCACCGCCGTCACCGGATACGGAACCGGCACGAGTTGCTCATCCACCACTTTTAACCCCGGTGGTGGGGTAACCTTTAAGGTTAATTCGGCCGGTTTCAACACCCGAATGCTTCTTTCCACTTTGTTTTCGGGCACATTGATCGCCGAAGCCACCACCGAAAAGGGGGCGAGTGGACCGAAGACCGATCCGGTTGGCCTAACCTGCCAGTGTAACTGGGTTACTTCTCCCGGGTCCATCTTACCAATGTAAATATCGGCTGGTCTACCTCCCGCAATCCGAAGAGCCGACGGTAAATTCAACCGCGCCCGGACACTCATGGCGGGCGCTGCACCGGTATTCTGGATGTAAGCGACCACCGAGAAAGGTTCGGCATCGTCAGCGTAAACAACCTGTGCCGGTGAACTAACCCCCAATTGAAGTTGGCCCGGGACCACCGTTACCCCACCTAATCCGTAGTAGACAACATAAGTCATACTGCCGGCGGCCGGAATCGGAACCGGTTGCCAAAGGTAAACGGCGGCACTGTCTAATTCAAACTCCCCCGCCCGGGTAAAATCCCGATCCGGAACTAAAGGTGGTTCCCAGTGGTGATCGGCCACACTCCCCCAGTTTGTGAAGTAAAGGAGATCCGGGGGTGTTGCCTCTCTCCCCTTTAAGGTCCCCTGGGCAATCACCTTCGGGTCGGTCAACGTATCAAAGGCCTGCCAAAACTCGGGCAAGCGTTCTTTATCAAAGACCGCGTCCGTTTGCACCGCCGTTTCCCCGATCCGAAACGGCGCGCCGTCATTCTCTCCCAACATCGTATCGATCACAACCCGTAGCCCGATCTCGTGGGGCACCTGGTCCCGGTTCACAATGGAATACTTGATTTTGGTTGTATCCGGATAACCGGTGGTTGTACTTTCTACGATCGAAATCTCCTGGATCACCTCGACGGCACCATAACGGCAGGTCATCGTGATACTTTGGGTCGCGCTATCCCAGGTGGGTTTACTGACAACCGTTCCGTATTCACCGGTCCCCCCAGAACGCCGCCGCGTTTTTCCGCCAAATATGTAGTTCTTGCCATCCATCCGAATGGTGGTGAAGGAGGTCCAAGGCATCTCATAGCCATAAATTAATGGTTTCTCCTCGTCTCCGGTCCGGAGGGGATCGCCACCGGTAACCTTAATTCCAAACCGACCAGTGGCATCCGTAGAATTATTAACGGCCACCGCAATATATTCGTTCTCCAAAATTAAGCGTTCCGGATCCCGGTAGAGAGATTTTGGAACCCCCGGTTCGGCACTAACCCCCCCTGGATCAGCCCCATCGCTACCCGTCGCAAAAACCATTGGGCCTTGGGCCTGCAGCGTCAGGGCGGTTACGAAAAAGCTCATACCGATTATTAAGCTAAAAAGCCATATATGCTTGCTTTTTACCTTCAATTATGATCCTCCTTCCTCCGTTGAAAGGTAAGCTGCTTCCCCCACAGCCACCGGTTCCACTTCATACTTGCCGTTCTCTTCATTATAAAAGTACCTGATTTCCATCTGCAGTTTATAGGGTTCAGACGCTGGTTTAAAGCGCAACTGCCCGGAAGCAATCAAACGCTGGCCATGCTCATCTAAAACACGATGACCGGAAGAAGCCAGCATCACCGGTTCTTTTAAGAAATTCCCTTCTGGGGACAGATAGATTTCCATTAAAACCGTTCCTTCAACCCCCAGGTGTTCTGCATTTTTGGGAAAAGTAAAGCTGGGTATAAACCCAATCATCCCGCTGGCCCGCCCTAAAGGCGGTAAAACCGGCGCAGACGGTGTTTCGCTTTCGGCGGTCACTTCCCCCTCGCCATCAGTGGTCCCGTTTTCGGGTATTTCCCCCAGTTCGCTACGGTCTTCGTTGGTAGGAGAAGCTTCGAAAGCAACCTCCCCTGGTTCGGGTTGTGTTTCGCGGGGTGCTGATTTCTCCTGGTGTACTTCTTCAATTTTGGTTAAAGGTTGCTCCACCGCAGAAGCGGGTTGTTCCACCGCCGGTGTCTTTTGTGCCGGTGGTGTCGGCGGTTTGGGCGTAACTTGCGGCTTTGGCTGTTCCGCTCGCACTTCCCGCCGCACCGATTCAATCTCAACCAGACGTGGTTGAATCAAAGTATAGCCCAGTTCGTCCCCACCAGCCCCCCAGTACCCACTGGCCTGGATCATGAAAAGGAGAGCATGCAACCCCACAGCCAGAAAAAAAGAAACCGCTTTTCTCGTCATTTCTCCGGAGCGGAGTTTATCCATAACAAAAAAACCTCCTAGTGAGCACCGGTGGACAGCGCTTAATTTTTCTTTTCAACCGCTAAAGCCGGTTGCGCAACACCGGCGTCGGTGATCGCATCCATAACCGCAATCAATCTTCCATAAGTCACCTGGGTATCGGCATTGATCACTACTAATAAATTAGGATTCGCGGCGGCCAGCGGCGATAAACTTTCGGTAAGTTTCGATAAGGAGATCTCACGATCGTCAAAAAAGACTTTTTCTTGACGGTCAATGGTGACCATCACCCGTTCTTGCTCTAAGACCGTCGCCTGGTTAGAACTGGGTAATTCCAACGGAATCCCAGAAACCGAGGTTCGAAAGGTCGTAAAAACCATGAAAAAGAGCACGAGATAGAACATGACATCAATCATCGGGACAATATCCAAACGGGGTATTTCCGACTTACGTTGAAACATGATGCTATTCACCTCGGTTCCCGTAGTTGTCAAGAAACTCCTTACCCATTTGGTTCATCATCTGGATCCGCTTCTCGATGATCGCGTTGAACCAATGCACGATAAAGAGGGCGGGAATGGCAATGATTAACCCGAAAGCCGTTGTCAACAAAGCTTCGGCAATCCCCCCACTCAACTGTGCCGGTGAAGCCACGCCTTGTAATGCTTCTAAGACGTTGAGGCTACTGATGATCCCCGTCACCGTTCCTAGCAAACCAAGCAGCGGAGAAGCGGTGATAATGACATTAAGCAGACCTAAGCCCCGTTCCATCTTGCGAATCTCCACTTCACCCGCTTCACGTAGCGAAACCTCCACTTCGAGTCGGGTTTTACCGTAATGAAGTAAAGCGGCCTGGTACATCCGCGCCACCGGCTGGTTTAATTTTTGTAAATATTGAATGGCTTCTAGAGGAGCATTCTTCTCCATCAGGCGGAAAACAATTCGTCTGATCTCATCGATGTCCCCGCGCTGACTGACAAAAAACCAAAGTCGTTCAATGGTAATCGCCATGACCATTATCGAGCAGAATAACAAAGGAAACATGACCGGACCGCCACTTAAGAACAATTGCCACATGTTTTTCTCCCCCTCAGCACTTTTTCAAATCCTTATTCTGGTTGCATTTATTTTAGGTAAATCGGTTGGGAAAAGCGAAATTTACGAGCTCCATTATCTTTAGAGTTTCGCTGAGCAACATTAAATTCCTTCCATCTCTTACGCGGAGGAACAATTTCCCAGCAAACGCCAGTGCATGGACCAGATGGAATTCAACCGCCGACTACCACCTGCGCCAGCTTTCAATTTAAGACCGTTTGTGACTCCAGGTACCGTTGGGAACACTTTGGTAATCACCGGAAGCGGCCACCTTCTTCCATTATAATATAATGGCCCCGGCAAAAAAAGAAAAAAGAGCGGAGGACTTCCTCCGCTCCCAATATGATCATTTGCGAACAAACTTTTATTTGCAGCTGTTCTATATCTCCGTGTTTTTTAGACCACTTCAAGGCGGACCGTTTTTTCCCCCACCGACTGGGAACGGACTGTTATGGTGATCACCCCTGGCGCGTTGCGGGTCTCCACCCAAAAGGCAATCGCCCCTCCTTTTAGCACCACTGTCGACGGTCCTTGGATCCGACCGGGGCCTTCCACTTCCAAGTGGATGATCTCGTCAAGGAAAGGAAGTAAATTACCGCACTGGTCCAGTACTTTGACCACAACCCGGGTTGCGTCTTTCTGAGCAGCGTTTAAGATCTGATCATCGGCAGCAACCGACAAAACCGTGGGTACCGGGTCCGCGCAGAATCTTTTTTCGACGATCGGCTGATCACGGTAGTAACCGGTGAGGACCGCCCCCTCCCACTTTAACCCCCAAGCACCAACGACTTCGGGACTGAGCGCGGTATAATCGATGATCACCGGCGGATAAGGCACACCCGGATATTCCTCACGCCGTGGGTAGAACTTCTGTTCCAACTTCTCCTCGCCAAATTGTAACTGAACGTAATCGCAGTTGGTATAGATCACCAAGGGGAGCACGCCACCGATACTTCTTTCCCCCCGGGCCCAGAAGGTCACCGGTTCCAGCACCGGCTCAACTGCGGGGGAAACCTGCGATTTATAGACATAGGAGGCAAACTTGGGCACCCGGAACATATCCATTACCCCGTGGTAACAGATGCGATCCCCAGCCCCAAAATCTTTATGGGTGTTGTAATCAAAAGCACACCAACCGATGGTTCCCGCAATGGAATCATCTAACCCGGCCGCATTCAAAATCCGTAAATACCGTAAAGAGTGTTCCATTTGCCTTTCTTCTTGGTCAAAGCGTTTCGTCGGAAACATGTGCCCGTTAAACTCCGTAACCATATAAGGAACCTTATGCGGCAAACCAGTAACTTCTTGCTGATCACGCAAGGGGCCCTTTTCGCCGTCATGGATAAAGTCATTAAAGGTGTAGACATCTTCCAACAAATTGCTGTCGGTTATATACCGCACACCCCCGGTCTGTCTGGTTGGGTCCAACTGTTTCGCCAGGCGGTTGGTTTCGGTATAAAATTCATCGTCATCCTGGGATTCGTTGATCCGTACGCCCCACAGTACGATCGATGGGTGGTTCCAGTCCCGCTCGATCATTTCCCGGAGATTTTCCCGGGCAACTTTTTTCCACTGGTCACCGCCGATGTGCTGCCAGCCCGGGAGTTCCGTAAAGACGAGAAGACCGAGTTCATCACATTTATTGAGAAAATGCACGGACTGGGGATAATGGGAGGTCCGGACCAGGTTAACATGGAGCTCATTTTTTAGAATCTCCGCATCCTTCTCCTGGACCCGCCGCGGCATGGCGTACCCCACATACGGGTAAGATTGATGGCGGTTTATCCCGACGATCTTGACCCGTTTTCCGTTTAGATAAAAGCCGTCTGGACGAAACGCGGCCGTACGAAAACCGATCCGGTCCCGGTAGTAATCGGAATAGCCATTAACCTCCAGTTCAACCTGGATTTCATATAAATTGGGTTCCTCCAAATCCCATAACTTGATCCCTTTAAGTCCCGTTAATTTAAATTCCAAAGGATCGGCCCCGGAATTCAGCGTAGCCGGAAAAGTTTGCGTCTGCACGACAGCACCCGCCGCGTCTTGAAGGGTAATGCGGACCGTACCATCTCCTTGCACCGCCGACGTATTTTCGAGAAAGACCTTAACCTTCAGGTCTTTCTCCGCCGCTAGAACCTGTTCCGTCTCGACCTTAATGTTTTTGATGAAAACCGGATCATATAGACCAAGACTTACTTCCCGGTAAATTCCGCCGTAGGTCAAATAGTCAATCTGTCCCCCAAAGGGCGGAATGTCCTCCAGTTCCCGCGAGTCCACCATCACGGTGACGAGATTATGCTCCCGGTCAAAATCATAAACCGGATCAATGCGTACCGCGAAAGGAGTGTAGCCACCCCGGTGCTCGCCGAGGAAACTACCGTTTAAGTAGACGCGCGCATAAGCCATTACTCCTGAAAAATGGAGGTAGCATACCTTCCCTTGGGCGTGGCGGGGAATCTGCAATAAATACTTATAACAGGATTGAAACTGAAAGTTCTTTTCGTCGAAGTAATTGTAAGGCAACTCAATGTTGGTATGGGGCAGATCGACTTGGGTAAATCCGCTTAAATCATCTTGCTGTTCCATTCCCTCATGATATTCTGCTTTATAATACCAGCCATTGTTTAGATCAATAATCTCTCTCATTGCTCGTCTCCTCTTATTGTTTTACAGACCCAGTAATCCCGCGGACAAAATAGTTTTGTAAGCTGAAGAAGATCACGATCATCGGTAAAGTTGAGATCAGAATCGCATTCATCACAACACCGTATTCGGGGAAATAGGCGGAAGCCAGGCTTGAAACAAATAGTTGCATCGTTTTCTGGTTGTTACTCTGCAAAACGATCAAGGGCCACATATAATTATTCCAACTGGTCATAAAGGAATAGATCGCAGCCGCCGCGTAAGTGGCCTTCATGGCCGGTGCCACAATCGACCAGAAAATCCGGAACTCACCGGCCCCGTCCACCCGAGCCGCCTGGATTATCTCCTTCGGAAACGACTTATAGCTTTGCCGGAAGAAAAAGATCAAAAACACCGAAGCCAAAGAAGTAAGGATCAATCCAGTATGGGTGTCAAGCAGATGAAACCGGACAATCAAGCGAAAAAGCGGGATCATCAAAGCCGCAAAGGGCACCATCATTGTCAATAAAACCGCCCGATAAACCCGTTCCCGCGCCTTCGAAGCGAAAAATTCAAAACCATAGGCGGCCATAGAAGAGATGAGTAACTGTCCGATCAAGGTTAAAATTGAAACTTTACACGAATTCCAAAAGATCCGGCCCACATCATAATCGGCAAACAGTTTTTTTAAGTTTGGAATCAATTGGTCGCCAAAGGTTATCTTTCCCTTAATAATATCGACCGCACTGTTGGTCGTTCCAACCACCATCCAATAAAAGGGGAAAACGGCAAGCACAAAAGCAGTCACCAAAAAGACGTATTGGACACAACGGAAGAAGTAACTTTTCACTTTCATCGGCGTTCACCTGCCAATTTAAACTGTACGAACGAAAGAATCGCCACAATAATCACGATCACATAAGCAATAGTCGCCGCATACCCGAAGTTAGGCATGTATTTAAAGCATAAATTATAAATGTAGACGGCAATCGTCAAAAGGGAATTCCCGGGTCCAATCGTTGCCGCCGTTACACCACCCGAGGCAAAGTTGGTCGGTTCATCAAATAACTGTAGCGTGCCAATGGTCGAGGTAATCGCGGTAAAAAGAATAATCGGTTTTAATAAGGGAACGGTGATCCGGGCAAACTGCTGATAGGCGTTGGCCCCATCGATCTTCGCCGCTTCATAAAGCTCATCCGGGATATTTTGCAATCCAGATAGATAAAAGATCATGTTGTATCCGGTCCACCGCCAGGTCATCGCGATCATCACCGTAATCTTCGCCCAAAAGGGATCAACTAGCCAGGGGATCGGTGTGCTAATCAATTTGATGTTAAGAAGAAACTTATTGACCAATCCTTCCAGGCTAAACATCATTTTAAAGAGCGTGGAATAGGTCACTAAGGAGGTGACGGCCGGTAGAAAGATCCCCGTGCGGAAGAGACCCCGAAATTTAATGTCCTTGTTATTCAAGAGCGTGGCAATGAGCAACGCCAACAAAAGCATAATCGGTACTTGGACAATAAAGAAGATTAACGTGTTTTTCAACGCTTGTAAAAATACGCGGTCTTTAAGCAGGCGTTGGTAGTTACCCAAACCAACAAAACGTTGGATCATGCCCCGCGACGAATAGGTCGACATGATCAGCGAACTAATAATCGGGTATAGCATAAAGAGCGCCAGAACAAGCACAGCAAAGGAGATGAAAAACCAGCCATATCGATGATAACGGGATAGAGTCCACCTCGGCCGTCCGTAGTTGGGCATTTTAATCGGTTTTTCGGTCATCATGTCTCACCTTTTCTTTTTAAAAAGAGGAATAATCCGCTTTTGGTGCGTTCGGTATTATTCCTCTTTTTACTAATCTTTTTATCCAGCCTTAAAAAATCTTGCCGGTCATTCTCCCGGCGCCAAGGCACCGCGACCATGACCAGCTGCTGTTGGCCTTCGCGGCTTGTCCACCACCTGGCTTTGTTTTAATTCACTCCGCAAAATTGAAGTGGCCAGCGTGGGCGACTGCCTTAGAAAGCAATCTGGTTCTCTAGCTGGACAGCAGCCCGTTGTAATGCCGTATCAAGATCAATGCGTCCGGCGATGTAATCCGGCATCACCGCCATCAGAGCGGAATCGGCTTCGTAGGTGAATAAACCGTAGTTAACCGGCGGGATCTCCCGCATCCAAGCCGCCAAATCAGCGAACACCTTTTGTCCGCCAAAGAAGGGATCCGGCTCAGTAAAGGCCGGGCCATCTTGGGCTGGTAGATAGGAACCCAATGCGCCTTGGCCAACGAGAATTTTTTGGTAGAAGTCCCGATCCGCCGCAAAGGTGGTTTTCATGAAATCCTCAGCCACTTGCCGATTCCGGGATCTGGCTGTTATGTACCAGCTGGAGCCGCCTAAGTTCGAGTAGTTAACGGAATTTTTCAGATTTAAGCGCGGTGTCGGCGCAACCCCCCAAAGCCCCGACTGGCTCTTTTCGGCCTTAATCGAGCCGATAATCCAACAGCCGGTAATCACCGCTGCCGAATCACCATTGTTGAAACTGGCCACCCATTCATTCCAGCCGCTGGTCTGTTTAATAATTCCGGAATCCATGAGCTTCTTATAGATCTTAAATGCTTCTCTGATTGCTTCGTTATTGACAATTTTGGGATTACCTTGCTCATCAAAATACCACTCACCGGTGGATTGCATCATGATCCGGATCAGGCCGCCGTCGGCGGGGTCAAAACCGAGGAGCGCTTTACCGGTTTTGGCTTTAACCTTTTTCCCGATCTCAATCAATTGGTCCCAGGTTATGTTATATAGATCTTCCGGTTTGTAGCCCGCTTCCGCCAAGATGTCACGGCGGTAAAATAGCGCACTGACCCCTGAGTCAAAGGGGACACCGTAGATTTTCCGGTTGAGGGTCATTAGTTCGATTTTGTAGGCGGCAAATTCTTTAAAGTTAATTGCTTTCGTCAAGTCGACAAACGCACCGGGATAAGCTTGTAGATACTTTTGTGCATTGTAATCCTCAATCAAAACAATATCCGGTAACCCTTCCCGGGCGCCGGAAGCAAGGACCGTATTTAGCCTTTGTTCCACATCGGCCTTGGCCATTTCGACAATTTCAATTTCCACCTTCGGATTAAGCTTTTGGTACCTTGCCTTCGCTTCCGCCATCACCGGGATGTTGAAGTTCGGATCCCAGGCCCAGATGGTGAGTTTACCCTTTTTTTCCGCTGCTATCCCTACGGTTCCGAGGATTGACACGCAAAGCAATCCCACCAATACTAGGGATAATAACCTTTTCATACATTTCCCTCCTTAAAAATATTTAGTTACGCCTTGAATCAGGCAGGCTGCAATTAAATATTAAAACCCAATTTACATTTTGTCAATACTAATTTACTAAACATTTATTACTTTTCTCCATCCCTTCCCTTGCTTTAGGTGTGCAGCACGGACCAATCTCCTGTAAAAAGAGCAAAACAACAGTGGTTCCACCGCTTTTATCCGCTATAACCGCCCACCACCGGTCCCGATCCTCAATAAATGTTTACTAAACTTTATTGTTGTCAAGTTGTTTCAAGTAGTTTATAATTAAGAAAAACACTAATTTAATGAAAGGGTCTGCCTATGGCTACGATTAGAGATATTGCAAAGCGTGCAGGAGTTTCTCCGGCAACTGTTTCCCGGGTCCTGAATCACGATCACACTTTATCGGTCTCGCCCGAAACAAAGGTGCGGATCTTTAAAATTGCCGACGAGTTAGAGTACGTAACGATGCGGGAACGCAAAAAGAACCAAAATGAAAAGACCCGTTTTTGTTTTGGTATTCTCGACTGGTACTCCGAGAACGAACTGCTGGACGACCCCTATTACTTATACTTGATGACATCGATCGAAAAGGAATGCGCCCTCGCCAACATCAGCACCTTTAAGATCAATAAGACCAACGAGCACTACCAAGTCATGGTTGATGATCTAGACGGGATTATCGCGATCGGGAAGTTTTCCCGCGAAGAGATTGAAGAGCTAGCCACCTATACCCCGAACATCGTCTTTGTCGACTCCTCCCCCCAGGAAAAATTGTATGATTCGGTGACCATCAATTTCCGCTTGGGCATAACCGAAGCCATCCAGTACTTAATCGAGCTGGGTCACACCCAAATCGGTTTTATTGGCGGTTCGGTCGTGGGCGACTATAAGGAGCAAACCGTTGATAACCGGAAAAAAGAGTTTATAAATCTCATGGAGGAGTATAATCTCTACAATCCCGACTATGTTTATACGGGCCGTTGCATTTCATACCAGGAAGGCTACAATGTCCTGCGTGAATTGCTCGACACCCCACGGATTCCAACCGCTTTTCTGATCGCCAATGATACGATGGCCACCGGCGCGTTACGGGCTTTACACGAAGCGCAGATCGAGGTGCCCGACCAGATCAGTATCATCGGCTTTAATGATCTTGTCACTTCGAAGTTTTTGATCCCGCCGCTGACCACAATCCGGGTCCATATTAATTTTATGGCACTAACCGCCATCGATCTGCTCCGGGAAAGAATCGAAAAAGAACGGCGCTTCCCCAAGAAGGTACTGCTCCCCAGCGAATTAGTGGTCAGAAAAAGCTGCAAAAGACTACGTTAAGACGGGAAGAAACATGGAAAGCCGGGTGAATAAGGATGAAGAAAACGCTCCGTGATCAACTGGAAGCCCACCCTATTATCGCGGCGGTCCGCGATGATGAAGCGCTCCAGTTCGCCCTTTCTTCGCCGGTCAAGATCATTTTTCTCCTGGCCGCCTCCCTGTGTGACCTGCCGCAAAAAGTAATGATGATCAAAGACCAGCAAAAAAAGGTCTTTATTCATCTAGAGATGGTCGCCGGTTTAAGTAAAGATCCCGCCGCCGTTGACTATATCGGTTCGGCGATCAAACCAACCGGGGTGATCACCACCAAGCCCAACTTGACGGCAACAGCGCGGCAATACGGACTGCAGACGGTCCAACGTCTCTTTATGTTGGATTCGCTCTCGATCCAGACCGGTTTAAAGATGGTCCGCACCACCCAGCCGGATTTCATCGAAATCATGCCGGGAATCATTGCAAAAGTCATTCCGGAACTGAAGGAGAATACTCCGATCCCAATCATCGCTGGCGGAATGATCAGTTGTAAAAAAGAGATCATTACCCTGTTAAAAGCGGGGGTTTTAGCCGTCTCCACGAGTAAAAAAGAACTTTGGCACCTTTAAAGAGGGAACGGCGGTTGTTACAATTTAATAATTGTCCGTGAGAGCAAGAGAAGGACGATCACCTGCTGGTTTGGCGGGTTGATCGTCCTTTTTTCTTTCCAAACAATGGCATAAAACAAACAGGAGGCAAAAAGATGAAACCAATCCGAACAGAGCTCCTCATCATCGGCGGCGGGGTTGTCGGGGCCGCCATCGCCCGGGCCCTATCCCGCTACCAACTCCAGGTTGCCCTGGTTGAGAAGGAAGTGGATGTGGCCTTTGGCGCTTCCAAGGCCAATAGTGGGATTGTCCACTCCGGCATCCATGACCGGCCAGGTAGTCTCAAGGCCCAACTCTGTGTGCGGGGGAACCAACTCTTTCCGCAGCTCGTGGAAGAACTGGCGGTTTTGTATAAAAAGAACGGCCAACTGATCGTCGCCCGCAATGCAGAAGAACTACCGTTACTTGACGAATTGCTCGCCCAAGGTCGGACCAACGGTGTAACTGGAATCGCTTGGGTTAACCAAGAAGACCTCCACAAACTCGAACCCAACCTGGCCCCTTCCTTATGCCGGGGATTACTGGTGGAAGCAGCCGGAATCGTGGTTCCGTTCGATCTGGTCCAGGCCCTAATGGAAAACGCGGTTGCCAATGGCGTGCAGTTAAAACTAGGACGACGGGTTGTTAAGATTGAGGTGGTAAACGACGAGTTTATCGTCTATACCAACCATGAGCCGATTATTGCGAAAACCGTCATCAACGCAGCCGGACTTGGAGCCGGAGAGGTGGCTGCTTTAATCGGCGACGACTCCATTCAGATCCAGCCGCGGCAGGGCGAAGAATACATCCTCGATCGCCAGCTGGAAGGTTTGGTATTACGGACTATTTTCCCGTTACCCACGTCCACCTCAAAGGGGATCTTGATCATCCCCACCGTTGAGGGCAACATCATGCTTGGCCCCACCGCCCACTCCGTCGATTTCACCACCGATCGGGGCACCAGCCTTCGCGGTTGGCAGGAGGTTTACCAGATGGCACAAGTATTGGTTCCCGGGGTACCGGACAACGCGGTGATCGCCTCTTTTGCGGGTGTTCGTGCTTCCGTTCCGGCTAATGATTTTATCATTGGTCCCTCGCCGGTCTCCCCCGGTTTCATCAATGTGGCCGGAATCGATTCTCCCGGCCTGACCGCCGCGCCCGCCATTGCCGAATACGTCGTCGCTTTATTGAAGGAGGCTGGCCGCCTCGGGAAGGAAAAAAGGGACTTTAATCCACGCCGGACTGTCCTCCGCCCGTCGCGTCTGAACCTGCAAGCCTGGAATGGGTTGATCCGAAACGAACCGGCCTATGGACAGCTAGTCTGCCGCTGCGAACAGATCAGTGCCGCCGAGATCAAAGCGGCGATCAAACGCGGGGCCACCACCTTAGACGGGATTAAACTACGAACCCGGGCGGGAATGGGCCGCTGCCAAGGGGGTTTTTGTTCTCCCCACCTGATCATGCTCCTCAGTTCGGAACTGGGCTTGCCTCCGTGGCAAATAACCAAAAACGGTCCGGGCAGTGAACTTTTAGCCGGGCCTTTACGGGGAAAAACAGTAGCTAACCTAGAGGAAGGAGGCCATGAAGAAAAATGCGTCGATCCAGAATCGATCTAGCCGTAATTGGGGCCGGTCCCGCGGGTTTAGCCGCCGCGATCGCGGCGGCTAAAGCCGGTGTAGGCCGGATCGCACTTTTTGAACGCCAGACCGAACCCGGTGGTATCTTACAACAATGTATCCATAATGGCTTCGGACTGTACTATTTTCGGGAGGAATTAACCGGACCCGAATATGCCCAACGTTTTATCGACCGGTTGACCGACTACCCACAGATCCATTTGCAAACCGCAAGTACGGTAGTGAAAATCACACCGCAGCGGGAGATTTATGTGGTTAATGAACAAACCGGTATCCGTTACTACCAGGCCAAAGCAATTATCCTGGCCATGGGGTGCCGTGAACGGCCCCGTGGTGCCCTCAAAATTCCCGGCACCCGTCCTGCCGGAATCTTTACGGCAGGTACCGTTCAACAGCTCATGAATATTTATGGTTTAGCACCCGGCAAAGAAGCCGTTATTCTCGGTTCCGGGGACATTGGCTTGATCATGGCCCGCCGCCTCACCCTGGAAGGAATCAAGGTCCGCGCAGTCGTCGAGATTCTTCCCTACTCCACTGGGCTGAAGCGTAATCTCGTCCAGTGTTTAGAGGACTTTTCCATCCCCCTCTATTTGCGCCATACGGTAACCCGGATCAATGGCGAAAAAAGATTGACCAGCGTTACGGTGGCCCCGGTTAACCAGGACTTGCAACCAATCAAGGAACAAGCCTTCACTCTGCCCTGTGATACGTTGATCCTATCGGTCGGTCTCATCCCCGAAAATGAACTCTCGCTGATGGCCGGCGTGGAGCTGGATCCGGTGACTAAAGGGCCGTTACTGACTTCAACTTACCAGACCACTGTTCCGGGCATTTTCGCCTGTGGTAATGTGGCCCATGTCCACGATTTGGTCGACGATGTCAGTATCGAGGGCGAAATTACCGGTCAGGCGGCCGCCGCCTTTCTCAACGGGGAAAGCCCAACCGAACCTTACATCCCACTCCGTACTGGCCGTAACATTCGTACGGTCGTTCCCCAGTATGTGTCGTTGTCCAATACGACGACGCTCTATATCCGCCCCCTTTTTCCGGAAGAAGATGTGACGCTTAAAGTCGGCCCGGCGACCCGCCGGTTCAAGGCCGTAACACCCGGTGAAACCATCCGTTTCCGTTTCGACCCGACACAACTCAAAAGCAAACCGGAAAAGATCCCGGTCAGCCTGGAGGTGGAGACCTGTGACTAAACTGACTTGTATTGTATGCCCGCTTGGGTGCCAGATCACGGTTGCCGACCCTAAAATGTCGGGCGAACTACATATTACCGGACACCGCTGCGTCCGCGGCCGTACCTACGCCCAAACGGAAATCACGACCCCCCGGCGGGTTTTAACCGCGGTTGTGGCCATCGAAAACAGTCCGCGGCTACTACCCGTCAAAACTGACCGGCCTTTACCAAAAGAACTGCTTTTCACCGCTATGGAAGAAGTAAAAGGGATCCGCGTCAAACTACCTGTTAAAGTTGGGACCGTTCTCAGGGCAAATCTGGCGGGGAGCGATGTTAATCTGGTCGCCAGCAAAAATATGGCGTAATCATCAGTCCCCCTTTGGCGGTAGGCGGGATTTTTACTGTCGCTTTGTAGCGGACAAAATAATATTAATAAGGTATACTTGTATACTTTCACAACTTGGTTGCTTTTCGATCCCGCCTTACTTATAATAAAAATAATGACTATTCATTTTTGCAGGGGGATTATTTTATGGTGGACTTTTTGACTTTAGATACGGATACCCTACGCCATATGCAAAAACAGTTAACCTTGAAGTATGAAAACTTCAAACAGAAGAAGCTGAAACTCAACATGTCCCGTGGCAAACCTTGCTCCGAACAGTTGGACCTGTCCTCTGGTTTATTGGAAAGCCTTAACCGTAACTACCAAGCGGAAGACGGCACCGATTGCCGGAATTACGGTGGGCTCGGGGGACTACCAGAAGCCCGCCGTCTTTTTGCCGAATTACTGGAAGTCCAACCGGACGAGATTATTGTCCACGGTAACTCGAGTTTAGCTTTGATGCATGATCTAATAACCCGGGCCCTAATTTTCGGCGTAGACGGGCAGGAAGCCCCCTGGGGACAGCAACCGATCAAGTTCCTTTGTCCCAGCCCTGGTTATGACCGGCATTTTGCCATTTGTGAATTTTATAATATAGAAATGATCACCATTCCGATCCGGGAGGACGGACCCGATATGGATCTCGTCGAAAAGCTGGTGGCGACGGATGAAACCATCAAGGGAATCTGGTGCATTCCCAAGTATAGCAACCCCACCGGCGTTACTTATTCGGATCAGGTCGTCACCCGTCTGGCGCGGATGAAAACAAAAGCTCCGGATTTCCGGATTTTCTGGGACAACGCCTATGCCTGGCATGACCTTTCCTCCGATCCGGTTCCTTTAAAAAACATTCTGACCGCCTGTAAAGAGGCCAATCATCCCGACCGGGTCTATATTTTCAGTTCAACATCGAAGATTACGTACGCCGGGGCAGGACTGGCCATGGTCGCTTCCAGTGTACCGAATATCAACCGTCTCAAAAAACAGATGGGCATCCAAACGATCGGGCCGAACAAACTCAACCAGCTGGCCCATATCCGCTTCTTTAAAAATGCCCAAAATGTCCGCTTGCACATGAAAAAACACGCGGCTGTGCTCCGCCCCAAATTTGACCTGGTCCTTAACCTTTTAGAAACCGAATTGGGTGGTAAGAAGATCGCATCCTGGAGCCGTCCCCAGGGCGGATATTTCATCAGCTTTAATACCTTACCCGGCTGTGCCAAGAAAGTCGTCCAAATGGCGGCTGACGCCGGCGTCGAACTGACCAAAGCCGGGGCGACTTTCCCCTACGGGATCGATCCCAACGATGAAAACATCCGTATTGCGCCAACTTACCCGCCGTTGGCCGAACTGAAAACAGCCATGGAATTGTTTACCCTCTGTGTGCAGCTGGTTAGCATCGAAAATATTCTCCGTAGCCGGGAGCACTCGTCAACAGAGCTCCTGCTCCATGAGGAAAGCAGAGTACAGATTGTTTAAACCAGCTTAAACGCTGGTTTCTTTTTTTTCGACCGTGCGGCGGTAAACCAACCACAGAACAAATCCAACCAACAAAAATACCGGACGCAAGGAAGGATACAGAATGGCTAGTCCCACCAGGAAGCCGAAAATACCACCGGAAGTCTGGATAAAAACCAGTTCTGCGGAGATATTGGAGGTTAACAAGTGTTCAAGGGCGGAAGGGTCCATCTTGGCTAATTGTTCGCGGATCACCTTTTCCAGATCAATGCTTCTCACCCCGTCAGCTATCAAATCCGCCACCAATGGTTCCACCGCTTTCTCCCCAGCAACCAACTTATCCGGAAGGGTTTCCAGATAGGCCATGATCCGGGGCATAAAATAATCCGTACTTGCCGGTAACTGCGCCAGTAATCCCATGATCTGTTTGCGCAAGGCTTTTGCCCAAAGCTCCTTCGTCCACGCCAATACTTTCCCGCCAACGCTTTCGGGGCTCCACTCTTCGATAATATGGTCAAGATACTGATCAAGTTGCGCTTTGGTCCGCGGATCAGTGCTGAACCGGGTCAGTAAATCCACGACGACTTCCCGTAATTCCTGCTGAAACTCGGGTTCCCGGATCACGCCATCCATTGTCCCGGCCAAAATCGTCGTCAAATTATTCAGAACACCATGCTCATAAAGGTAATCCCGGATAATCTCCGGCGCAATCATTTCCGACTGGATCCCCGCTGCCAAGTTAATGATCAGGTCATCCCGCCGGGCGTGGATTAACCCCCACCAAACCGCGTTTTTACGCTGGGGATGAAAAATCATCTTAATCGCCAGCCAATTGGTCCAGTAGCCTACCGCGGCCGGTCCGAAAACTGCCACCAACGGCTGGCTATAAGTTTGAACTTTGACCCGTAGCTCCGACGGAAGAAAAGGGGCGGACAGGTATTCGAAAACAAGCCAACAGCATAAAACAATCCCGGACCAAAACAGGGGGTAGTTCAGAAGATTTAACACCAGGGCGATCCGGATCGAAAGGGCGCGTTTTCCCTCCCCCGGACGCTCTTCTTTACGGTTTGGCACCGCCCCGTCGGGACGCAGGCGGCGTCTCAGATCGGATTTGAGCTTGCCCAGCCACTTATAGACAAATGATTTTTCTGCCGAAAAGGCCATGATGCCGTTGTCTCCTTTTTGGTTAAACTATTTTGGTTATAACATCCGATCTTGGTCTTCGCTTTTATCATTCCATAACCTTCCCGTAAGCCACACCATATTTAGCAAAGATCCCGGCCAAAGTATTAAATATTAGTAAAGAAGAAGGCGTTAAATTTTTTACGCCTAATATCTCTTAGAGTCAGACTCCATCGGGCCGGAATTTGTAAAGGAGGAAACAGATGGATATTAAAGTTACAAAATTCGGTGGATCATCCCTTTCCGATGCCGCCCAGTTCCGAAAGGTCCGGGCGATTGTGGCGGCGGATCCCGCGCGTCGGTACGTGATTCCTTCTGCCCCCGGAAAAAGAGGCAAGCATGATCATAAGGTTACCGACCTTCTATATAAATGTCATGCCCTCGCCCAAGAACAACGTTCCATCACCGAAGTCTTCGGCCTCGTCAGAGAGCGGTATCTCTCCATCTGCACCGAACTGGGCCTGACCCTTGATCTTAATTCGGAACTGGCCGAAATTGAAGCCCAGATCCAAGCAGGCGCTTCCGCCGATTATACAGCCAGCCGTGGTGAATATCTCAACGGCAAAATCCTCGCTGCCTACTTAGACTTTGCCTTTGTGGATGCGGCCACTGTGATCTTCTTTGACGCGGAGGGCCGCTTTGACGCGGAAAAAACGCAAAACGTACTCAGCCAGGAGCTGAGCCGGTATCCACAGGCGGTCATCCCCGGCTTTTACGGGTCAACCCCCGACGGCCGGATCCGCACCTTCTCCCGGGGCGGTTCGGACATTACCGGTGCCATCGTTGCCCGCGGCGTAAACGCCACACTCTACGAGAACTGGACCGATGTCTCCGGATTTCTGATGGCCGATCCCCGCATCGTAAAAAATCCGAAACCGATCAAGGAGATCACCTACCGGGAACTACGGGAATTAGCCTATATGGGTGCTTCGGTCCTGCATGAAGAGGCGATCTTTCCGGTACGGGAGGCCAAGATTCCGATCAATATTAAAAACACGAACGATCCGGACGCTCCCGGCACCTTGATTGTGAATGATAACGGGAATCTCCGTACCCCCGGTTCGATTACAGGCATTGCCGGGCTAAAAGGGTTCACCATCATCGCCATCGAAAAAACCTTGATGCATTCGGAACTGGGCTTTGGACGGAAACTGTTGTCGGTCATCGAAGACCATGGGATCTCCTTTGAACACATGCCTTCCGGAATCGACACCATCTCCCTGGTTATTGCCGACTCCCAACTCAACAACAAATTGGAAAAGGTTCTGACCGATATCAACCGCGTCTGTAAGCCCGACGCCATTGAAGTCTTCCATGATATTGCGCTGATTGCAACCGTTGGCATTGGCATGGCTTACACACCCGGAATCGCGGCCAAACTCTTTACGGCCCTGGCCGAAGGCGGGATCAACGTCCGGATGATTGACCAAGGTTCCAGCGAGATCAATATCATTGTCGGTATTGAAAACAAAGATTTCGAAGAAGCAATGCGCCGGATCTACCATGCTTTTGTCCCCTCCGAAACGGCTCCCCGTTGACAAACGGGAAAAAAGAAAACCCCTTCAGGTTGACAGTTTGATAATAGAGCTCAACTGTCAACCCTAAAGGGCATAAGCCGAAGCCGGAGGCTTTTTTTAGCTTTTAAAACGACGCGGGCTCACAAGGAGCGCCTTTCGTCCGCCCGACAAAATCCAAATCCGTAAGGGAGCCAAAATGCTCTTTGAAGATACGGTAGTAGAACAGCTCTTCTTTGGTGTTAAGATAAGAACCATCCGGCAAACGGCGTTCGTTGCGGAAATCGGCATCGCTGATCTGGGCTTCGGCATAAGCCGCAATCTGATCTTCCACCCCGGCACCCTCCCAGAATTTCACTTTCGGCCGCCAGAGAACATCCTCCGGGAGTAAATCCTCCACTGCTTTTCGTAAAATCCATTTCTCCACCGGCTCTTCATCGGCTTTTTGGTACAGTTTATACTCGACTGGGATCCGCACCGCCAGTTTAACCACCGGTGGCGCGAGGAACCCGACATAAGCTTCGGTTCCGTAGGCAGCGGCGGAGCGGTCAACCCGTTGTAGAGCCGTATTATGCAGCCGGTTAATACTCTCGATCAGCTCTTCGTTGAGGGTTTCCGGTTCCATTTCTTTGTAGTAATCATAACCGGCAAACAGCTCATCCCCACCTTCGCCGGAAAAAGCAGCCGGTACATAATCGGAGACCACCTTGGACACCAAATAATGGGTCACGGCGGAACGGATGAGGAGAGCATCAAAGGACTCCAGATGGTAAATCACATCCGGGAGGGCCCGCCATAGATCCTTAACCGAATAGACTGCCTCGTGGTGAATAGAACCGATATAATCCGCCACTTCCCTGGCATACTCCAGATCAGAAGCCCCTTCCATCCCGCAAGCAAAGGTGTGTAACCGGTCCACACGCCGACGGGCTAAAGCCGCTAGAGTACTGGAATCCAGACCACCCGAGAGCAGAGAGCCAACCTCCGTTTGGTCTTTAATATAATCAGAAACCGCTTGCTCTAATGCTTTCCGCAAACGGTACGCGGCTTCCTCTTTTGGCAACGGCCAGGTCTCAACCGGTTTTAAACCAAAAAACTGTTGAAAACCTTCGCCGGTAATATATTTATAACCGGGGGGAAACTCCCGAATTCGGTTGGCGATCCCCACCAGCGCTTTTACCTCTGAAGCAAAGACCAAAGTGCCATCGACTTTACCGTAGTAGAGCGGGGAGATACCAAGCCCATCCCGGACGAGCATAACTTTCCCGTCCTTCACGGCGGCTAACGCTAAAGGGGTATCGGTCTCCACCCGGTCCAGATCGCGGGAGAAACGTCCATCCCAGACGGCGCTGCACCGGGGCCGGTTTAGGAAAGGCGGCCGCGCGCCCTTACGGTAAACCACCCCCAGGACGCCCCCTTTTCGCGCCATCACTTTCTGACCACCCGGTCCGCGATGGCCAATCTTCGCCAGCATTTTTTCCACCAGATCACTTTCGCCTGTTCGGCAGACACCTACAATACCAGACATTATATCCTCCTTAAAACTACTCAGCTCGGCTTATTCTTCAGCTCGGCTCGACTCCTCTCTTTATCCTTCATCATCCGGGTGCGGTTTCCTCTTTCGATTTCTAAATCGCCTTTTCTTGCTTGGCCGCCAAGGCCCTTACTTCTTGCTTAAAAAGGTCGCCCCGCTCTTTATAGTTCTTGAATAAATCAAAACTGGCACAGGCGGGCGAAAGCAGAACCACATCACCGGGCTTTGCTATCTCGCGCGTGACCGCCATGACCTTCGCCATATCGGTACCGCCATCCACCAAAAAGGGAACCTTCCCTTTTTCCGTTCCCAGCCTAATAATGAGCTCCTTAAGAACCGGGGCCATCTTCCCAATGAGCACAACAGCCTTAACCGAACTAGCTAAAATCTCCTCCACCAAAGGCAAGTAGTCGACGCCTTTATCGACACCCCCGGCGATCAACACGATAGGTTCCTTAAACGCACGCAAGGCAACGATGGTTGGTTCGGGCGCAGTCGCAAAGGAGTCATCAAAGTATTGGACCCCATCAACGGTCGCCACGTACTCCAGACGGTGCTCTAAACCATGGTAAGCGCTGATCGCACCAACGATGCTGTCCCGGTCGGCACCCGCCTGCGCCGCCGCCAACGCTGCCGCCGCAATATTTAAAAGGTTGTGTTCACCCCGGAGTTTAATCCGGTCACTCCCGATCAACTCTTCCTGCTCCCCAGCCGGGTTCCAAAAGAGCTTATATTGGCCGTCCCTGGTCGGTTCATACCAGGCACCCGGCGACTGGGGGCTGCTTCCGTAAAGAAGCAATGTTCCCGGGGCCATCTCCTTTAAGGTGCGACAGGTCGGATCGTCATTATTCAGAATTGTGATCCCGGAAGCATCCTGATGGCGGAAGAGATTCGTCTTCGCCTGGACATAAGCTTCGCGAGAGCGATGGTAATTGGGGTTGTTAGGATCCGCCGCCGTTAAGTGATCTTCAGTAATATTCGTCACGACCGCAATCGGCACACTCTCGACCATATCCTCCAACTGAAAACTGGAGAGCTCCAAAACGACCACATCAGCAGCGGTCAGTTGCGGTAGGAACGAAAAAGGGGCAATCCCGATATTCCCGCCCAAGTAGGCTTGGGCACCACACCGACGCTGACTTGCCACCAGCATCCGGTGGATCAACGCCGAAGTAGTCCCTTTCCCTTTGGTTCCGGTTACCCCCACAATCGGACAAGGGCAGAGCATAACAAAAAGCCGCATCGCGCTGGTCACCTCCACCCCCTGGCGCATAGCGTCAACCAACTCCGGTTGGAATAAGGGTAATCCCGGTGAACGAAATAATACATTGAAATCTTCTAATCCTTCCAGGTAAGACGAGCCCAGCCGAAAATCAACCCCTAAATTATGTAAGGTTGTATAACGTTCGCCCAGTTGCTGTGGGGTTCGCCGGTCACAAACCGTTACATGCGCCCCCTTTTGTAATAAATAATCGGTTAAGGCCAGGTTTTCTATGCCCAGCCCCAACACTGCCACCCTCTTTTTCCGTTCCACCACTATCCTCTCCCTGCAATCACCCAAAAGTTTTAAGGCCCCTTCTTTGGCCGCATACCGTAGTCGGTGTCAACGACTACCTTTTATCTTATTATATATAAACCAATCTTGACAAGGGAAAAGCGAAACAATCCTCGCCTTTAGTTTTCAGGTGTCTCTTCCTTCTTCTGCTGCGTCTCATGGCGCCATAAACGGACCAGCCAAACAAGGATCGCAACCAGTGTCACCTTGTGTAAATACCAGAAAAAAAGGTCGCAATAATAGAGCAATCTCATCCTTTACACCCCCATTTCCCTTTTGGGATTTTTTAGTATAACCACTTTTTACCGTAATCATACTTCCCAGGATAGGGGGCTTTTTTACCGTCGGCGCACCCCGCTTTTATTGAAGAAAATGGTGCTCTCCGGTATAATAGTATTATTCGGCCTCCAACTGATTCCTGAAGGCCTCTTTGCGTGGGGATGCATTTTCAAAATCACTAGTTTCAAGCGAGGGATAAGAATGCTTAAACGTTTATGGGAAGAAAAAATCCAATGGGTCCTTGTTGCTTGGTGCGTATTGGCCCTGTTTATCCGGCCCGGTTGGCTCCCCTTCGGCCTCGGCGTTGCCGTTTGGGTGATCCTCCTTTACTTTACCGCCCCGGGTAAGTTCTGGAGCATAATCGCTCTGGTAAATGTCGATCGGGATAAAGTCGAGGCTTATTTACGAAAAGCCATCGCTTTCGAACCGGCGAGCCCGAAACCATACATTAATTTAGCATTAGTTACGGCGCAGAAAAAAAAGTGGGCCGAAGCGGCCACTCTGTTGGAAACGGCAGACAAAAAACCTGGTAAGCCCCTGTCGCCAAAGCTCCGCAATGTCTTGGCCGTTTGTTACCGTGAGATGGGGAATCTCGACCAAGCACTAACCATCATCAATAACCTTATAAAAGAGGATTATGCGGACGGTAAGGTCTATTATAACTTAGCTTATACCAATTATAAAGCCGGCCATTGGGAAGAAGCGCTCCAAGCCGCCAAAAAGGCCCGTTCCTTTAACCTGAGCGATCCGGATCCGGTCCTTTTAAGCGCAAAAATCTACTTTGAGCAAGGCGATTACACCACTGCGAAAGATAATTACGAGTGGTGTCTTAAGCACTTGTCATGGCCGGTCGAAACCTACTACTGGTTAGGCCGTTGCGAATTGGAACTCGGCCTTATCGAACAGGCCTGCGACCATTTGGCCACCGCCGTCGAAAGAATCACTTCCGATCCAGAACTCTCCGATGTCCCGCGGGAGGAAGCCCAGAAGTGGCTTGACGAAGCAAACCGCCTCCGCCCGGCGGATAGTACCACCGAGCTGGAAAATTCTACCCTTGAACCAACTGCTGAAACCGAACCCAATCAGTCGTAGGTAGACTACACCGGTAATTTTGGCAAACATAAGCGGTGGTCTTTCCCGCCAGCGCCGTCAGTTCTTTGGTAAAAGGGGCCAGACGGGTTAGGAGCGGATTTTCTTCAACCGCCGGACGGAAAAGGTTAATCGTCCGCGGATGATAAGTAGTTTGGATGAAGGCCAACATCCTTTCGGTCGTTTCTTCGCCCCTCTCCCCCGCGATGACGATCTCCCGTCCGGGACCAAAGGCAAAATCTAAAGCGGAAAGGAACTGAGTGTAATTGACCGGCGTCCGTTCAACCCGGTCACCAAAGAACACACTGCTTCTTTCCGCTTCTTGCTGCAAAGACGGATCACCGGTGATGCGGGCCAGTTTTAGCAGGTTTAATAGCATTACCGAATTACCGGAAGGGACGGCCCCATCGTACAATTCTTTCTGGCGTACCGGAACTTGTGCGGCGTTGACCGCCGTTTGAAAATAGCCGCCGTGGGCGGAATCAAGGAAATTACGCTGCAGATAAGTGTTTAATGCCAAGGCTTCCTTTAAATAGCGGGCTTCAAAAGTAGCCTCATAAAGCTCTAATAAACCCCAGATTAAGAAGGCATAGTCCTCAAGAAAGCCGTGAATCCCCGCTTCTCCCCGGTAATAGCGGTGCCATAAGCCGCCGTCGGGCGCACGCATCACCGTCAGGAGAAAACGGGCTGTCTCTTCCGCCGTTTGGACCCATTCTTCTGCTTGTAGGACCCGTCCACCTGTGGCCAACGCCGCCAGGAGTAACCCGTTCCAATCGGTGAGAATCTTCTCGTCTTTAAAGGGGTGCACACGCTGCTCACGGTGGGCCAGGAGTTTTGCTTTCGCAGCGGCAAGAAGCGCCTCCGCCTGCGCCGGGTCTATCCCTAAACGCCGGGCAACCGTGGTCAACTCCGCTGTGATGTGAAGAATATTGGCTCCATCCGGAACTTCCAAGCCGCGGAAGTTACCGGCCGTTTCCAAGTTGAAATAGGCGGTAACCAGCTGCGCTTCCTCTGGCGTTAACACCTGGGCTACTTCCGACCACGACCATAAATAAAACTTCCCCTCCACGCCTTCACTATCGGCATCTTCCGCACTATAAAACCCACCGCTGGGATCACGCATCACCGTTATCAGGTAGGTATACACCTCTTCCGCTGTCTGCCGGAATAAACTATTTCCAGTCACCTGATATGCTTCTAAATAGGCCAAAAGGAGCATTGCTTGGTCGTAGAGCATCTTTTCAAAATGAGGGGCAAACCACCGTTCATCGGTGGAGTAACGGTGAAAACCCGAACCAAGTTGATCGTAGATCCCCCCCTTACGCATTACCGTCAGGGTGTGTTCGACCATGGATAAGGCCTCTTCTTCCCCGGTCCGCTGCCAATAACGGAGTAAAAAAAGGAGGTGGTGGGGGGTGGGAAACTTAGGGGCAAAACCAAAACCACCGTATCTTTCATCATAAGCCTGGGCCATTTCGGAAAAAGCCCGGTCCAGGATGTCCGGTTGCAACTGTACGCCCGCGCTCTTTTCTTCCGCCGCTTCCAATGCAGCCAAATTGTGATCGGCGACGGCGAGCAATTCGTCCCGCCGGGTCTGCCACAGCGCTTGAATCCTCTTCGCCAGCTCCAACAGGCCGGTCCGCCCGAAACTGCTTTTTTTCGGAAAATAGGTTCCGGCAAAGAAGGGCTTTTGCTCGTGGGTCATAATAATGGTTAAAGGCCATCCCCCGCTTCCGGTCATGGCTTGACAGACCGTCATATAGATCCCATCCAGATCGGGTCTTTCCTCCCGGTCTACTTTAACCGCAATAAAGGCTTCATTGAGCACCGTAGCCACTTCCGGATCGGCAAAAGACTCCCGTTCCATCACATGACACCAGTGACAAGTCGAATACCCAATACTCAAAAAAATTGGTTTGTCCGCCGCCTTCGCCGCCGCAAAGGCCTCTTCACCCCAGGGATACCAGTCAACGGGGTTCGTAGCATGTTGCCGTAAATAAGGTGATTTTTCTTTTGCTAAGCGATTCTGCTTAATGTTTCCCCTGGTTATCGGAACCATCCTTCCTTATTGTTTTCCTTTCAAAATGAACTTTTTCAGAATATAGCCGATGATTAGACCGCCAGTGGCGGCCGCAGAGGCATGCACATAGTTACCGCTAACACTCTGGACTAATTCACTTTGACCGCCCAGGATCCCATAAATACTAAAGATCAGGGCTTGACAGGTCATCAAAATCAGCATTCCTTTAAGGGGTAAATAATCGGTCCCCCAAATTTTTGTACTAAGATAGACCAACAAACTTTCCCAGGTACTTACGCCGAAAAAGGCTAATACCCCCAATACCCAGTTGGGCTCCCGCATCCACATCAAGCTTAAAGCTTCCAGCGCGGTCAGATTGGTATAACCAAAATGCTTCATGAGCCGGGTATATCCTTCGGCTAAGGGTAAACCAGGTAACTGATACAAGATTAAAAGGAGAGGCTTCTTAATTCGCATCATATCCGCACCTTTCCCTATTAGCATTCCTTTAATCTTCCTTCCCTATGAAGGCTTTACCAGTCTCCGGTCAAACCGGTAAATAAAAAACCAGGCAAGATTGGATCTCCCTGGTTAGATAAGGTCGTTCACCTGGCTTTATTTTATTCCCTTCGTGAACTTATTGTCGCCAGTACGTGCGGCTATTTTAGGCAAAACCGAGAATCAATAAGATTAAAATTAAGAAAAGAATGAAGGGAGAGATGTTTAAACCGGCAAACTTCAGATTCATCCTGG
>ERZ773359.1599-NODE-1599-length-30776-cov-11.036490_pt1 | contig 30776 bp, 27 predicted proteins | sample MGYA00374955_ERZ773359 | MGnify/ENA primary metagenome ERZ773359 (study PRJEB29098, sample SAMN04486028) | biogas fermenter metagenome | study: EMG produced TPA metagenomics assembly of the Biogas fermentation microbial communities from Germany - Plant 4 DNA1...
CGCTTCTCCTCATCAAAGATCCGAAGGGTGTTCTGAAGGCGGCATTACTCAAGCAAAAGTAAGACAGAGAAAATGGGGGCGGCGCTGTTTTTGCGGGGCTGCCCTTCTTTAGAATGAACATAACGGTGACGAAAGTCACGTTCGTAGATGGGGTGTCACATGGAATTATCCGCTTTTTTTCAAGTTCATCCTCGGGTTGCAATCGCCTTTTCGGGGGGCGTTGATTCGGCATACTTGTTGTATGCAGCCGTCAATTATGGGGCAAAGGTCCATGCCTATTATGCCAAATCCGCTTTTCAGCCCCAGTTTGAGCTGGATGATGCAAAACGGCTGGCGGAGCAGCTTGGCGTGGCGCTGACGGTGATCGAGGTTGATGTGCTGCGCTGCTCGCAAATCAGAGCAAACTCGGTAGACCGTTGTTATTTTTGCAAGAAAATGCTTTTCACCAAAATTTTAGAACAAGCGGCGGCGGATGGATATGACATTCTGCTGGACGGGACAAATGCTTCTGATGACCCGGGGGACCGCCCGGGGATGCGGGCTCTTAAAGAATTATCCATTCGTTCGCCCCTGCGGGAATGCGGCCTGAGCAAAGAGGAGATACGCCGGCGTGCGCGGGAAGCTGGGCTTTTTACATGGAACAAGCCCGCCTACGCTTGCCTTTCCACGCGCATCCCAACGGGAGAACCGATCACCAAAGAAAAACTGGAACGCACGGAGCGCGCGGAGAATTTTCTCTTTTCCCTTGGTTTTACCGCTTTTCGGATCCGGATGTCCGGCACTGCCGCCAAACTGCAAATTCCGGCTTCCCAAATGGAAAAGGTTTTAAAAAACCGAGTGCGGATCGTACGGGAGCTAAAACAATATTACAGCGCGGTGACGCTCGATTTGGAGGCGCGAAATGAATAATACGGTCAAAAAGATCCTTGAAGCGGTGCGTAAGGGCAGCATATCTGTGGAAGATGCCGTGTTGAAACTCAAGACGGCGCCCTTTACCGATCTTGGCTTTGCCAAAGTTGATCTGCACCGCCCGTTACGGCAAGGTGTGGCCGAGGTCATATACGGGGCGGGGAAAACGCCGGAGCAGATGATTGGTATTGTTGACACCATGCGCAGAAACGGACAAAGCACCATCCTCATTACAAGACTGTCCGCCGAAGCCGCGGAAAAGATCCAGAAAGCCGTAACGGATGATTTTAATTACTATGCTGTTGCAAAACTCGGTATTATCGGTCCAATGCCGAAACCGGACGGGATCGGAAAGATCGTCGTGGCTACCGGGGGGACCAGTGATATGCCGGTAGCGGAGGAAGCGGCGCTTACGGCGGAGGTTCTTGGCAATGAAGTGCTTCGACTGTATGATGTGGGCGTCGCGGGGTTGCACCGGTTGCTTGCCCATCTCGAGGACATAATGGGGGCAAGTGTCATCATCGCCGTTGCCGGCATGGAAGGTGCCCTGGCTAGTGTGATCGGCGGCCTTGCAGACTGTCCGGTGATCGCGGTACCGACAAGCGTCGGCTACGGGGCGGCCTTCGGCGGGGTGTCTGCGCTGCTGTCCATGCTTAATTCTTGTGCCAGCGGTGTCTCCGTTGTTAATATTGATAATGGCTTCGGAGCTGGATATCTGGCAAGCCTGATCAATCATATGGAGGCGAAAGCGTAATGAAAACCCTCTATTTTGACTGTAGTATGGGTGCTGCTGGCGATATGCTGACCGCGGCCTTGTTGGAGCTTCTACCCGATCAGGAATCTTTCCTGGCCGAACTGAACGGTCTAGGCCTTCCCGGCGTAGGCGTAAAAAAAGAGAGTTCTACCAAAGGTGGTATCAAAGGTACGCAGGTCATAGTGACTGTTGACGGTCAAGCGGAATCTGCTGGGGACATGCGCGAAGATGAGGATGATCACGGGTACGACCAAGGGCTTGAGCAGGAACACACCCATGACCATGAACACGAACGCATGGCAAAGGCCGGGGATACACATCACCATATTGGGATGGACGAAATTGAACATATTATTATGAACCTGAAGCTTTCGCCCAAAGTGAAGACGGACGTTTTGGCGGTTTATGCCCTGATCGCGGAGGCGGAAAGTCACGTCCATGGTGTTCCGATATCCGATATCCATTTTCATGAAGTCGGTACCATGGACGCCCTTGCGGACATTACAGCCGTTTGTCTGCTCATGGAGAAGATTGCGCCCGAGCAGGTTATTGTTTCCCCAGTTCATGTGGGCAGCGGTCATGTGCGCTGCGCGCACGGTATCCTTCCGGTTCCGGCACCGGCCACAGCCCATATTCTGCGCGGTGTTCCGATTTACGGCGGCCGGATCAAGGGCGAGCTTTGTACTCCTACCGGTGCCGCACTGCTGAAGCATTTTGCCACCTCCTTTGGGGAGATGCCGCCTATCAAAATCAAGGCAATCGGTTATGGTATGGGTAAGAAGGATTTTGCCGCGGCCAATTGTGTACGCGTTTTCCTTGGTGAAACAGAGGGCAAACGGGACCAAGTGTTTGCGCTCTACTGTAATGTGGACGATATGACGGCGGAGGAAATCGGTTTTGCCATCGACAGACTCTTTGCGGCCGGTGCACTTGAAGTCTTTACAGTACCCGCGGGCATGAAAAAATCCCGCCCGGGAACGCTTATCCATATACTCTGCCGTGACCAGGATCGGGAAAAGATCGTGAGCACAATATTCAAGTACACGACCACCATCGGGATCCGGGAAGTGGTTTGCAACCGCTATGTCCTGGAGCGTAGTTTCACAACATTACAAACCCCCTACGGTAAAGTACGGCGCAAGGATTCCGTTGGGTACGGGGTGCGCCGCTCCAAGTACGAGTATGATGATATTTCAAGGATTGCCAAGGAAAAAGGGATCAATATTTCCGAAGTGATCAGGCTGCTCGAAGAAGTAGAGACGGGGCTGTAACTGGAAACATCCGGAAACAGCCCCTTTTTATCGCCTTGCAAAGCTGGTGGCCTTAATTCAAGTCAAAGCCCTTCCCCTAGGGAATTACGGGTTGGCACGCAGAAAACCCTCTGGGTCGATGACGGCATAGTAGGCTTGCTTGGCGGCAAACGTCCGATCAAAGAGCAACGGACTGCCCTTTGCACGCCAGCTTTGGGAATCCGCTTTGCCCCAGAAAGAGACGCGCTCAATGTGGGGTGCGTACTGCTTATATACCTTAAACAATTGGGCATAGAGGCGCGCTTGGAGCAACTCTTCCTCTTCGGTGAGAGGAGTGGAATGCTGGTTGGTCCAGGAACCGTACGGAATGTCAAGCTCGGTAACGGCGACTTTTACCCCCGCTTTGATAAAGCGGGTAATCGCGGCTTCGACAGCATACACATTTAAGCTGGCGGTCCAGTAGTGGGCTTGCATTCCCAGGACTTCGATGAGCAACCGATCAGGCTGGGTATTACGTTTGTCCGTCTTCCATTTTGCATTGAGCTCTTCAGCCATCATGGCCATGGCTTCCCGTTTCCATGAGTCGGTCTCATTATAGTCGTTATAGAACAGGGTGGCCTCCGGGTCGGTGAGACGTGTAAAGACAAAGGCGTCGTAGATGTAGTCGGCACCGCTCTCGCCCTTGCTCTGGTCGGCACCATTTTCGTAAGCAAGATACCAAGGAGAATCTTTACGCAGCGCATCCTTCCAGTCGGCGGGAAGACCGGACCCATCGGCGAAGGCTTCGTTCACCACGTCCCAGGAGATCACTTTGCCCCGGAAGTGTCCGGCGACATTGGTGATGTATTCTTCCATATTTGCTCTGGCTTCCGCCCGGGTGAGTGGGTTGCCGTCTGCACCGGTGGTGAGCCAAGCCGCCGACTGGGAGTGCCAGACGAGGGTATGGCCGTGAACCTTAATGTTATTCGCTTCCGCCCAACGGATTAATGTGTCCGCATTGATAAAGTAATATAGACCTTTTACCGGACTTAAATACTGCGGTTTCATATCGTTTTCGGCCGTTACTAAGTTGTAGTGGTGTTTATACATGGCGGTCAGTTCGCCATCGGTTGTTTGGTAGGTACTCATCACGTTACCAATCATGAAGTAGTCTTTATATGTTTCGGCGAGCGAAGGAAGGGAGAGATCCCATCCGGGGGTGACGATCGGCTCGCCGACCTGTACCATATCCGCCTGGGCGGCTGGGGTAATAGCGAAAAAGACCGTAAGGACGGCGAGGATCAGCAACTGCATTATACGGCGCTTCTTCGGATAAAAAATGTCCATGTTGAAACCCTCCAATTTTTCTTTTTGGGTTAATGTATTGTAACATGAAAGGATAAAATGATCAATGTAGGGATTATATGATAACTATAGCAAATTATAGTTTTAATTACGGTTCGCGATAAGCGTTCATTCTGATTAATGGAGAAAGTTAATTGATAAGCATGGTTGAAAACAAATTAAAACGCTTATAATCTAGTATATTGCACCATATGCTAATAAACTTGACAAAGAAGATCGCGAGTAGTAGTATTAAGGTGTTTAAAAAGTGCATAAGTTGCGGGGGGACTCGTATGAGTTGAGAAGGTAAAACCTGACCCTTAGAACCTGTCAGTTAACACTGTCGTAGGGAAGCAACGCAAGAACATCAATAAGAATGATGAAGAAGTGCGTTCCTTACCAGGGACGCTTTTTTTGTGAAAAACTGAATACGCGGGATAAGTTGCGGGGGGACTCGTATGAGTTGAGAAGGTAAAACCTGACCCTTAGAACCTGTCAGTTAACACTGTCGTAGGGAAGCAACGCAAGAACATCAATAAGAATGATGAAGAAGTGCGTTCCTTACCAGGGACGCTTTTTTTGTGAAAAACTGAATACGCGGGATAAGTTGCGGGGGGACTCGTATGAGTTGAGAAGGTAAAACCTGACCCTTAGAACCTGTCAGTTAATACTGTCGTAGGGAAGCAAACCAAAGAGAAGTGATGCTTGCCTATGTGGCAAGCATTTTTCATATTACTGCCCTTTCGAGGGAGCGGCCGAAAGGTGGTGATCCCAGTGTAGCACGGATTATCTGCATGTAATAACAACGAAAGGAAGAAGCGGAAATGACAAAAGAGGAGATCCAAAAGCAGATCACTCAGGCTGTGGAAACCGTCAGGCGGGCGAATCCGCTGGTCGGATCGATCACTAATACGGTAACGATTAATCTAGTGGCCAATGCGCAGTTGGCCGTCGGGGGTTCGGCGGCTATGGTCTATCTGCCCGATGAGGGCGAGTTTTTAGTAAAAGCCGCTGGAGCTGCCTATATCAATGTCGGTACGTTGCTACCAATTTACGAAGAAACGTTGCCGCATGTGGCTAAAGTATTACACGAGACGGGTAAGCCCTGGGTACTGGATCCAGTCGCCGTCGGGATTGGGACGCTTAGAACTCAGTTGCTACAACAGTTTAAGGCGTATAAACCCGCTGTGATCCGGGGAAATGCTTCGGAAATTATTGCCCTCGCTGGTTTGTGGGGGTTGGACGGTGGGACGGCCCGCTCCAAGGTGCGCGGCGTTGATTCCACGGATCCGGTCACCGCGGCCAAGACAGCCGCGGTGGCGCTGGCCAAGTGGACCGGCGGGGCGGTGGCCGTATCAGGAAAAACCGACTTAATCACCGACGGTGCAGTGCTCGCCTTTTCTTATGGCGGGTCACATTTTATGCCGAAAATTACTGGAGCCGGCTGTTCATTGGGGGGCGTCGTTGCGGTTTATGCCACTGCCGCTCCACCATTTATTGCGGCGCTTACTGCGACAGCGGTGTTTAATTTAGCAGGCAAGCGCGCAGAAAAGCGGGCGCAGGGCCCCGGAAGTTTTCAGACGCTGTTTCTGGATGAACTGTATAAAGCGACCGCGGTCGAGATTGCGAATAATCCATTTGAAATCGAGGAGGTTTAAGCCATGAATACCTTAATTGCCGTGTCCATTGCCCCTATTGGTATTGGAGAGGAACTGGCTGCTGAAGTGGCGGAAGTGGTGAAAGTAATTCGGGCGTCGGGGTTACCGAACCGCACCACTTCGATGTTTACGGAGATTGAAGGCCCCTGGGATGAGGTGATGCAGGTCGTGAAAGCAGCCACCTTTGGACTGGCCAAGAAAGGGATCCGCACGGAAGTTGTGCTCAAGGCCGATGTTCGTCCCGGGTTTACGAACATGATGACGGCTAAAGTCGATAAGATCAACAAGCTTTTAGGAGGAGAAAATGAGCATCCGCAAAAGGTTTGATCTTTCCGCTTACTTGGTGGTAGGGCCTGAGAACACCAAAGGCCGCCCGGTAGCAACGATCATTAAAGATGCGGTCGTGGCTGGGTTTACCTGTGTCCAAATCCGTTCCAAAGTTGCTTCGGCACGCGAACTGATTGGGTTAACCCGTGCGGCCGCGCAGGTGATTGCCGAAGTTGGCAAAGCAGATGAAGTCGCTCTGCTGGTGGACGATCGCCTCGATGTCATTCTCGCGGCGCGCAAAGAAGGGATTAAAGTTGATGGGATCCATGTGGGGCAAGCAGATATTCCCGTGGATGTTTGTCGGCACTACTTGGGTGAAACAGCCATCATTGGCTTATCAGCGCGAACCGATGATTTATTTAGCTATGTCAAAACAGCGGATGTTTCCCAGATTGACTATTTCGGCGCCGGGCCGGTGCATGAAACCAAGACGAAACCCGATTGTGGGCTGGATCGGGATGGAAAAGTGATCACCAGAAGTTTTGCCGAGCTTTCTAAGCTGGCCAAGCTCAGTCCGATCCCGGTGGTGGTGGGTGGTGGGGTTAAACTGGTTGACATCCCTCCGCTGGCGCAAACCGGAGTCGATGGTTTCTTTGTAGTTACAGCGGTTTCAGAGGCGGATGATCCCAAGGCGGCCGCTGCCGAGCTTGTTAAAGCCTGGAAAGATTACCGCCAGCACGGCAAATATTGCGGCAAGTTGTCCGTGGTAAACTAGGGGCCAATTAGCGGCAATTATTTTACCCAGAGGGGTCCGACCAACTGGTGGGTGGTGTTTAGTTCAGGCAAAGGAAGCGCCTTGCTGCACCAGTTCATAAATAGCAAAAAAAGAGGGGAAATAACATGAGAAGCTTTGCCACGCAGATGGAAGCGGCGCGGAAAGGAATTATTACCGAGGAACTAAGGGAAGTAGCGCAAAAAGAACGGATGACGGTGGAGGAATTAATGCCGTTGGTTGCTACGGGGAAGGTGGTAATCTGCGCCAATAAAAACCATAAATGTCTTGAGCCGCAAGGCATCGGTTCGATGCTGAAGACGAAGATCAATGTGAATCTGGGGGTATCCAGAGACTGCCGGGATTATGACCTGGAAATGAAAAAAGTGATGGCAGCTGTTAAAATGGGCGCGCATGCGATCATGGATTTATCGTCACACGGTGATACAAGCCTTTTTCGGAGGAGATTGACCGCAGAATGTCCGGCGCTGATCGGGACCGTACCGATCTATGATGCCGTCATTCACTACCAAAAAGATCTAGATCAGCTCACCGCAAAGGATCTCATTGAGGTGGTGCGCCTCCATGCGGAAGATGGGGTTGATTTTATCACCCTGCACTGCGGTATTACCCGAAAAACCATTGAACAGATTAAAACGGGTAATCGTAAAATGAATATCGTGTCCAGGGGAGGCTCTTTAATCTTTGCCTGGATGTGTATGACCGGTGAAGAAAACCCATTTTACGAATACTACGACGAAATTCTGGCGATCTGTTACGAACATGATGTTACGATCTCCTTAGGAGACGCCTGCCGCCCCGGGTGTCTGGCCGATGCCTCCGATGGATTGCAAATTGACGAATTGGTACGCCTGGGGGAACTGACGAAAAGAGCCTGGGAAAAGAATGTCCAAATTATGGTGGAAGGTCCGGGGCATATGCCGCTTGACCAAATTGCCGCCAACGTAAAAATCCAGCAGACCATCTGTGAGGGTGCCCCCTTTTATGTATTGGGGCCCTTGGTAACAGATATTGCCCCCGGCTATGATCATATCACCGCCGCAATTGGCGGCGCGATTGCGGCGGCGGCCGGTGCCGCCTTTTTGTGTTACGTAACTCCGGCCGAGCATCTGGCGCTGCCCGCTTTAGACGATGTAAAACAGGGGATTATTGCGGCGAAAATTGCCGCCCATGCCGCGGATATTGCGAAGGGGGTAAGAGGGGCGCGTGAGATTGACGACAGGATGGCAGAGGCCAGAAGGGCGCTAGACTGGGAGACCCAGTGGGAATGTGCGATCGATCCCGAATGGGCAAAGACCATTCGGGAGAGCAGAAAACCGGAGTACGAAGATTCTTGTTCAATGTGCGGAAAGTTTTGTGCCATCCGCAGTATGAATAAGGCCTTGTCCGGAGAGGATGTTGATCTTTTATAGCCGAGGATTACCGCGCGATTTTGGTCAATGGCACAAAGGGAATGCGGATAAAGAAGGGGTAGAAAATGAGAACAGCTTTAACCATCGCCGGTAGCGACTCCTCCGGAGGCGCGGGGATCCAGGCGGATATTAAGACCATGACCGCCCTTGGTGTCTATGCGATGAGTGCGATCACGGCGCTGACCGCCCAGAATACCACCGGCATTACCGACATTATGGAGGTCCCCCCGGAATTTTTAGCCAAGCAGTTAGACAGCATTTTTACCGATATCTATCCCGATGCTGTTAAGATTGGCATGGTTTCGTCCGCCGGACTGATTGAAACCATCGCGGAAAAGCTCCATTTTTATCAGGCCACAAACATTGTGGTGGATCCGGTCATGGTCTCTACCAGTGGGACAAAGCTGCTCCAGGATGAAGCGGTGGAAATATTGAAAAAACGCCTCTTTCCCCAGGCGCTTTTATTGACGCCGAATATTCCGGAGGCTTCTCTCCTCGCCCAAGTTGCGATTGAAAAGGAGACTGATCTGATTAAAGCGGCCGAAATCATCAGTAAGCAGTATGGCTGCGCCGTTCTTTGCAAGGGCGGCCACAGCATAAACCAGGCGAATGATTTATTGTATTGGGAGCATAAGTACCGTTGGTTTGCTGGAGAGCGAATAAACAATCCGAATACACACGGGACCGGGTGCACCTTATCCAGTGCGATCGTTTCTGGTTTGGCCAAAGGGATGGACTTGGAAGCTGCAATCCAAGCAGCGAAGGACTATATATCAGGAGCATTGCGGGCCATGCTTAATCTGGGCAAAGGGAGCGGACCGCTGAACCACACCTGGAATCTCCACCAGATTAGGCAATAGGAGGGGAGGGTCTTATTTATTTTTGACAGAGGTCAGGCAATGACCGAGATAAAGTGGGGAAAAATCCAAAACACCCCGCTTGTCTTTGAATGGCAAGCGGGGTGTTGGCAAAAAGTCGGTTGGGGAATTATGGGCGCATTGGTTTTGCCCGCCAAGAGGCTTTCTGATAACAAATCCAAGTGATCAAGGCCCCTATGACCCATGAGAGAAGGAGAGAAATAAAAGTGGACTCGGGTCGGCCGTTCGGATAGGCCGCACTTCTAGTGAGGTAAGCAAGGCCATACGCAGTGGGGATGCGGAGTACAACAACAGTGGCTAAAGAGATCCACATGGGCGTAACCGTATCCCCGGTCCCCCGCATCACCCCGGACAGAGACTGGGTGACGGCCACAGCGATATAGCCAACGGCTAAGATCCGCATCATCCGCATACTTAACGCAACGAGTTCGGCCGTGTTCGTAAAGACATTCATTAGGTAGTGACCGAAGAATATAAGGAAAATGGTGATCACGGTCGATACGGCCACGGCCATGATGGTGCCTTCCTTTGTCCCCTGCTGGATCCGATCCAGGCGGTTAGCTCCGTAATTCTGCCCAGCAAAGGTGGTCATTGCCGCGCCAAAGGAAAAATTGGGCATCATCGCAAACCCATCAACACGCATGACAATCACATTACAAGCGATAATCATTTCGCCGAAGCTATTGATCAGCGACTGGACAACAATCATCGCCAGGGAGAAGATGGCTTGGGTCAAACCCGAAGGCAAACTCAGCCTAATTAGTTGCATGGAATGTTTCTTGGTTAGTTTCAACGCGGACCAATTGAGATCAAAGCTCTCTTTCATTTTTAGCAATTTTAATAGACAGAAGAAGGCTGATATTCCTTGGGCAATAACCGTTGCTAAGGCTACACCGGGAACGCCCATTCCGAACCGGGCGACAAAGACAATATCCAACCAAACATTGAGGACCGTGGAGATCAGGAGAAAGACTAAAGCAGAAAAGGAATCGCCCAGACCACGCAAGATTCCGGCCAAAATATTATAAAAAGCAAAACCGGCGCTACCCACGAAGAAGATATTCAAGTATTCGTTGCACCAATCCAGAATGGAAGGTGGGGTGTTAAGAAGGACAAGTAGTGGTCTACTCGTCAAAGGGCCAATAATCATAATTACCCCGGTGGCAATGGCCGTTTGGGTCAGGCAATTGCCGATCGTAAGGGAAAGGTTTTCCCGGTCTTTGGCCCCGAAATACTGAGAAACCATGATTCCGGCACCTACCGAAATGCCAATGAAAAGAACCATTAATAGAAATAAGATCGGTCCGGCGCTGCCCACCGCGGCAAGGGCGTTGTCACCGATATAACGGCCAACGATAATAGAGTCGGCGGTGTTATACAACTGTTGGGCGACGTTACCGATGAACATGGGAATCGTAAACTCAGCGATTCTTTTCCAAGGTGGTCCTTGGGTCATGTCTTTTGGGGCAAACAGATCTTTGGCTATGTTCATAACTCTGGTCAAGCCCATAATTCTCCTCCTTATGTTATGCAAAGATTAAGTGCCGGTTGGTTTCTGAGTATGCATGATATACGTAAAAATAATCTTAATATTCCCAAGGGCTTCTGTCAAGAACAGTCCGATTAACACTGGGAAAGTCTAGAACCCTTGCTGGCTCCGTCGAGCAGGTAAAACTGAAGCCAATAAGGGAAACAGCTTTCGCGTGTTTAGCAACAAAAAGGAAGCGGAAAACTGGATTATAAATACATCCCAAGACAGTTAAAGACAGTTAAAGCTGGTTGGCATTTTAAGCAAGCATCTTACAAGACTTTAAAAATGTCTATAAAACAAGGGTATTAAGCAAACACCCCGCTTGTCTCGTGATTTACAAGCGGGGTGTTTGCTTAAACTGTGGTTTGTATTCTATTGGTCTGGTGTCTTTTTTTTAGTTATATGATCCGGGACATATCTGCCCGTCTTTTTTCTTTGCCGGACACATTCGGTGAGCAGATATTCGATTTGGCCGTTAATCGAACGAAAATCTTCTTCGGCCCAAGCCGCAATCTCCTCATAAAGCTTTTGTGAGAGACGAAGTGGAATTTGCTTTTTCGGATTAGCCACTTTTAGTAAAGACTGCCGCTATTGACGACAGGCTGGGCATCTTTATTACCACAAAGGATAACCAGAAGATTAGATACCATAGCGGCCTTACGCTCCTCATCAAGTTTTACGACATCATTTTGATTCAGTTTCTCCAAAGCCATCTCGACCATGCTTACGGCACCGTCGACGATCATCTTTCTGGCGTCAATAATGGCACTAGCTTGCTGCCGTTGGAGCATAACAGCGGCAATTTCCGGAGCATAAGCCAGATAGGTGATACGTGCTTCGAGAATTTCTAGACCAGCTTCTTCCACTTTGTCTTGGATCTCTTTGCGAATACGCTCAGCCACGATTGTACTGGAACCACGGAGACTACCTTCATCCGGCTCGCCGTCACCGGTGGTATCAATGCCTGGGGCTACATCATATGGGTAGATGCGGACAATATTGCGGACAGCGCTATCGCACTGCAGGGAGAGGAATTCTTTGTAATTGTCCACGTTAAAAACGGCTTTGGCAGTGTCAACAACGCGCCACATGACGGCAACACCAATTTCCACGGGATTACCTAAAACGTCATTCACTTTTTGCTTACTATTATTTAAGGTCATGATTTTAAGGGAGATCTTTTTACTTACCCAATTACTTTGCACAACATTTCCTGAGGAAGAAATGGTGAGTTTCGGGCTGCTTTCTACATCTCCGCTTTGACCAAGTCGGGTTTTGGCCGCTGGATTTACGGCAACCGCGAAGGGATTTACATAATAGAAGCCGGGCTCTTTTAGGGTTCCGATATATTTCCCGAACAGGGTGAGAACCAAGGCTTCTTGGGGCTTGATGATCTTTAATCCGAAAAAGGGGATAAAACCAATGAGCACCCAGATAATTCCTACGGCCAAAAGTAGTCCGCCGATTCCGCTTGCTCCTCTGTCGAGCAAGATCCCTCCATAAATAATAAGGGCAATGGCAGCCAGGTAAAGGAGGATAAAAAGAATTAACCTAGGTATCCCGGCTTTAGCCTTTAAGACTTTTTCTTTCATAACTTTCTCCTTTCCCACCAAAATGATATTATAATGATATCATAACCATATTGCCCATGCAAGTTTATTGCAAATAATTAACAAAAACTTGCCCCATTGACTTCGCTAGTCCTTAGAGTAGTTTTCACTTGCTGTAAAAAAGAAACGCTGTCGGAGTTCCGTTGTGGCTTTTTGTTCCTGGGGTTGTTCCTTTTCCTGACGCTGGCGCATTTTTCGTTCTCCACGCGAGGACGGACCAAGCGGCTTTCAGAAGACCTTAAACACCGGGCGTATAAAAGCACTGCCATTCTGCAAATGTTTATTGAGGAAAAAAGGAGTTTGGAAGGATATACGGAAGAAAAGCGGTGAACAGCCGGGCGCTCGCGTCCGAGTTACGATACAAGAGAGGGATTAAGCAGTGGCAAAGAAGAAACTCCGTAAAATGCTTGGTGATGTGAATGCACCGTCGACGGTTGCGCTTATGCGTCTAAGTGATACCCAGAGATCATTTGTAACCAGTAAAGCGTGGCGGATCCCCTTAAGCCGAATCGGTACCAGAAGAAAAAGATTTCCGCTTAAAGGTTTGGATCGAATAAATCCCGGATCCCGTCACTAAGCAGGTTAAAACCTAAAACTGCCAAGAGGATTACACAACCGGGGGCCAGGCTGAACCAGGGCGCGCGTAGAAGGTACCCCTGGGCTTCGTTTAACATCCGGCCCCAACTTGGCTCGGGTGGTTGGACGCCAAGTCCGAGATAACTTAAACCAGCCTCGGCCAGGAGTGCGCTGGAGAATCCAGTGGAGGCAGCCACCAGGAGTGCCGGTACGATTTGGGGCAGAATATGTCGGATCATGATCGACAGCGGTCCTAAGCCAATCGTCTCCGCCGCTTCTACAAAGCTATACTCCTTAAACTGCAAAAATCCGCTCCGGGTAATTCGGGTAAACCCGGGAATCGCGGTAATACTCAGAGCGACGATTGTATTGATGGTTCCCGGTCCGAAGACAGCGACAATCATTAAGGCCAGCAGCACACCGGGAAAGGCCTGGATTGTTGCATTTAATTGCGCAATAATCCGGTCGAACCAGCCCCCGAAGTAACCACTAAGTGCCCCTAAACATACCCCGATTACCAACCCAATGAGTACGGAGATCGCCCCGACCAAAAAGGCGGTCTGTGTACCTTTCATAATCCGACTGAAAATGTCCCGGCCGAAATTATCCGTTCCTAGCAGATACGGCTTTCCGGGTGGAAGGAAACGCTCCGTAGTATGCATTTCATTTACCGCAAAAGGGGTATAAAAAAAACTAACAATTAACATCAGGAAGAAAAAACCCACAAGTAAACCGCCGATTACTAAATTAAAACTGGTTTTTCTTTTTCTCATCTTACTTATCTCCAGCGGATTCTAGGATCAAGGAAGCTATAGGAGAGATCAACCAACAAATTAAGGAGCACCACTACGCCAGACAAATAAAGCGCAATCGCTTGGATCAACGGGAAATCACGAAAACTGATCGCTTCGATGAGTAACCGCCCAATTCCCGGGAGGGCAAATACTTTTTCGATGATAATACTCCCGCCTAGAATATCGGTGCCCATAAGACCAAGCACGGTGGTGACCGAGATTAAAATGTTTTTTAGCAGGTGATTGGAGAAAACCTTTTTTTCCGCTAAACCCTTGCCAAACGCCGTACGAATATAGTCGGCACTTTCTTCCTCGACAAAAGCAGCGCCCACGTAACGGGTTAAAACCGCGACTTTCGGAAGGGCGACCGTTAAGGCCGGGGGGATTAAAGAGGCTAGGGCACCTAACCAATCCTCATCCCAAGGGATAAAGGTTCCTGGCGTAAAGTAACTAAATAGTTTGGCTAAAGCTAACATCATCAAGATCCCCAGCCAAAAGGAAGGAACCGCGGTTCCAAGCTGCGTAACCACCGAGAGTAAGACCCCCCGTTTATGCCAATGATATTTTCCGGCGGCCAGCCCCAGAGGGATACCAAACAGAACAATAAAGATAATGGCCATACCGGCAACCGGGAGCGTTACTTTTAGGCTATTAACCATTAAACCGCGGACGGGTCGAGCATAACGGAGGGAGTTTCCCAGATCACCGCGGAAAACCCCGCTAATCCAGTGGATATACCGGAGGGAGAGCGGCTTGTCCAAACCCAACTCTTTCTCTAAAGCCGCCACTTGTTCCGGTGAAGCCTCGGCGCCAAGAATGATCTGAGCCGGATTTCCGGGGAGAATTTGAAAAACAATGAAAGTCAAGAGCGAAACCAACCATAAGGTTAACACACAAGAGAAGATCTTTCCAGGTAGATAACGCATCTTTATCACCGTGGTTTTTTACTAACCCGGTAGACGGTGGATAGATCTTGAATATACAAAGGATACGTTTGGTAGCCGGCGATCTCTTTTCGGAGAGCGACCGTATAATGGGGATCCATCAGAAAGACGGCGGCCGCATCCTCCGCTAAGATTCTTTGCGCTTTTTTATAAAGTTCCGCCCGTTTTTCCTGATCACTTTCATCCGCCGCTTGCTGGAATAAACGATCAAATTCGGTGTTTTTATAATTAAAAAAGTTATTTGCGTAATCCGAAGTGTACCGGATCAATGTGGGCAACGGATCAAGTTTTCCGGCTAAACCGATGATCGTCATCTCATAATCCCGTCCTTTGTAAACCCGTTGCAACCAGACTGCCCACTCGACGAGTTCAATCTCGACTTTAATGCCTACTTTTTTTAATTGCTCAACAATGATCTGTGCCGTGTCGACATGGAAAGGGTAGTTGGACGGTACCGTCAATACGGTCCGAAACCCATCCTGGTATCCGGCTTCGGCCAATAATTGTTGGGCTTTTGCGCGATCGGGGGGGTAAAAATCTTCAAGGCCGGGTTCATAATAATTGGCCATTGCCGGACTGAGGCCGGAGCCGAGTTTGGTTCCATACCCGAACGCTGCCAGTTCAATAAGCTCATCTTTGTTGATGGCGTAATTGACGGCTTGGCGAACCCGGTGATCGCTAAATGGTTTCCGGTTCAAATTCATGGCCAGTAGTTGAACTAAATTCTGCTTATCCCGTAATGTGTAGAAATCCTCGCCTAATTCGGCTGTCCGGTTGTTATCGATCCGTGGATAAATATCGACGGTTCCGTTTTTTAAAGCGAGCAAGGCCGCCTCGCGGTCCGGAATGATGCGGAATTCAACCTTATCAAGGAAAGGCCGTCCGGTCTGCCAATAATCATCAAACTTCTCTAATAATACCCGCTGGCCCGGCCGGTATTCCACAAAGCGAAAGGGGCCGGTCCCTATCGGGTGCGTGTTCAGCTCTTGATAATCCTTGGGTATAATCGAGGCGGTCGTCAGATTATTTAAGAGCGCAGCATCAACTTCTTTAAGTTTGAGGATGATCCTTTCGGCATCAGGGGTCTCAACCGCTTCAACTTTAGTGAAATACGAAGAAAGCGGTTGCCCGGTCTGGGTACCCATCAAGCGTTCCAGAGAATAGCGAACATCGGCGGTTGTTACGGTTTGGCCGTTATGAAACTTGACGCCGGGGCGTAAATAAAAGGTGTAGGAACGGCCGTCTTCCGTTATATCATAACGCTCAGCAATCGCCGGCAAAAGGGTTCCGTCCGGGGCCGGTTTCAACAAACCTTCATAAACATTAAACATCATCTCATAGGTACCGGCGGCGGAAGCGAGATGGGGATCTAAATAATCTGGGTCTTGCGGAATAACCACCACTATTTTGTGTTCGGTCTCTTTCTTCTCTACCCGTAAAACAACCGCAGCAATCAGCAAGATTCCGATCAGGAAAAAAAGATAAAAAGGGGAAAACCTGATTCGCATTTAACCGTCCCTCCTTAAAAACGAAAAGCCTTCTGGCGAAGGCTCCGATTTACAAAGTTAAATTAACTAATTACGGACCGTCCGGTTCCGAACAGCTTATGTCTCACTGTGTTCGATCCCAGCTCTAGCTCGCCAGACACCAAAAACATATTCCATATATTCCATATTATAACATCGCCTTTATTCCGAAACAAGCGATCAACGAAAAAGGAGCTTTCAAGCCGGATGAACCGATCGGTTGCAAACTCTCTATTCACTACTGTTTGTGGGAGGAAACCCATCTAAATGTAAAAATATAGAAAACGAAAGCAATATTATTGACAAATTAAGGCTAACGGTATAATATTAGTTATACAAGTAATACATGTTATACTATAGATTGTGAATAGGTATGGTCATGGTCGGCACTGAAGGATAAGTGATGGGCAGATTCGGAAGGGAGCGCGTAAGCAAAGACGTGCTCTGTTGAGAAAAGATGATGATTTGTTGTAGTGGTACAAGTAATTAAAGAGTAGAGGAGGAAGCATCATGGTCGCAGTTCAAGCCAGGGCATTTGCAAAAGGGGATAGAAAGCACTATTTAGATAATATCCGTTGGGGAACGGTGGTGTTGGTCCTGATTTATCACGTCTTTTACTTGTACAATACCGTTGGTGTCCCTTTCTCAATTGCCGAAGATGCGGGGATACGCGCCTTTGATCTCGTTTCTTATCTGGTTTATCCTTGGTTTATGGTCCTCTTATTCTTAATCGCCGGGATTAGTGCCCGGTATGCGCTACAAAAACGAACCCACCGGGAATTCCTGAAGGATAAGGTGAACAAACTTTTAGTCCCGTCTACCCTCGGGTTATTTGTTTATCACTGGATTTCCGGTTATCTGAATGTCAAATGGGGAGGCGGCCTTGCGTCGATTCCACTTTTTCTTCGTTACCCGGTCTTCGTCATGGCTGGTACCGGACCGCTGTGGTTTATCCAAATGTTGTTTTTGTTCTCCGTATGTTTGGTATTGTTACGAAAGATCGACAAAAAAGACAAGGTCTGGATGTTTTGTGGGCAAATCAGTACGGTCAAGATCTGCCTATTAGTCTTCTTAATTTGGGGTGCTGCCCAGATCTTAAACCTCCCTGTGTTGACCACCTATCGTTTTGGGATCTATGGAACGGCTTATCTGCTCGGGTACTTAATCTTCTCCCATGATGAAGTCCAAAATTCCATCGCGAAGTTACATCGGCCGCTGCTAATTGTTGCCATAATTTTGGGGGTTGCCTATACGGTTCGTTACTTTGGGGTGAGTTATGCTTCGGACGAATGCCTGAAGAGTTTTCTAACCAACTGCTATTTATGGGCCGCGGTGCTCGCGATCCTCGGTTGTGGAAAAATTTGGTGGGACCGGACCTCTACTTTTGCTTCATATATGACCAAATCCAGCTTCGGGTTTTATGTGGTCCATTATTTAGTGGTCCAGTTGGCCTGCTACCTAGTCTACCACTACGGCCACTTGCCAAAGGCCCTGAATTATCTGGTGGCATTGCTAATTGAGTTGCTCGGTACAGTACTGCTTTATGAGTTGTTACGGCGAATTCCAGTCATCCGCTATTTGCTGTTTGGGATTAAAGTTAATAAGTAGTCATCGGTTAAGTGCGAAAGGAACGAGTATCGGTTTGAAAAAAGAAGTGTACCGCAAAGCGGTACTTTTTTTTACTCAAAAAATGGTGGGAAATTTTTGCTTATTTAAATATTACATGCTAAAATGGAAGGGATTAAGCTGGACGTGAATGGAAATTGTTTTTTTAAGTTTTGCGCTAAATCCCGTACTGTACATAGGAGGGCAGATATGAGAGGCAAAATGACATTGAAAGACAAAATCGCGCTGTGCGAGGGGAAAAATTTTTGGGAAACCAAGGAGTTCCCGGAATACGGAATTCCATCGCTGTTCATGTGTGACGGGCCCCACGGCTTGCGTAAACAAGAAGGCCACAGTGACCACATGGGCGTCCACGATTCTCGCCCCGCGACCTGCTTCCCCACGGCGGTGTCGACTGCCTGTAGTTGGGACCAGGAGTTGCTTGGCCAGATTGGCGCGGCAATTGCCGCTGAAGCGGCAGACCAGGGTGTGGGCGTCTTCCTGGGTCCTGGCGTCAACATCAAACGTAACCCCTTGTGTGGCCGGAATTTTGAATATATCTCGGAAGATCCCTATTTAGCCGGGAAATTAGCGGCCAGTTTTATTAAAAACGCGCAGAAAAACGGGATTGGTACGTGTCTTAAGCACTTTGCCTGTAACAATCAGGAGTATAGGCGTTTAAACTCCGATTCGATCCTGGACGAACGTACGCTCCGGGAGATTTACCTAACGCCTTTCGAGATCGCAGTCCGTGAGGGAAAACCCAAGACGGTTATGTGTGCTTACAACAAAATTAATGGGACCTACTGCAGTGACCACACGGAGCTCTTAACCGGTATTTTGCGGGAAGAATGGGGTTTTGACGGGCTGGTGATGACCGACTGGAGTGCCATGCACGACCGAGTTGCCGGTTTCCGGGCTGGCTGTGACCTGAACATGCCCGGTGGCAGTAACTATATGGCCCAGGAGGTTTTGGCCGCGGTCGCTCAAGGGGAACTGGATGAAGCGGATGTTGACCGGAGCGTTGAGCGGGTTAAAAAGATGGTGTTCGAGGCGGCGGAAGCGCTAAAAAACAAGCAGCCTTGTGATTACGATGCCCACCATGTACTGGCGCGGATGGCGGCGGAACAGAGTGCGGTTTTGCTTAAAAACGAGGATCAGATTTTGCCTCTTAAGGAAGAGCAGAAAATTGCCATCGTGGGTGATATGGCTAAGAACATGCGCTTTCAGGGCGCGGGGTCCAGTCATATTAACCCGACCAAACTGGTCCAGCCTGCTGATGTATTGGGGCAGGGCGTAAGTGTGGAAGAGGCCGATGTGGCTGTGGTCTTGACTGGGCTACCACCGGAGTTTGAGGGCGAGGGCTTTGACCGGGAACATATGGCAATGCCGGACGACCAAGTGAAGCTCATCGAGGAGGTGGCGGCGCAGAACCCCAATACCGTGGTCGTCCTCTTCTGTGGCGCGCCGGTGGAAACACCATGGGCGGATAAGGTAAAGGCCATCTTATACATGGGGCTGCCGGGGCAGGCCGGGGGCGAGGCTTTGAAAAACTTGTTGTACGGTGTAGTTAACCCCAGCGGCAAGCTGGCGGAAACCTGGCCGGTAAGATATGGCGACTGTCCGTCGGCTTCCTACTATCCACAGATAGACGCGCAGTACCGCGAGGGCATTTATGTTGGTTATCGTTATTATGACAAGGCCAATGTGGATGTGCGTTGGAAGTTTGGTTTTGGTCTAAGTTACACGGAATTTGCCTACTCGGACCTGACCCTTGACGGCGAAACGGTCTCCGTTACGGCGACGAACACCGGCCCCTACGCGGGTGCGGAAGTTGTCCAGCTTTATGTTGCTCCCCCGCAAGACGGGATCCACCGTCCCTTGCGGGAACTGAAACGCTTTGCCAAAGTTCATCTCCAACCGGGTGAAAAGAAAACGGTCCGCTTTGAGCTGGACGAACGTTGCTTTGCTGTCTGGGACGGTGGTTGGAAGGTTCCGTCCGGTCAGTACACAATTTTGGTGGGTGGTCATCCTGACCAGCTAATGGTGGTAGGAACCATTGAAAAAACCGGTTATACTATTGAGATTCCCGCTTGGCAACCGGGATCCTGGTATGAAAAACCAAACGGTTCGCCGTCCCTGGAGCAGTGGGAGCGCATGCTTGGCCGTAAATATCAACCCTATCTTCCGCAAAAAGGGCACTTTACCATGAACGATTCGTTATTTGACATGAAGGATCATTCCTTTGTCATGCGGGTGATGTACTGGATTGTAAAGAAAAAAGCATCCAGGAATGTTCAGCCCGGTACAGCGTTGTATCGGATGTTGGTCGAGTCTAGCGGCACCAATCCCCTACGGAGCATGCAGATTTTCAGCGGCCTAAAGGCCAACCTCTACCATGGCTTGCTGGCTATAGCCAACGGTAGATTTTTCCACGGATTAAGATTACTGTTGAAGCGGGGCTGATCCTTTGTTGCCCTCCGAGTACGGTTGCAGATAGGGGAGCCGTTTTGAAGACGAAAAATGTAATGTAATAAGCACAAAGCGGGAAGACTACCCGATGGGTTGGTCTTCTTGCTTTTATAAGCACTTATCCTGTTTAGGATCAAATTGATCCCATAGGGAGAAGATCGTCGTTTGCTTGCGAAAACTAGTCTGTCTACCGCATTGATAATTGTGGTCGTAACCAGTACTATCGAATGGTTGGCAAGGACGAATCCGGTTCGCCACGATAATAGTTTTAAATTGCAAGAAAGGAGCATATTTGCCGTATGACCTCGCTTTTACTTGTAATTATTTATATTGCCTTTATCAGTCTGGGCTTGCCCGATTCAATTCTGGGATCGGCTTGGCCGTCCATGTATGGAGCGTTAGACGTACCCGTTTCTTATGCCGGGATTGTCACCATGATTATCTCTTGCGGGACGATCATCTCGTTCGTTGGAAGCAACGACCGGTTTATGGGCAAGTAGTTATCTGGTTTTGCAGCGGGGGATTGGGGCCGAAACGGCGGCCAAGTGGGCAGCCCTTTTCTACCTGGGCATAACCATTGGCCGCTTCTTCGCTGGTTTTATCACCGGAAAAGTTGGTACGAAAAACATGGTCCGCGGTGGACAGGCTTTAGCCGGATTAGGGATCATCATTATTATGCTTCCCTTTGGAAACCACTGGCCTTTGCTGGGATTGGTCTTGGTTGGCCTCGGCTGTGCCCCCATCTTTCCAAGCCTCTTGCACCAAACGCCGGAAAATTTTAGCGAAGATAAATCCCAGGCGATTATGGGGATGCAGATGGCGGCGGCTTATCTCGGGACAACCTTGATGCCGTTACTTTTTGGTTTTCTCAGTGCGAAAGTGGGGATCGGGTTTTATCCCTTGTATTTAATGTTCTTTGTTGTATTGATGTTGATCATGGTGGAAAAACTTAACCGGATGGGAAGCCGCACGCGTTAAATTATAATCCTCATCTGGTTAAGCCTCCTTGAAATTTAACGAACGGATATTTCTAGAGACGAAATATTAAGTGGATAAAAAACTATTGATTTAGTATAGATTTAATTGTCGGTCACGAACACTATTACTTTTGCTTCAAGAAGAGATAAAATGCCCCCTGGTTAGAGGCTAGAGTTTTTATTCTATAGCGGCAGGTAAATTATGTATTCATTGACAACGCGAAGAATAATAAGTATTATAGGTATAAAAAGTGTCACTGGGCATACCGATTGTATTATAAGCAGTGTATGAAAAAAGGAAGGTGCGGTATGGATCAGAGCGCGTTTTCCGGTGAGAAACTGGAAGGGAAATATTTAGGTTCTGTGAAGGTTGGGCCAAAAGGGCAAATTGTCATCCCTAAAGAGGTGCGGGATCTCTTTAATATCAAACCCGGGGATTCACTAATTCTCCTTGCCGATGTGGATCGGGGAATCGCGATTCAAGGCTATGAGTTGTTTCAGAAGATATCGAATGAAGCGTTTGGGAAAAACAAGGAGTAATTATGCCGTACAGGGACTTTGGAAAGAGAATAATCGGGCCGGTAGCAGGTCCTATAATAGATATATGATTTATAAGTATACAGTATACTGAATATTCAAGGGCAGGAGTTAAGAGAAGAACGTCGAATTATTTTTTGCGGATTTCCTTGTTAATTGTTAGCTTTTGCTTACTTAATTATCCAGTAACTTTCTTTACATCAAAGGGGTTGTGCAGGAATTAGTTCCTGCTTTTACTGTGCTTATTTTCGGTTAATTCCATAATAAGGATGCCAACCTTTATTTATATAAAATGTTGAAGGAAGTTCATAAGTATTTTAGAAGGAGGATTATTAATGAAAAAGAGACTGTATCTTCTGATTTTAATGCTGGTTGTCGTTTCTCTGCTGCTAGCAGGGTGTGGCAAGAAAACCACTCTAAAGATGGCTACCGGCGGGACAACCGGTACTTATTATGCTTACAGCGGAACGGTTTCGCAAGTGCTGAGCCAAAAAATTGATAACCTCAGCTTTGATGTGCAATCAACGGGTGCTTCCAAAGCCAATATTTATCTGATCGCCGATAAAGAGGCGGATATTGCTATTGTTCAAAATGATGTAATGTATTACGCATATAATGGGATCGACCTTTTTGCCGGTGAAAAGGTAAGCGGATTTTCGGCGATGGCTGGTGTCTATGCTGAAGTCTGCCAAATCGTCGCGAAAGATGGAATTAATTCCATCGAGGATCTCCGGGGCAAGCGGGTCTCCGTTGGCGATATCGGTTCCGGCGTGGAGTTTAACGCCCGCCAAATCCTTGAGGCGTACGGAATCACCTTTGATGATATTATCGTAAATAACCTCAGTTTTGGTGATAGCGCCACGGCTTTCAAGGACGATAAGATTGATGCTTTTTTCTGTGTGGCGGGTGCCCCGACCACGGCCATCGTTGAACTATCAACTACCAACCAGATTAATTTGCTGGAAATCGATGATGAACATGCCGCAAAACTGATTGACAAGTATCCGTTCTATACCAAATTTAATATTCCCGCCGGTACCTACAAGGGTGTTGGGGCTGATGCCCAGACGGTGGCGGTGGTGGCCAGCTACATAGTGGCTGACAGTCTCGCCGAAGATTTGGTTTACAAAATGACCAAAGCCCTCTTTGAACATGCCGCAGAGATTACGGCGGGTCATCCGAAGGGTGCTGAATTGGATCCGGCCTACTCCATCTCCAGTATCTCCATCCCGCTGCATCCGGGTGCGGAAAAATACTACAAAGAGGTTGGCGTTCTGTAGTAATGCCCAGGAAAAGCTGGTTAACGGGGGCCGCGATCGTGGTCACAATCACGGCCTCTGTTTTTTTATTATTTACTCTTTCCGTTCCCTGTCTTATCCTTAGAAACGGTGACAGTGGTGAAGTAATCAGGGTTTTCCCTGTTCAGGAAGGTGACGAGTTTTCTGTCACCTTTGTCCATTCGGTGAATAAAAGTCCGGTGACCGATGTTTATCAGATCCGCCGCGATGGGATCTACGTGGTCCGTACCATATACTATGCCTTTGGTGCTGGTGTTCAGTGCGCGCTGGAGGAAGGACAAAACTTGGAATATGGCGAGGATGGCGCGATGATCGTTTCCGGTTTCAATCGCCGCCTCGATCCTCTTTCATATATTGTGGGGACAGTCTCCGACCATACCTTGCAGATTGGTGGGGAGGAGATGAGCCTGCGCGAAATCTGTGGCCGCAACACAACTGTTCATTTCGCGAGAGGGCGGAGATTACTCCTCTTCTAATTTCGTTCACCGTGAAGAACCGGGATTTAGGTTGGTTAAATAGTTTCTGTATTGAACCCTAGTTGATATATAGCTTTTAACAAAGGAGGATGATTCATGTCTGAACTAAAAACTGCACCCCAAACCTTAAGTGACCAAGTAGATCCGGCGGAGCAAATTGATGTGGATGCGGTGATGGCCGAGTATGACCGGGAATCAAACACCAGGCACTTTTCGGGTGTTCCCCGGGTGATCGTTCGCTATCTTTTAGCAGTATTTGCGATCTATGTTTTCTATATGAATCTGATTAGTGTCTGGCCGGAGCAGATCCGGCGGGCATCTTTCGTTGGGCTTATTGTTTTCATGGCCTTTACGCTTTACCCGGCCAAAAAGCGGTCGGCCAAACGGGAAAACTATATCCCCTGGTATGACCTGCTCTTGGGGATTGTTGGTGCGGCCTGTTATTTCTATTATGTTGTCAATTTTGCTGACTTAGCAGCGAAAGCAACCCGGATTACCCCTCTGGATACGCTGGTTGGTGCGGTGGGGGTTTTGATCACAGCCGAGGTGTGTCGCCGGGTGGTTGGGCTACCGATTTTAGTGGTGGCCAGTGCTTTTGTGGGTTACGCTTTTTTTGCCGGTTATTCCTTGAGACGGATCGTCTATACTCTGTTCTACACCCTTGATGGTGTAATCGGAACACCGATCGGCGTGTGTTCGACCTTTATTGTTTTGTTTATTATCTTAGCTTCGTTTTTAGAAAAAACCAACATTGGTACCTTTTTCATTGACATTGCCAATTCGATAGCCGGATGGGCGACGGGCGGACCGGCCAAAGTTGCCGTCATTTCTAGTGCCCTTGAAGGGATGTACTCCGGGAGTTCGGTGGCCAACACTGTCGGTTCCGGTAGTGTGACGATCCCGGTCATGAAAAAAACCGGTTATGATAAAGACTTTGCGGCGGCGGTCGAGGCGGCGGCGTCCACGGGAGGACAGATCATGCCGCCCATCATGGGGGCAGCAGCTTTCTTGATGGCAGAGATGACGGGCGTGCCCTATTCTAAGATCGCCGTTGCCGCCATTTTCCCGGCTGTCCTTTACTTTGCGGGGATCTTCCTGATGGTGCATTTTGAAGCAAAGAAAACGGGCCTCAAGGGATTGCCCCGGGAAGAAATCCCCAACTTTTTTCGGCTGTTTTTCACCCGAGGCTATCTGTTCTTACCCATCGTGGTGTTGATCGCGACGATGTCGGTAGGTTACACGCCATCCCGGGCGGCTTGTCTGGCCATTTTAGCGGCGATCATTGTTAGTATGTTCCGGCGGGATACGCGCATGGCCCCTAAAACTTTCGTTGCTGCTTTGGAGAATGGGGCGAAAAATACGATTGGGGTGGCCGCGGCTTGTTCCATCGCGGGGATTATTGTCGGCGTGGTTTCGCTCACCGGAATCGGGCTTAAGCTCGCGGAAGGCTTGCTCTTTCTCTCGGGAGGGATTGACTTAATTGCGCTTTTCTTAACGATGATTGCTTGCTTAATCTTGGGGATGGGGGTACCAACAACGGCCAACTATGTGATCATGGCAACCATTACCGCGCCGATCATTTTGAAGTTGATCCCAGAAACACCGGTGCTGGCGGCCCACTTTTTCGTGTTTTACTTTGGGGTAGTAGCGGATATTACGCCGCCGGTTGCGTTAGCGGCCTATGCGGGCTCGGCAATCTCGGGCGGGAACCCATTGCGCGCCGGGGTTATTGCCACGAAACTGGCGATCGCTGCCTTCCTTGTTCCCTATATGTTAGTTTTAAACCCAACTATGCTACTGATTAATGCTTCGTTTATCCAGATTGTGCAGTTCACCATCACCTCTCTCGTCGGTATGTTTGCCATTGCGGGCGGTTTGGAAGGCTTTATGAAGACCAAACTCCCAACCTGGCAGCGTATCCTGGCGGTGGGTGGTGGGCTCCTGATGATCCACCCGAAGCTGCACACCGATGTGATTGGGCTTGTTATTATCGGCGTCGTTGTTGCTTGGCAATACGGTATTAAAGGGTTGAAACTCAAGTCGCTTGAAGCTTGAGGTTTGACGTGAAATAAGAAGTCCCTTTCCACTTGAAGTGCACCCCAAATGTTAGACGCAAAATCTAACATATGGCGGTGCACTTTTCTCTTGTGAAGGATAGCAATGATCTACCTTCAAGTGGTTATCGAATTCGAAAATGGCAAGCAGATAAATACCGTTCACGGAGAAGTTTTTATTGACAGAGTAAAATTTTCGCGGTAATCTCTCTTAGGGTCTTTATCTCGTTCTGGTTAAACGTTCAAGGAACGCACTAACTTTAATTTGGAGAAAAGATAAGAGGTGAAGATGATGGTTTTTTCCTGGTACACATCGGCAGTAATGAGTATTTTTTTATGGGGAGTAGCCGACGTTTTCTATAAAAAAGGGACCTCGCCACAGGATAAACACAGTCATTTACGGATTGTGGTCATGGTCGGGGCGGTGATGGGTCTCCAAGCGTTGTTTGAACTAAACAAATTAAATTGGCAGTTTGATTGGTACAATATCATAAGGTATCTTCCGGTCTCATCGATGTATATTCTCTCGATGACCCTCGGTTACATTGGCCTTCGCTATTTGGAGGTCTCGATTAACTCGCCGGTTAGTAATACATCGGGAGCCGTTGCCGGGATTCTGGCCTTTATCGTTTTAGGGAAAACGATGAATCTCTGGCAGTTGCTGGCGGTATCAATGATCACAGTCGGGTTAGTCGCCATTGGCATCACCGAAAGAGACCTGGCGGAAGCGGAACGGAAGCAAAAAAAGATCGTGGTCGATCCAAAGTACCGACTGGGGGCGCTGGCCTTGATTTTCCCCATTCTTTACGCGGTAGTTGATGCCTTAGGTACTTTTCTGGATGATGTTTACCTCACCAAGTTGATGAGCCCCGAAGAAGCTTTAATCTCCTATGAGCTGACCTTTTTATTCTGTGCTCTTGTCACCTTCGTTTACCTGGTGGGGGTGAAGAAAAGTAAATACCGGCTACATCAGGAAAAGGACCGGCTGCTGGCGGCAGTTTTCGAGACGGCAGGACAGTACTTTTATGTCTTTGCCTTGAATACAAACTCAGTTATCGTGGCGCCGATGATCGCAAGCTACAGTATTGTTTCGGTTTTGCTGGGAAGGATAATGCTGAAGGAACGCCTGACGGCTAAACAGTATCTGTTTATTGCCCTTGTGATGGCGGGCATCTTTATTCTGGGCTTTTTTGAATAAACGGTTTCAAACTACGCCCGCCCGATTGACAAGACCAGGTGTTCACGGTATGATGAAGACAGATCGTTAAAAAATGAACGAAGAAACTTGACGCCAAACGTTTGAAAGCGCGCGGGGGAAAGTATATAAATCAAACATTCTAATGCCGAGGGTGATCCGAGGCAGAAGAGAGGTGGTTCATAATGGAGATTTGTGCCCTTGATCAAGAATTTCTTATCTTCTTGGTGAAGGGCTTTTCTTTTTGCCAAGGGGAGGTGAAGGGATGATCAGTGTACCCCGGAGTGACCGGCTGCATATTGCGCTCTTCGGCCGCCGGAATGTGGGAAAATCAAGCCTGATCAATGCATTGACCGGCCAAGAAGTGGCGGTGGTTTCGCCGGTGGCGGGAACAACCACCGACCCGGTCTACAAAAGCATGGAACTCTTACCGTTGGGGCCGGTGGTCTTTATTGACACGCCGGGACTTGATGACGATAGTGTCTTGGGCCCGCTCCGTATTGAGAAAACCAAAGCGATCCTCCGCAAAACCGATCTGGCGCTTCTGGTGAGTACTCCAGAAACCCCCTGGGGACCGATGGAAGAAGAGTTAACGGAGCTGTTTCTGAAAAGAAAGATTCCTTATATTATTGTCCTTAATAAAAGCGACCGCTGGGAAGGGACGCGGCAGCAGGATCTGGCGCAAAACAAAGCCTTGACTACGGCCCCGCTGGTCAAGACCTCCGCTTTGACCGGGGCGGGGATTAAGGACCTCTTTGATGCCCTTGTTCAACACGGAAAAGTGGAAGCAGGCCAGCGGCCGCTGCTCGACGGTCTGGTCCAAGCAGGCGATTTGGTACTTCTCGTCACCCCACTGGACCAAGCGGCACCGAAAGGCCGTTTGATACTGCCCCAACAACAGGTGCTGCGCGCGATTCTGGATCGGGATGCTGTTGCCGTGGTGTCGAAAGTGAGTGAATTGGAGCAGACTTTGGGTAAGCTGGCTTTTCCGCCAACGCTAGTGATCACCGATTCGCAAGTTTTTGCACAAGTTAAGGCGGTGCTACCGGAAGTGGTGCCGTTGACCTCTTTTTCGATTATTTTCGCGCGCTATAAAGGGAACTTAAGCCGCTTTTATCAGGCGGTCCGCGCCATTCAGAACTTAAACGACGGCGACCGGGTGTTGGTGGCGGAGGGTTGTACCCATCACCGGCAGGAAGATGATATTGGGACGGTGCAGATTCCAAAACTGCTCCAGAAAAGGACGGGAAAACAGTTGGACTTTGATCATGTTTCCGGTGGTTTTTTTACGGCGGATCTTTCCAACTATAAAATGGTGATCCACTGTGGCGCCTGTATGTTAAACCAACGGGAGTTGGAATACCGACAGGAATTTGCCGACGAAAGGGGCGTGCCTATGATTAATTATGGGGTTCTCCTGGCCTACCTCCATGGGATCCTGGAGCGGGCCCTCATGCCCTTTGCGGATGAATTAACGATAACCAAGGAGGTAGCGCGATGAATTTTTACCATAAATACGCAGTGGAGTTTGAAGAGTATGATGCTATGGCTAAGGATTTTATTGATGACGACAAAATATGGGACCAGCTAAACAAGGCGGCTAATCCTTCTAAAGCCGCAGTCCGGAAGGTGCTGGCTAAGGCGGAAAGGAAAGTCCGCCTGGATCCGGAGGAGATGGCGATCCTCATTCAGAACCAAGACCCGGAGACGATTAATGACATGTACACGCTGGCCAATAAAATAAAACGTGAGATCTACGGTGACCGGATCGTTTTCTTCGCGCCGCTGTACATCAGTAATAAATGTGCTAATAACTGCCGCTATTGTGGGTTTCGCCAGGAAAACAAAATGGTCGGGCGGCGTACCCTGACGATGGAAGAGATCAGCGATGAAATCAAGACCATGATCAGTGAGGGACAGAAACGAACCGTCCTGGTTTATGGGGAATCGCCCGAGACGAGTATCGATTTTATCTGTGATAGCGTACGCCAGGTGTACAGGACAAAAGTGGGGAAGGGAGAAATCCGGCGGGCGAACATTAATTGTGCTCCGCTTTCCCGGGAGGAACTGGCACAGTTAAAGGAAGTTGGGATCGGGACCTACCAGGTTTTTCAGGAGACCTATCATCATCAGACCTATCAGGAGATGCATCCGGCGGGAACGATCAAAAGCCATTACCGTTGGCGGCTCTATGCGCAGGACCGTGCCTTGGATGTGGGCCTGGATGATGTGGCGATTGGGGCCTTGTTTGGCCTTTACGACTGGCGCTTTGAATTGATGGGCCTTTTGTATCACACCATTCACCTGGAAGAAAAGTACAACGGGGTTGGGCCCCATACCATCTCCTTTCCCCGCATTGAACCGGCGATTGGGACCCCCTTTGCCGCGCAGCCCAAATATGCGGTCGGCGATGAGGAGTTCAAAAAGATCGTTGCCATCCTGCGCTTGGCCGTTCCCTATGCCGGGCTGATTCTAACTGCTCGGGAGAGACCGGAAGTAAGAAGGGCGGTGCTCCCTCTTGGTGTTACCCAGATCGATGCGGGCACCCGGATTGGGGTGGGCGGTTACCGGCAGTCGGCCGGGAATATGTTGCCGGATAAAGAACAGTTCCAGCTGGGTGATACCCGCGGTCTGGATCAGGTTATCTACGAAACCTGTAAGCTGGGGAATTTCCCTTCGTTTTGCACGGCGTGTTACCGGGCGGGCCGCACCGGGGAGGATTTTATGGCGGTTGCCAAGTCCAGTTTTGTGCATAACTTCTGTATGCCCAACGCGATTTTGACCTTAAAGGAATACCTTTTGGACTATGCTTCGGATGAAACCAAAAAAGTCGGGGAAAAGGCGATCGAACAATATGTGGAGCAGATGGCTGATCCCGAAAGGAAAACCTTTCTCCGCCAGGCTTTGGCGCGGATAGAACAAGGAGAAAGGGATATCCGGGTCTAAAAGGGAGGAGGGCAGTAATGCAAACTATTACCGACTTGGTAAAAGTCCTTGAAGAGGCGCAGGCCTTGGATCAGGCCGGGTTAACCCGGCTTTTGACCGCTCCGGAGGCGATACCGCTCTATCATGCGGCCGACCGGGTTCGAAAAAGGTATGTCGGCGATGAAGTCCACCTTCGGGGGTTAATCGAATTCAGCAACTACTGCCGGAGGGGTTGCCTTTACTGTGGGTTAAGGGCGGGGAATACCCAGATCCGTCGCTACCGGATGACACCGGCGGAGATTCTGACGCGGGCCCGTTATGCCGTTGGCCAAGGGTTAAAAACTGTTGTCCTCCAGAGTGGGGAAGACCCGCATTATACCGTAGAGGAACTCTGTGATATTGTACGGACGCTCAAAAAAATGGATGTGGCGGTTACGCTTAGCATCGGCGAACGGTCCAAAGACACGTACGCTGCCTTGAAGGAGGCGGGTGCCGACCGATTTCTACTCCGCATAGAAACCAGTAATGAACAGTTGTATGCCCGTATGCATCCGGGGATGAGCTACCAAAACCGGGTTAATTGCCTGTATACGCTGAAAGAATTAGGGTATGAGACGGGGACCGGCTCCCTGGTTGGGTTACCGGGGCAGACCCCCGCCATGCTGGCCGCCGATCTTGTCTTCTTTAAAGCGCTGGACGCGGATATGATTGGCATTGGCCCTTTTATCCCTAGTCCAGGGACTCCTCTGGATCACGCCGCTGGGGGTGAGGTTGAGACTGTCCTTAAAATGATGGCGTTAGCTCGGCTTCTCATGCCAGAGATCAATATGCCAGCGACTACTGCCCTGAGCGTCAAGGACCGCGATGGTTACCGAAAGGGACTAAGCTGTGGTGCAAATGTGATTATGCCCAATATGGGGTTGAGTGAATACAAAAAACTGTATGCCGTCTACCCGGGAAAAGGCGAGGGCTTTGCCCGTAGCGATGAGCAAATGGTAAAGATTCAAACGGT
>ERZ773359.1601-NODE-1601-length-30759-cov-5.671965_pt1 | contig 30759 bp, 27 predicted proteins | sample MGYA00374955_ERZ773359 | MGnify/ENA primary metagenome ERZ773359 (study PRJEB29098, sample SAMN04486028) | biogas fermenter metagenome | study: EMG produced TPA metagenomics assembly of the Biogas fermentation microbial communities from Germany - Plant 4 DNA1...
TTGGTCCCGAACCAAGCGCTCTACCAAACTGAGCTACACCCCGGTGTGCCGCCGCAAATTGTGCAAACGAGGCTTTTTTAGTCGGCGGCCTCGGATATTATACTCTATCAATCAAAGTTTGTCAATCGGGCAAAGGTATTTTGTTGAGCCATTTTGAGGTTGCATAATCCCGGTTTATCAGATACAATAATTCTAGTTTGGAGGGAGTTTGTGAAGCTGGTTTCATGGAATGTAAACGGGCTACGGGCCTGCATGAACAAGGGATTTGAGAAGTATTTCGGGGAGTCTTCGGCGGATATTTTCTGCATACAGGAAACAAAGCTGCAGCAGGGGCAGGTGGATTTTAACCCCGAAGGGTATTCGTCGTACTGGAATTACGCCGAGAAAAAGGGGTATTCCGGTACCGCAGTGTTCACCCGCCGCCGCCCTCTCACCGTGGAATTCGGTATGGGCGGGTTGTTTGAGGACAGCGAAGGTCGCCTGATAACCCTTGAGTTTGAGGATTTCTATCTTGTCAATGTTTACACTCCGAACTCCCAGCGCGGGCTTGCAAGGCTTGATTACCGGCTCCGGTGGGAGGAGGCGTTTTCGTCCTATCTGGTTTCCCTCGACAGGAAGAAACCGCTGGTGGTATGCGGAGATTTGAATGTCGCCCACAACGAAATTGATTTGAAAAATCCCGACTCCAACCGCAACAACGCGGGGTTTACGGAGCAGGAGCGCGCGGCGTTTTCGGATTTGCTTTCAAAGGGGTTTACCGACAGTTTCAGGGCTTTGTATCCCGACAAAACCGGGGCTTATACGTGGTGGTCGTATATGTTCAACGCAAGGGAGAACAATGTCGGCTGGCGGATTGACTATTTCCTTGTATCCGACCGGCTGGCGGGAAATATCGCGGACGCGCTGATATACAGCGACGTTTACGGCTCTGACCACTGTCCGGTAGGGCTGATACTGGATATCTGAAAATATAATATATAATGTGTGAACAGGAGTGAATAAAATGGACGGCAGCGCAAGGGAAAAAGTAATGGAGCTGCATATCGCAAAGACGATTGAAAACCTGAAAAAGAACAACATGGACGCCTATTTTGTCAAAGACCGCGGGGAGGCGGTGCAAAAGGTCTCGGAACTGATAAAGGAAGGGGATACCGTCGCGGTCGGCGGCTCGGTAACCCTGTTTCAGGCAGGGATTGTCGATTTATTAAGGAGCGGCAGGTATAATTTTCTTGACCGCTACGCGCCCGGTTTGAGCGCGGAGGAAACCAGGCAGGTGTTCATTGACAGCTTTTCGGCAGATGTTTACCTGACATCGTCAAACGCGGTTACCATGAACGGGGAGCTGTTCAATGTGGACGGCACCAGCAACCGGGTCGCAGCGATATGTTTCGGCCCGAAATCGGTAATCGTGGTGGTCGGGTACAACAAGATTGTGCCGGATATCGAAGCAGCGGTGAAATATGTTAAGCAGGTTGCGGCGCCGGCCAACGCAATCCGCCTTTCGTGCGATACATACTGCGCGTTTACCGGCGTTTGTCAGGGGATAGACTCTGACGGTATCACCGACGGCTGTAAGACCAGCAGCCGCATTTGCAGCAATTACCTTATATGCGCGCTCCAGCGGGAGGCGGGTCGGATAAAGGTCATTATTGTGGGTGAAGCGCTGGGATTTTAATCGAAACGAGGTATTGAATTGAGACGAAAGCTGGCAACGATTGCCCAGAGCGCGTTCCGCGCCGTTTTTAACGAGCGCGTGCTGGCGCGGATTGTAACCGCGCTGGCGTTTTTGGGCTCGGTTAATCTGGCGACAGTGCCTGTCGGTTTTGATACCATTGATTTTGTAAAAAAGATAAACTATATTGATTACCTTCTATACCTGCTTTGCATTGTGCTGTTGCTGTCGGTCGTTTCAAAACTGGTGAAATTCAATTCCGACGCGTACGCGCTGGCCGTTGCGGCGGGGTTTTACTGCTGTTACATGGCCTTCAGGCACAGGAACTTATACTTTTCGATAGGGCTGCTACTGGTCGTTTCGGTTATCGGTTATTATCTTATGCGGGACGACAAGCTAAACCTTGCCCGTATGAAGTTCGGTTTAAGGCCGGCCTTATATACCGCGGGCGCGGCAGCCGTTTTTTTCGCGGTCTATGTGGGCGGGCTGACGACATTGAGATATCTCAATTATTCGACATCCACCTATGATTTCGGCATTTTCTCCCAGATGTTTTATTATATGAAGGAGACATTTCTGCCGTATACAACCTGCGAGCGCAGCGAACTGCTGTCCCATTTCGCTGTCCATCTGTCGCCGATTTATTATTTGCTGCTGCCGGGTTATCTGATTTTCCCGTCGCCGGTATATCTTCAGATTATGCAGGCTCTTATAGTGGCCAGCGCGGTCATACCACTGTTTTTGCTGGCGCGGAGAAACCGGCTTTCATACAAAGCGACTGCCGCGCTGTGCGCCGCGTTCTGTTTCCATCCGGCGCTGGCCGGTAGCTGTTTTTACGATATCCACGAGAATTTGTTCCTTGCCCCTCTTTTGCTGTGGCTTTTCTATTTTATCGAGTGCAGGCAGTGGAAGTTGATGTATCTGTTTGGGCTTCTGGCCTGCTTTGTAAAGGAAGATGCGGCTTTTTACGTCGCCTGTGCCGCACTCTTTTTATTTTTTTCAAAAAAAGAAAAAAAGCACGGCGCCGCCCTTTTTTCAGTCTCTGTGATATATTTTTTTCTTGCGATAATGTTTATTAACAGTTTCGGCGAGGGTGCAATGATAAGCAGGTACGGCAATTTCATCAGCGACAGCGAGTGGGGGCTGTTGAGCGTTTTCAGAACAATAATATCAAACCCGGCTTACATTCTTACGGAGGTCTTTGTTCAGGAGAAAGCGGCGTATATGCTGATTATGCTGGTGCCCGTGGCGTTCCTGCCGTTGCTTAACCGCGACCTTTCGCAGATGATTTTGCTGCTGCCTTTTCTTGTAATTAACCTTATGAGCAACTACCCGTACCAGCATTCCATCCTGTTTCAGTATAATTTTGGGACGCTTGCTTTCTTTTATTATCTCGTGATACTTAACATCCCGAAATTTGGAGCAAAACATAAAAAATACGGCCTGACCCTGATGGTGGCCGCGTCGGTCATAATGTTCATATCGCAGGTGGGGGGATATACAAACAATATTCAGAATTATATCAACAACCGCGAAAAATTTGCCGAGATAACCCGCGCGCTGAACGCAATACCGCAGGACGCGTCAGTCCGCGCCTCCGGCTATTTTGTCCCAAGACTTGCGGCAAGGCGGGAATTATACGACATTCAGTACAGCAACGACGTGGAAAAAGCCGAAAACGCCGATTACATTGCGATTGACATGCGGCCGGGCGCCGAGCAATACTCGGAACAGATTGTGCAGGAATATATGAGCCGGGGCTATGAGACTGCGGACTGCAGGGTAGACCTGTACTGTATCCTGAAAAAACCGGAGTTATAAGATGTTTTTAAGGGACGGGGTTTCAAGTTCGGCCAGGTTTTCGAGCATGTTTTTGCATCTGGCAAGTTCGGCTGCGAAATGCTGGGTGGAGCCGGTTTTAATCAAAACCGGGAGCGTGACCAGCGTTTCCTCTATCCTTGCAATGTCTGAATGACGCATGAACAGCGGGAAAAACCGCGATGAGCTTTTGAACTCGTCAATCAGCTCGGTAGACTGCGCAAGGCATTTGTCCAAATCCCCGCTGTCTAAAGCGGTTTGCAAATCGTCCGCTATCTTAACCATCCGGTCAATCCCTTTAGTATAAAAACCGAGTATAAACACGCTTGCCGCCGACACAAAGATTAGAATGACAGCCGCGATGATAATCCGCTTCAAACCGAATTGTCCTTTCTGATTAGCTGGTAGTTCTTTGATTTATCCGCAAACAGCAGTAAGACGTCGTTTAAGGCGACCTTGTTGTCAACCAGCACCTGATTGACCCACCCTTCGTTGATTTCACAGACCTGCATGCCCAAGCGGGACAGCTTGCCGTCGCTTATAATCACCATTGGCAGCCCGTTGTCCTGTGTTTGAACCGCAAGGTCCCTGCATGTCGCCTGACGGCTTTCGGGGGTTAACAGAGCGCTGATTTTCCCGTTCGGTTCCACTATCGCGTACTGCACTTCCCGCAAGTCAAATATTGATTGCTGACGCAGGGATTCCATTAAATCCTGAACGGTCAACCTCATGCCGTTTAAGGCTTTTATGTCGATTTTCCCGTTGTTTATGATAATTCTCGGTTTGCCCCCGATAAAACGCTGGAAGAACAGTGATTTGAGCATGACGCCGGAAATCAGCAGTTCCAGCGCGACCAGAATCATAATCGGAATTAACCCGTTTAACAGCGGCATACCGTTTTCCTGCATCGGAACCGCCGCAAGGTCCGAAATCAGCAGGGCGACCACCAGCTCCGAGGGCTGCAGCTCACCGAGCTGCCTTTTTCCCATAATCCTCATCGCCGTGATAATGAATATGTATATTATCACGGTGCGGATTGCGATTATAGCCATCACAGCACACCCTTTCAGCTTTGGTTTATTATTTGCGAGTCTTTGCCGGAATATTCATAATAAACTGGATTAAAGGGCGTACTGCCGGAAAACCGGGGTTTACAGCACGTACAGAAGTACGCAGAAATAATGCAGGGCGGCTCCGGCCAACACAAAAATATGCCACGCGGTGTGCATGTAGCGGATTTTTTTGCGGCTGTAAAAAATCAGCCCGGTTGTGTAGAATAACCCGCCGGCAAAAAGCAGCAGCAGCCCTGCGAGCGGAAGGTTCTTGCAGATTGGCCTGATTGCGGCCAGAATGCACCAGCCAGCCGATACGTAGCACGCCATTGATATTTTTTTGAACCTGTCCACGCTTATCAGCTTTAAGATAATCCCGAATACCGCGGTGCACCAGACTGCGGCGGCTATAATCCAGCCTACCGCGCCTTTGAGGATAATCAGGGTGAACGGGGTGTAGGTGCCTGCAATCAGCAGATAGATTGAGGCATGGTCCAAAACCCGCAGCACCCTTTTTGCCTTTTGGTTGGTCAGCGCGTGGTACAATGTGGACATGCTGAATGCCAGCAGCATTGACAAACCGTATACTGCCACCGCTGCGGTTTCGAGCGCCCGCCCGCCAGCGCGCAGAACCAGCACCGCAATTCCGCCTATTGACACCGTTGCGGCAATTCCATGGGTAATGGCGTTTCCGATTTCCTCGCCTATTGAGTAAAGCGGTTGGACTGTTTTGGTTTTGACAGACAATTATATCATCCTTAATAAAATAGTCATTATCAATATTAGTTTTAACAACCGATTATGATAACTACACCAAGCATAACACACTGACGGGAGTTATACAACAGAAGGATGTAAAAACAGCATTGATATTTTGGGCAGAACTGCCCATCTTATTCATCGCGACATGGTGCGGACCGAAGATTATTGATAAGTTCTTAAACTTGCCATAAAAAAATCCAAAAAATCAAAACACTGCACAAGAACAGCGTTTTTTTCGCAAGTATACTCATATTATGCGGCAAAGTAAATCTGCAAAAAGGAGTGGTGAGCGGTGGCAAGACAAACCGCAACCAAAGTCGCATATCAGAATTTATCGGATTTTATATTTGGCAAGTCATTAAAACCGGTCGCGCTGAAAAACGGAATGGTTATCGGCGGCGGTACGGTATATCCCGAAATAAATTTCACCCTTCCTCCCATGCTGGTAACAAAAGAGAGCATGCCGGAGGTAATCCGCAATTACAGGGAAATCATCACAGGGATTTGCGAGCGGGCAAGGGAGCTTTATGTGCCGGGTTTTGTCGCGGAGATTGAGACGCTGCCTCCGATGACGTTTGAGCCGGATTGGGGGATTGAAGTCTGCAAGACGGTCGCTGACGTCATAAAGGAATACGAAAGCAAATACGGCATTAAAGGCAGCGTGAGGATTACCCCGAACGATATCCGCGAGGGCAGCGATTTAGAGCATATGTGGCGCGGGCGCCACTGGGACGCGATAATGCGGACATTTGAGGGCTGCGCCGAAGCCGGGGCTGATTTTCTCGCGATTGAATCGGTCGGCGGCAAGGAAGTGCATGACGACGCGATAATGTACTGCGACATTGGCAAGTCCATATTCGCGTTGTCGGTGCTCGGCTGCGCCGATATGGAAAAACTGTGGACACAGATTGTCGAGATTGCCGAACGCACAGGCGCTGTCGCTGCCGGCGATACCGCGTGCGGTTTTGCCAATACGGCAATGGTTCTGGCGGACAAGCGCTATATCCCGCGCGTTTTCGCGGCGGTTATCCGCGTTATGTCGGCCGTGCGCAGTCTGGTTGCGGTTGAATGCGGCGCCAGAGGGCCCCACAAGGACTGCGGATATGAAGGGGTTTATGTCAAGGCGATTACCGGCACCCCGATTTCTACCGAAGGCCGCACGGCGGCGTGCGCCCATCTGTCGCCGGTCGGGAATATTGCCGCCTGCGTTACAGACCTTTGGAGCAACGAATCTATCCAGAATATAAAGCTGCTCGGCGGCATGGCTCCGACCGTGTCCTTTGAACAGCTTTCCTATGACTGCCGGCTGATGAACACCTCGTCGGCCAAAGGAGATGAAACGGCGCGGCTGCTTCGTGATTTGCATGCGGACAGCGACAGCTGCCTCGACCCGCAGGCGTATGTACTGCGGCCCGATGTGGTGCTCAGCATTTCCAAAGAGCTGGTCAAGGTAAAAGGCGATTACCCGCGCACCAAAAAAGCGGCGGAACTTGCCCTGGCGCACCTGAAAGAAGCCTACCACAACAAGGAGCTTTCGCTTGACGAAAAAGAGCTTATGTGGCTTGATAATTTGAGCGAAGCCGTTTTCGGATTGCCGGAGGGTACCGACGAGTTCGTAAAAGGGATTATCGGGGAATGCGAGAAGCTGGACCCCCAAAAATATGATTTAAGGATATAATCTGTAAGGAGGCTTTATATTATGTCATTATTAGAACAAATCAGCACGGCTGTGCAGCAGGGCAAGGCAAAAGATGTGGTGGCGCTGGTGCAGGAGGCGCTGGACAGCGGGGCTACCGCCCAGCAGATACTGGACGAAGGTCTGCTCAAGGGAATGAGCATCCTCGGAGTCAAATTCAAGAATAACGAAGTATTCGTCCCCGAAGTGCTGATTGCGGCAAGGGCTTTAAACCGCGGGACCGAACTGCTCAAGCCCCGTCTTGTCGAAGAAGGGGTGGAGCCGATTGGCAGGGTGGTCATCGGAACTGTGAAAGGCGATTTGCACGATATTGGGAAAAACCTTGTCAAAATGATGCTTGAGGGAGCCGGGTTTGCGGTTATTGACCTTGGCGTGGACGTTTCGGAAGAGAAGTTTATCGAAGCGGTAAAAGAGCACAAACCGCAAATTCTTGCGCTGTCGGCGCTGCTGACCACCACCATGAACAATCAGCAGACGGTCATCGAGGCGCTTAAAGCGGCAGACCTGCGCGACAAGGTCAAGGTTATGGTGGGCGGCGCGCCCGTTACCCAGAGCTTTTGCGACCTCATCGGCGCAGACGCGTACGCGCCTGACGCGGCGTCCGCCGCCGAAGTGGCAAAATCATTCGTTGCATAAAAGAGAGCTTCAGCGGCTGTGTAAAACCGTACAGCCGCTCAGATTTTGCGCGTTCCCGTTGACAAAGAAAAGCCCGGCTTTGCCGGGCTTTGGCTGGTTTTGGGCATTATTCGGGGAAGAACATCCCGTCTATGTATGACTCCATAAAGTACGGGTTTGTGGATAGCCCCAGTGTTTTTGTATAGCTTTTTATTTGCTCCGACTGTATTCGCAGCGTGTCGCTCAGCAAAATCATCGAGGCGCCCGAACCCGCAGCGTTGCCAATGGCATAGGCTTTGTCGGCAAAACCGGGAGGAATCAGCCCGATTCTTTCGGCGGATTTTACGTTGATATTGCTGCCGAACCCGCCCGCAATCACCAGTTCGCCAATATCGTCAAAGCCATACCCCGCTTCTTTTATCAGTGTTTTCATTCCCGCGCAGATTGCGGATTTAGCAAGCTGTACCGACCGTATGTCCTGCAGTGTCAGCAATACCCCGGTACCGGGCAGCTCAAAAGCAGGCTGGCCGTTTGCTTCTTTGACATATTCGGTGAAATCATGACCGTCTTCGCATATAATCCCGGTCTGGTCCACGATACCGGCTTCGCACATCACCGAAACCGCGTCCAAAAGCCCGGAGCCGCATATCCCCACCGCCTGCCCGCCGCCGAGTACCGCAGTCTTTATGCGACGGTTTTCAAGGCTTATTCGGTATATGGCGCCGGTGCGAGCGGGCATTCCCTGATGAATGCCCGCGCCCTCGAAAGCGGGGCCGGCAGCCGTAGAACAGCACAGCAGCGCGCCGTCCGCCGCCAGAGCCATTTCGCCGTTGGTGCCGATATCCACAAGCAGCCGCGGCCGGTCCGAAGCCACTTTCCCCTGCTGAAAGAATTCCGAGGCGAGCAGAGCGGTTGTTATGTCGGCGCCGACGTATGCGGATATGCATTTGGGCAGATAAACCCTGATATTGCCCGGCAAATCCAGCTTTTGCCCGTCAAGAAAGAAACCGAAATTGCAGTCCTGCTCAAACGGCGCCACTGCAATTGACTGCGGGTCCCTGCCGCAGAGCAGATAGAGCATGGCGGTGTTGCCGGTCAAAACAAGACTGTCCAGCTTTTCGGCCGGGATACCGGCAAAGGCGCAGAACTCGCCCATAATCCGGGATATGCAGCCGCGGATACTGTCCGCAAGCCCATTACGCTCGCCCTCAATCGACTTTTGCAGGCGGGAGAGCACGTCCGCACCGTAAACCGACTGCGGATTTTTTTCCGCAAGCGTCTTCAGCAGCTTTCCGTCGGACAGGCGGTAGAGGTATGCGGCGACGGTTGTTGTGCCAATGTCGACCGCCGCGCCGTAGTCCCTGCCCCAGGGATTAAGCTCAAACAGGGGCAGGCGGCCTTCTGTCAGGATGTCGTCCCTGTACCGGCCCGAAAGCAGCCTCGCCTGTACGTCCCCCAAAGCGGTTGCCATGCACGCGTACCGGATATTTTCAGCTTTTTCCTTTTCGGTCAGCAGCGAGCTCTCCCTCTTGCTTATGGGTGAGAGGCTGCCGGTCGCCTCCACCTTGCATTTTAAGCACCTTTGCCTGCCGCCGCAGGGCATTTCAACCGCAATCCCGTGTTTTGAAAAAACCTCGGACAGCCTCGCGGGCGGAGTGAAAGGAATTGATTTTTCCTGCCCGTTATCCTTTATTTTCAGCACGCACTGCTCCATAAAGCATTTCCGCCTTTCGTCGGCCGGGTGAGCCGATACTTTTATCCCTATAATACAGGAAAAATCTCAAATATACTAGCATGTTTTTTTGAATTTTGGTATACTGTTCATTACAAATGCGGATATAAAAAGGAGATGAGCCTCATTCGCATACACATCATTGCGTGCCGGGTTTTTTCGAGGGAATTGAGCTACTTTGCCTCCCAAAGCCCCCGCGTTGTAGATATCACATGGCTGCCGCAAGGGCTTCATGACACTCCGGATTTGCTGCGTAAGATGCTCATGTACACTCTTGACAATCTGTACTATCAAAGGGAAAAACGGCTGCTTAAGCATTGGCCTGACTTCATCGTAATCGGTTACGGGCTGTGCTCTAACGGTATAGTAGGGCTTGAGAGCCGGGATACGCCGCTGGTCATTCCGAAAGCTGACGACTGCATAGCGTTGTTTTTGGGCTCTCAAAAGCGGTACCTCGATTTGTTTGAAAAGTACAACGGTACATACTGGCTGAACAACGGATGGATTGAAACAGGGGAAATTCCGTCCAGGGATACCTTTGATAAAAAGTATCACGAATACGTGCGGCTGTACGGGGAAGAAAACGCCGAGTATCTGCTAAGTCAGGACAAGCTGTGGGTCAATAACTACAATACCTGCGTTTATATCAGTTCCTCTGTCTATGACTGCCCCTATTATCCTCAAATTGCGCAGCGGATTGCAGAAGAGAACGGCTGGGAATACCGGAGTTTTGACGGGGATACCCGGTTAATCAGGGCCATGACCGAAGGCAGATGGAATGAGGACGAATTCCTGATTTGCCCTGCTGGCTGCCGGGTTGAAGCGACATATGATGAGACAAAAATCCGCGCTGTTCCTGTTTTGTAATAAAGCCTGTTTGTTCGGTTAAAAGGAGAGAGAGCGAGTGAAGGAACAGCTTGTAAACCGCTGTATGGAGAATATAGCCCATCTTTCGGCGCTGAGCGGGATACCGTTTTTTTTAATAAGCGCGGAGGATAAAAAACTGCTGTATCCCGGCGATACGCGGGGGTTTTGCGAAGAACACGCCTGTTCACGCTGTGATGCGCTGAACACTCATTTGTACGGGTGCAACGAGGCGTACCGCTGGAACGGCAAGTATATCTACTACTGCCCGATTGGGCTTGTTTTTACCGCCTCGTCGGTTACGGACGAAGCGGGGAACCTTATCGGCGGGGCAATAATGGGCCCGGTGCTGATGGGGGAATACGACGATGTGCTTGCGGAGATGGACGAGGCGCTGCGCTCGAAGGCGTCCGGCCTCCCGGCCCTTTCGACTTCGAATGTTACCAACCTTTCGGAGGTTTTGTCGGCGGTTACTAGCTATGCGGCGGGCATGCCCCACAGCAAGGTCGGCAGGATTGTGTACGAGCAGGAAAAACTGCTCAGTTCCATCTATTCGGCTCATGAAAAAATGCTGCAGGAAGGCGGGGATTACAAATACCCGATTGAAACCGAGAAAAAACTGCATGCGTTAATCTGCAGCCATGACAAAAGCGGAGCGCAAATGCTGCTGAACGAGCTGCTCGGCCATATATTCTGCTCCAGCAGCTTTGATTTGGACACCATAAAAACCAGGGTGATTGAGCTGGTGGTCATCCTGTCGCGCGCTACCATAGACGCGGGCGCCGACATCAGGGAAGTGTTTTTGTCGAATACCAACTATCTGCAGGAAATCGAGCAGTTTTCCTCCCTTGAGGACCTCAGCATATGGCTGAACAGCGTGATGCACAGATTTATTGCGTATACCTTTGACTTTTCCCATATCAAACATTCGAATGTGGTTTACAAAGTGATGGAATACATCAAGGCAAACTACAGCCAGAAAATTTCGCTGGACGATATTGCGCAGCATGTGTTTTTGAGCCGCTCGTATTTGAGCAGTATATTCAAGGAGGAGACGGGAGAGAGCCTTTTTTCGTATATCAACAAGGTGCGTGTCGAAAAAAGCAAGATATTCCTTATGGACGACTCGATAAGCCTTGCCGAAATATCGCTGATGTGCGGGTTTGAGGACCAAAGCTATTTTACCAAGGTTTTTAAAAAGTACACAGGGGTCTCCCCGAAAAAATACAGGGACAGCAGGGGAAAGGTTGATTAAGGCTGCGGGCCGCAGCAAACTGGCGGGCGCAGCCGTTTTTCGGCAAAAAAGCTGTTATTACGAAAATGTTTTTATAATTATAATGACTTTTTTGAGCGGTTATAGTAGAATTAATAAAACACAGTTTCGGATGCAGGCATTGTTTTTGTGCGCGCCGTTTTGTGCCCGGTGCGGCAGCCGATGAGTTTAAAGCAAGGGGAAGATGAAATGAAAGAGAATAAAAACGCCCCGGCCATGGAGCAGTGGGCAAAGCTGTATGATGCGGCGATAACTATTAAGCAACAGGCGCCATGGGAAAGCCTGTGGGACACGGATTTGATAACGATTCTTCTGCCCGAAAGAGAGGAGCCGGTGTTCATTTCGGTCCTGGGCAAAAACGGCGAGTGCTACGGTATCGGGGTATATCCCGGTTACCGCGAACTGCTCGGCCTTTACTGCCTGTTGGATACCCCGAATGAAGAGCTGGAGAAGAACCCGCTGCGTTTTCAAAACTGCCTTATGTGTTATTATGGAGACCGCGACTCGGTCAGCCCGCAGGAGCGGGAAATCATAAAGGCCTTGGATTTGAAATTCCGCGGCGCGAACAACTGGATTTATTTCCGCTCTCTGAAAGAAGGTTTTTTCCCGTGGCTTCTTGACGCGGAACAGGCGGAACTGATGATACATGCCCTGCAGAATTTTTCGGCGGCGTACGACCACATTTCAAGCGGCAAAATCAAGGTGGATTTTGAAAACGGCGAAACCCTTATCCGCATGTATTCCGGTGAAAGCGGGGAATGGCTGAACGCGGCGGCGCCAATGCCCATGCTCCCTGACATTTCGGAGCGGTATGTCCCAAAGAACGAACTGCTGATAAAACGGCTGCAAAACATGACAAAAAGCCCGGTCCAGCTTGAGATGGATATACTGTATTTTCCGATGCCTGTTCAGGACAAACCGGATGAAACGCCGCATTTTCCAAGGGTGCTGGTCCTGTTCGACCGCAAGAACGGTATCCTGCTTGAGCAAAAGCTGATTGACAAAGAAATCAGCAATGAAGAAGTCGCCATCGACACGCTGGTAGACTACATCACAAAGCGCGGAAGGCCGTCAAAGCTGTTTGTCCGCGACAGGTACTTCTTGAGTTATGTCGATTACTTCTGTTATCTGTTGGAGGTGCAGGTATCCTGCGGCGGGGAGCTGCTCTATGTTGATGAATTTGAGGACTTGATGTTCGAATTCGTCAGCGAGTTATAGCATAGTCTTATTCAGTCTGCGGCAAATTGACGCCGGGCGAAAAAAAGGGCAGGCACGAGTGTGCCTGCCCCTGTTTTGTGCGGTTTATTGTGCGTCCACCTTCGTCATGTACGCGATTAAGTCAAGAACCTTATTGCTGTAACCCCATTCGTTGTCGTACCACGCGATTAGCTTAAAGAAATTGGAATTAAGCGCAATTCCGGCGGTCGCGTCGTAAATCGAGGTCCTCGAATCGGTGTAGAAGTCCGAGGAAACAACCGCGTCTTCGGTGTAGCCGAGGATACCTTTCATATAGGTCTCGGATGCTTCCTTAATCGCGGCGTTGATTTCCTCCATTGAGGTTGCCTTCTCGGTGCGGACGGTCAGGTCGACCACCGAAACATCGAGGGTGGGTACCCGGAACGCCATGCCGGTCAGCTTGCCTTTAAGCTCAGGGATAACAAGCGCAACCGCCTTTGCCGCGCCGGTGGAGGAGGGGATAATATTGCCAGAAGCCGCGCGTCCGCCTCTCCAGTCCTTGGCGGAGGGGCCGTCCACGGTTTTTTGGGTCGCGGTTGTGGAGTGAACGGTGGTCATAAGCCCTTCGACAATGCCGAATTTGTCGAAAATGACTTTGGCCAGCGGTGCAAGGCAGTTTGTGGTGCAGGAAGCGTTGGATACGATTTTCATATCCTTTGTGTATTTGTCAAGGTTTACGCCGCAGACAAAGGTGGGTGTCTCCTTGTCCTTAGCGGGGGCGGTAATCACAACTTTTTTTGCGCCGGCGGCAAGATGTGCGCTGGAAAGCTCGGTGGTGCAGAATACGCCGGTCGACTCGACGATATACTCGGCGCCGCATTCGCTCCATCCGATATCGGCAGGGTTTTTCTCGGCGTAAACGTTGATGGCTTTGCCGTTGACTACCAGCTTTCCATCCTTAGCTTCCACACTTCCCTGAAACCTGCCGTGGATAGTGTCGTACTTGACCATATACACCATATAGTCCAAATCAATAAAAGGGTCGTTAATGCCAACGACTTCGAACTTGTCCGGTTGCGCAACTGCCGAACGGAAAACCAAACGGCCGATACGGCCAAAACCATTGATACCAATCCTGATTGCCATACTGCTTAACCTCCATTCTTGATTACCCTTATATTTTACCTGCTTTTTGCCAATTTATCAATAAGTTCGTCAAAGAATTAACCGGCAAAACAGGACTTTCGTTAGGTTATACAAAAGCGGCGGTTTCCGAATATGAAAATGGGGTATAATATCTTGCGGCGCTTATAGTTATGGAAAGAAAGGCTGGTACCCGTCAATGGCATTTTCCGGCAGTCGAAAACGCAAGCACCGGATTTGGGTTGTTGAAAACGAGGGATGTATCAGGGAGGCCCTCGCCGTGTATTTTTTATCTGCCCCGCCCTATTTTGCACAGACACCGCGGCAAAAGGCGGTACACCGGCAAATGGCGCGTTTGATGGCCGAAATCGAAGAGTATTCGCTGCTTCAAAGCTCAAATCTTTGCCGGCCGCTGAAATACGGAGACATAAGCTCATTAATACGCGCCACGCTGGAGGCCTGCTCAAAGGTGCTGGCAAGGAAGGGTACGGTATTGGAAGTGAAAGCCGCCAAAAGCCCCTTTACATCGGCTGCCGAGCCGAGGATTGTTGCCGCGGCCGTTGTAAGTCTGGTGAGTGCTGCCGCAAGCGCAAACCCTTTCGGCAGAATATGCGCTAATGTTGACACCGGCAGAAGCGGCATGATTGTCGCGGTAAAAGGGGATGAACCGATACGGGACAAAAAAGCCCTCGCGCTGGCGGCGGCCGCCGCGAGGGTACACAAAGGAGGAGTTGCGCTGTCGGACGGGACTGCCGCCTTTTCAATCAGGGCGGGCCTGACCGGCGCGCTCGGCTTTTTTACTGCTCCGACAGTTGACGAGATTTTAAAAAACCCTTTGTCGGCAGTCAATATCGGGTTGGGGTATGATTAATCCGGCATATCGGCAATGCGGATTCCCGCCTGTTTTCTGATGGTCTCCATGATTTCGCTCACCATCAGCGCCTGCTCCGCGGCGCTGTCGATTTCATCCCGGTGGCGGGACGGGTCGCTTGAAAAATCCAAAAACGCCGCCGCCTCGCCGCTCATCAGTTTCGGCCTTGGGATTTCCCCGACTAAAAGTTTTGCCGCCTGTTCCCGGCCGTTTTGCTCAATAAGGGTAACCCCGGTCAGGGTCGAGATTGAGTTTATTTTCAAAGTGCCGTTATCGCCCAGTATTTCCGAGCCGCTGTGGCTCTGCCCGGTTTTGGAATATGTCAGGGTTACCAGCTTGTCGTCGTATTCAAAGACGGAAGTCCCGTACCCGTCGGCACCGCTTTTCAAAAAACCTGCGCTGGCTAGTATCTTTTTGGGATACCCGAAGAAATCCACGGCCGCATACACGCAGTAAATGCCAATATCCATAAGGCAGCCGCCGGCCATCGCGGGGTTGAAGACATTGGGAAGCGAGCCGGATTTGTAAATCGGGTATTTTGAGGAAAGCTGGGAAAAATCAAGCCTTGCGGTGGTGATGTTTCCCAGCCGTTTCAGCGCGTTATGCACGGTTTTTCGCGCGGGCAGGTACCGCATCATAATCGCTTCCATAAAGACAAGGCCTTTGCGCCTTGACAGCTCGATGAGTTCTTTCATCTGTTCCGGAGTTGCCGTTGCAGGTTTTTCGCAGATGACATGCTTTCCGTTTTCCAAAAACAGCTTGCTTTGCGGGTAGTGGAATATGTTCGGGCTTGCGATATATACCGCGTCAATAATATCCGACTTTGCGAGCTTTTCCAAATCCGTGAATACCGGCACTTCGCCGTATTTTGCGGCAAAGGCCTTCCCGGTGCTTTCGCTTCTTGAATAGATTGCGGCAAGTTTAAGCCCGCCTGCGATTTTTGCGCCTTCGATAAAGGCGTCGGTTATCCACCCTGTTCCGATGGTCGCATAACGCATTCGTCCCAGCCTCCAGCGTTTTAATAAATAGATTATACATCATTTGCAGGCAGAGTGGAATATAAAAAAGAAACTGTGCCGAAATGAACACAGTTTCTTTTTGTGCCCCTAAAACGCACCTGCGTACATCCGCAGGTTTCCGGGGGCATGTAGAGTTTATTCTGAGGCAGCGGCGGTGTATTTCACCTCCCTGCCGATTGCCTCGACGGGGTTGACGTACTCATCGTTGACTTTGATTTCCAAATGCAGGTGCGGGCCGTCTTTAGACTCGCAGGGCACGTTTGAAAGCCATCCGATGACATCGCCCACATTGACGCTTGAGTTTTTCTTAAGCGTTCCGGCTTTTACCCCGCAGTAGCGCGATATAATCCCGTAACCGTGGTCTATCTCGATAACTCCGCCCCATAACTTATCGCTGTATACGGCTGAAATAATGCCGTCGGCGACTGCTTTTACCGGCTGGTTGATTTCCCCCTTGAAATCCACCCCGTTGTGCACTCTCCAGTCGTTCATTGTCGGCGAAAAGACGGGTTTGCTGCCGCTGTAACTGCGTATGACCTGGTTGGTCAGCGGAAGGACAAACAAATCTGCCGGCGGCTTTTTAGTTGTTGCGGCGGTCGTGGCGGCAGCAGTTGTGGTTTTGGCCGCGGTTCGTTCATCGGGGATATTGGTTACTTTTTGCTCGACCGGCTTGGTCGCGGCGGTTGTAAATGAAGCCCTGCTTGGGCTGCTGTTGCCTTCATCATCAGTGTTAATCCGGTCAAAAGCGTTGAGAAAAGTCGCAGTTGCCACTCCCAATACTGCCACAAGGCATAACGCCAATGCGAGGTAAAAACCGTTTTTCCCCTTTGTATTTCTATTTCCTTTGTCAAAATTTATATGTCCCATTCCGTTCCTCCGTTTCGATTATTTGCCCGCGTTTTGCGTAAGCTGCGCGGCAACCGGTTTAGTAATATTTTTGACCGATTTGGCGCTTATATGCTTAAAACATGAAAAATGTTAAAAAAATAAAAAACCCGCACACCCATATTAAGGGCGTGCGGGTATTCCAAAAAAGCATAAGGCCCGCCGTAAAGCGGGCCTTATGCCTTTAAAAGTTAGAGGGGTGTTTTGAGGAGGGTAAAAAGTACTCGCTTAATGGAATAACGCGGTGCGGCTCCGCATTATTCCGAGTACAATCAAATTATATCTCACTCAAACCGGTATTATGTTAATTGAGTATGAATAAAGTGTAATAAATCTGTTTATATCAAACATTTGTTTGACAACCGCGCGACAATGTGCTATTATAACTGCGAAATAACCAGTTTTTTGCAGCCGGTATCCGCCTGATGGCGGGTTAATGCTCCGCCAGTCGAAAGGAGGGCCAATATGCTGAATGAAAAGCAAAAGAGGGTGCTGATGTACCTTAAAGAATGCGCCAATACAGGGATACCGCCCACAGTCCGCGAAATCTGCGCCGCCACCGGGATTAAGTCCACCTCCACTGTTCACTCGTACCTCAAACTGCTTGAGGAACACGGGTATATAACGCGCCAAAGCGGGCTTAACAGGGCAATCCGCATGCCCGGCGAAAATGTCGTCAGGGTTCCCCTGGTCGGCCGCGTTACCGCAGGGCAGCCGGTTCTTGCTGTTGAAGAAATCGAGGATTATGTCCCTTATTCGGGGGGCTCGTATCCCACTGAAGATTTGTTTGCCCTCCGGGCGGTCGGGGACAGCATGATAAACGCGGGCATTCTGGACAACGACGTGATTATTGTCTACAAAACGCCCGATATTAATAACGGGGATATTGTAGTCGCCCTGATAGAGGACGAGGCCACCGTCAAACGCATATACTATGAAAACGGGTATATCCGCCTGCAGCCCGAAAACGAAAAATATCAGCCGATTATAGTAAAAGAGGCGCTGATATTGGGGAAAGTGGTTTCCCTGCTGCGTTATTTTTAAATCTGAATAATGTGCATTGCCTTTCGCCTGCCTTTTCTGGTAACATATCCACATAATTACAGGGTTTTCAATGTTTGTGGATAATCTGGCATGCAAGAGGTTTTGCGCAATGAACGATTTGTTCAAAGAGCGGGTATTAATTATCCTCGCTCTGCTTTTGTGTATTGTTTCGGGTGTTTTAGGCGCGTGGGACGCGCCGCAGTTCTCCGCGATTAATGTGGTGTATACCGACGCCCTCGCCGTTTCGTCCAGCGCCGCTGATACGGAAAGCACGGCTGCCAAGCCGGAAATCCGGCCTGACAGCCAGCAGGACACCGCGGCGGAAAACCCGGTTTCCGGTTCGGCCGGGCAAAACCAAACCGGTAAAATCAATATCAACACCGCGACACAGGAAATGCTGGAGACCCTTCCCGGTATAGGCAAGACATTTGCCGCCCGCATTATTGATTACCGCGAGACCTACGGCGGCTTTGACTCGATTGAGGAGATAATGAATATCAGCGGTATCGGCGAGAAGCGTTTTGAAGCTCTGAAAGATTTGATTACCGTTGACTAGAATACAAGCATAAAAAAGCAGAAACCGCAATTCACGCGGTTTCTGCTTTTTTATGCCCCTTTGCGCTATACAAGCTCGCGGATTAACTCGTCCCTGCCGCCGCAGAGAAAATTGATAGGGGGGATTTCAATCATTGTGTAGCACCCCGGTTTTTGCTTAAGCGCCGCCCGCGCGGAGGATACCAGCACCTGACCGGTCAGCGCCGGGTTATTGATACTCATGTTGAACTCAAGGCGCTGGTTGCCAGTTGTCCCGGCGACCCCTTTTCTGAACAGGTTGACGCCGTGCCCGACGTCCCTGAGCCGGTCCACGCTGTCCACCCGGATTACGTGGGTCTGGTCGCCGGCAAAATACTCGTCTTCTAGGATTGCCTTTGAAACAGTGTCAAAATCGGCGCCCTGCTCAAGCTCGATATAAACCATCCGCCTGTGAACGCCGGAGCCGGTCGGGATTGTCATCGAAAGCGCGTCCTTCACGCCCGGAATTGACTTTGCCGCAACCGAATGTCCCATGCTCATTCCCGGCCCGAAGTTGGTGTAAGTAATCCCTTTGGGGAGCATTGCCAAAAACAATGCCCGTATTACCGAGTCGGTGCCGGGGTCCCACCCCGCGGCGGTGATTGCAGTGCAGTTGTTCTGTTTTGCGATTGCGTCCAGTTTTGAGCGAAGGTTTAGGATATTTGTATGTATATCGTAGCAGTCCACGGTGGAAATCCCGGCCGAAAGAATTTCCTGCGCGGTATCGGGTACAAGCCGGCTTGGAAGACAGATGATTGCGACGTCTATGCCCGATAACTCCGAAACGCTTTTCAACACAGGCACGCTGGATGAGATTTCTTCCTTCTCGACAATATATTCAAGCGAAAAATCGCCTGCCTGCGATATTGCCTCATGCGCGGCTTTGCCTATGTTGCCGTAGCCTACAATTGCAGCTTTAATCATAATACTGCCCTCCGTTTTAAAAAAAGCCGACTGCTGGCACAACCGGCTTCCCCTAATATAACATGGTGCCGCTGACCGGACTTGAACCGGTACGGTGTTTCCACCGAGGGATTTTAAGTCCCTTGTGTCTGCCAGTTCCACCACAGCGACAAAAGCATAGTATATATTAATACAGTTTTATTTTGATGTCAAGAGCGAAAGCCGCGGCGGCAGGGGCGAGCTTTGCAGAAAAACGCCCTCAGATTTTGGTGCTCAAAAGTAGGCAGGCACACAAAACCTGAGGGCAGCGCGGCGCCGCAATCCCGCAAGGTTATATGAAACCGAAGTGTCTGGCGAATTGGTTAGCTTAAGTAAATATCGGAATAGCTGCTTGATGAGTCAGTACCGCTCTTGTTGTCATCTTCCGCGGCTTTTTGCTTGTTGACTTTAACTGCTCCGTTGATAATCGCGCCCTCCTGAATGGCGAGGTTCTGAGTCGTGATATTGCCGTAAATCACGGCTTCTCTGCCGAGCGAGGTCGACGAATTGACAAGCGAATCACCGCTAACGCTACCGTTCAAATCCAGCCTGTCGCATTTGATGTCCCCTTCGACCACCGATTTTTCGGACACGACTACCGAAGTCTTGCTGACGATATTGCCCTTTACTTTGCCGTTAAGTATTTCAACGGACTTGCCTTGAAGGTCCCCCTCAACCGAGCCGGTAACCTTGATATTCGCCTCGCTTGTGATGTTGCCATTTACTTTTCCGTTAACCGAAACATTTCCGCGGCTGGCGATAGAGCCGTTGATTTCGGTTTCTTCGGAGATTATGGTATTCCCAACTGTATCAGAATTTACAATTCTTACCGGGCTGAACGTTTTACTCTTAAGGGTTTCATCGGAGGCTTTTGGCGCAGCCGTCTGGTTATTTTGCTGAGGGGCAGTTACTGCCGTATCCTCCTGAACTTTCGCGGGGCTGTCGGGATTATCGTCCTTTGAAAACAGTTTTGTCAGTGGTTTTACAAAGTCATTAAGGTTTTTACGCATTTTTACCTCTCCCTAAACAATAGAATGTCGCCATTAATCTTATCTCATTTTATCACAGAGAAGTGCATGCAAAGGGGCAAATAAAGTGAAAAAAGGGCAAAAAAACCACAGTTTTGTCGAAAACAGCACAGAAGATGTGTGAGTTTTCGACACTGTGTTATGCAACAGATAGCCCTCTGCTTGCTATTTGTCCTTAAACAGGCCGGCTTTTTGGGCATAGGAAATCGCTTCGCTGCGGTTTCGCAGATGCAGCAGCTTGAGTATATCCGACATTTCGTACTTGACAGTGCGCTCGCTGATGTAAAGTTTCGCGGCGACTTCTTTATACGTCAGCCCTTTTGAAATCAGGGAGAGGATTTCTATCTGCCTTTTTGACAGGCATTCTTCGGGGTTTGTTTCGGGGCTGCCTTCTTTTTGAAGGTTGAACTCCTCCATCACCTGCGAGGCGATTTCAGGTGAAATAACCGTCCTGTTTGACGCCAGTACGTTCAGCTGTTCAATGAAATCTTCGGCGCAAAGCCCTTTGAGCAGGTATCCGGACGCGCCGTACTTTATGGCTTTAAACAGGTCGTGCTCGCGGTCCGACATACTGAGAATCACAATTTTTATTTCGGGCATTTCCATGTTTATCAGGCGTGTTGCGGTAATCCCGTTGCACCTTGGCATTTGTAAATCCATCAATATCACGTCGGGCCGCAGCATCCGCGCTTTCTCCAGCGCTTCATACCCGTCCTTGGCGGTGCCCACCACTTTATAGTTATGCTGTTCGATTAGTTTTTGCAGCCCGTCCATGAAAAGCAGATGGTCATCAGCAAGCAGCACCCTGATTTTCGGGGTGTCCGAGACAGTGTCATTGTTTTCAAGAATGGTTTCCATGCGCGCGGCGGACAGCTGCGGGAAAACGACGGTAACAGTGGTACCGCGGGATGGCGCTGAATCAATTTTTATCTGTCCGCTGATATGGTTTGCACGCTCGTTCATGACCGTGAGCCCGAAAGATGTGCCGCAGTTGGCGTTTTCGGGGTTGAAACCCACGCCGTTGTCGGAAATAGAGAGCAGGATATTATTGTCTTTGTTTTCAAAGGTGATTGTAACCTTATCGGCCTTTGCGTGCTTGCGCACGTTCGCAAGCGCTTCCTGAATAATCCTGAAAAGCTGGATACCTATAGGCAGGCCTATCAGCTCGTCTGTGATGTTGTCGGGGTTTTTTGTCTCTATATGGATATTGAAGTTCTGCTCAAAGTGCAGAAGATACTGCATTAAAGCGGAAAAGAACCCGTTTTTGAATATCATGGTGGTTTTGACTTCGTAGATGAACTCCCTGACTTCGATGTTGGCTTCTTCAACCACTCTGGACAGGGCGACCAGACTGGAGTCGATAGTTTGGGGCTGGCCGTTTTTCAGCATTTTCCGGATTACTTCTATCTGCATGTTGATGTACCCCAGCACCTGTCCGAGGCTGTCGTGGAGCTCCCGCGCTATCCGGTTTCTCTCCTGCAGCGCAATCAGCGCCTGTTCCTGCCTTAATGTCCTTGTCTCGATTTCCTTGTATTCGGTTACATCCTGAATTATTACGATTTTGCCGGCTGCCGACCGTTCATCGCTCAAGATGGAGATATAGACCTTATAATACCTCTGGTCGCGCGAAAACTCGCTGTAATCCGTTTTCTCAACGCATGCCTTGACAAGCTCTTTCCATCCGCTCAATGCCGTTTCTATGCTGTAGCCGGACACGTTTTCAGCTTTCAGCCCCAAAAACTTCTCCGCAGTCGCGTTCATGTCCATTATCCGGTTGTTGTTGTCAAGAATAAGCACTGCGCTGGTCATCCTGTCGATGACGACATTTCGGGGTATCGGCACCGGCTCCTGTTTTTTGAGCTTAAAAGCAACGGTGGTCCCGACAATGATTGCGCTAATTATCAACGGGGTAGGGTCGTAATAATTGAAGAGCGAGCCGTCGGTAACCAGTACTATGATTATCGAAAGCAGCACAAGGACGGTTACCACCGCCACAGCCAGCCCCTGTTTTGTGTGAAGCAGCTTCCGGTTTAAGGTGTCGTTGATAATCAGCGCCGCCACAATAAAAAGCAGGATACCGCAGTAAACCGTAACAATCCAGTACCAGTACCCTGCGTTAAAGTGCAAAACGGGATATCCGCCTATGGTATCCATCCACATCCGGCGGTACATCAGGCCGTGGCCTGCGTTGGTGAGATTTAACACGTCGGTAATCAGCGGGATGATAAACAGCGACACGAACCTGCTTTTTGTAATCAGACTTTTCCTGCCCGTAATCATCAGCGACCAGAGCAGTAAAACCGAAGGCGTCTTAAACCCGACAAAGTCGTTGGCGGCCAGATACCAGAAGCGGGCTGTGTCCAAATCCGGGCTTGAGATTTGAAGCCCGAACCCGACGCACCAGAACATCACCGTCAATTGTAGGATTGCCCACAGGTAGTCCCTCGATTTCTTATAGATGGTGAAAATAAAAGTAGCCAGCAGGGCTGCCGCTGCCGCAAAATAAATCCAGACATATGGGTTATATACAAAAACCATAGACAACAATTCCTCCGGCCGCAATTAATCAAACCAACCGTTATAAAACGTTGGGTGGCAATGCGTATGAGATATTTTACCACATTATAACACTGCCAGTCGACATATTTCAACATAAACAGGGCTTTTTTGACATGCTTCATAACCATTGGCTTGATTGTCTGTTGTATTTGACGGCAGAAAGCGAGGTTTAGGCTTAAACTGCGGCGGGTTTAGCGGTATCCGGCTTTGACGGCTAAACCGAATAAGTCAAATCGGGGGAAATGGCCGCCGGTTTAATATAAAAGCCGGGAACCTTTGATTTCAGGTTTCCCGGCTGTGTTGAATTTATGGAAAAAAGACTGGAGCTGTTCGACAGGAACCCACTCGGCAGTCGCCATCCCGCCCTTTAGCTTATTCGTCCCCCAGTTTCAGCACCGACATGAAGGCTTCCTGCGGAACCTCGACGCTGCCGACCTGCCTCATCCGCTTCTTGCCTTCCTTTTGCTTTTCCAGCAGCTTCTTTTTCCTTGTGATGTCGCCGCCGTAACATTTTGCGAGCACGTCCTTGCGCAGTGCGCGGACAGTCTCTCTCGCGATGATTTTGCCGCCGATGGCGGCTTGTATGGGTATGTCAAAAAGCTGCCGGGGGATATTGTCGCGGAGTTTTTCGCAAATGCGGCGGGCGCGCGGGTAGGCATTGCCTTCAAATACAATAAAGCTAAGGGCGTCCACCACTTCCCCGTTAAGCAGTATGTCCAGCTTTACAAGCTTGGATTTCTGGTACCCCTTAATCTCGTAGTCAAAGCTCGCGAAACCCCTTGTGCGTGATTTCAGCGCGTCAAAAAAATCGTATATGATTTCGTTGAGCGGCAGCTCGTAATGGATTTCGACCCGCTTTTCATCAAGGTATTTCATGTCGATAAATGTTCCGCGCCGCTGCTGACACAATTCCATGATGTTGCCGACGTATTCGCTTGGCGTAAAAATGTGCGCGTCGGCGACCGGCTCGTACGCCACCGCGATTAGCGCGGGGTTCGGAAAATTGGTGGGGTTGTCTATTTCAACAGTGCTGCCGTCGGTGAGCTCAAAACGGTATACCACGCTGGGGGCGGTTGTAACAAGGTCAATATTGTATTCACGCTCAAGCCTCTCCTGCACAATCTCCATGTGCAGCAGGCCGAGAAAACCGCAGCGGAACCCAAACCCAAGTGCGACCGATGTTTCGGGCTGAAAGTTCAGCGCCGCGTCGTTGAGCTGGAGTTTTTCAAGCGCTTCCCGCAAATCCTGATAATGGGCGCCGTCTGCGGGGAAAACGCCGCAGAAAACCATCGGGTTGACCTTTTTATACCCCGGCAGGGGCTTGTCCGCCGGGTTTTCTGCCAAAGTTATGGTATCCCCGACGCGGGCGTCCTTGACCGAGCGGATTGAAGCGGCGAAATAGCCCACTTCGCCTGCCTGCAGGCTTTCGCGCGGCTCAAGACTGCCGGGCCGCATTACCCCTAATTCATTCACGTCGTATTCGGCGCCGGTAGCCATCAGCTTGATGGTATCCCCGTTGCGGATTGTCCCGGAAACCACGCGGAAATACACCACCACCCCTTTGTAGCTGTCGTAATAGCTGTCAAAAATCAGGGCGCGCAGCGGCTGGTCGCTGCCGCCGGCAGGAGGCGGGATTTGCTTTACAATCGCCTCCAAAACCGCTTCGATATTGATACCCTGCTTTGCGGAGATGGCAGGAGCCTGTGAAGCGTCTATTCCAATGACTTCCTCGATTTCCCTTCTGACCTCGTCCGGGCGGGCTGAGGGCAAATCTATTTTGTTGATGACTGGCACGATTTCAAGCCCGTGCTCGACAGCCAGATAGGTGTTTGCGAGAGTCTGAGCCTCGATCCCCTGTGATGCGTCCACAATCAGCACGGCTCCCTCGCAGGCGGCAAGAGAGCGGGAGACTTCGTAATTAAAGTCGACATGACCGGGGGTGTCGATTAAATTCAGCGTGTAGGTTTTTCCGTCCTGTGCCTTGTATGATAGGGTTACGGCATGAGCTTTGATGGTTATTCCGCGTTCGCGCTCCAAATCCATGCTGTCAAGCAGCTGTTCTTCCATATCCCTTAAAGAGACCGCTTCGGTTTTTTCCAATATGCGGTCGGCAAGAGTGGATTTTCCGTGGTCGATATGTGCGATTATGCAGAAATTGCGGATTAACTCGCGGGATGTCAAAACTAACACCTCGTTGATATAAAATGCTACTTTTCAGTATATCACACTAATAATTCCAAACACAATATATTTATTTAACGCAAAGGGCGGCATTGAAAACTGCGATACAAAAACAAACAGGGCGAAAACGCCCTGTTTGGCAAATTTCGGATATCGGGATTAAGTATTTTAAGGCTTCAGTTTTCGCTTCCGTAAAGATTAAGGCGGAACAACCTTGTTTCGTCATCGGGATTAGTGCAGATTACTTCAGCCTCGCCGACATTGCCCCAATCTACCGCGCTGGACAGGGCAAGCAGCTGGGACAGCCTGCTTTTTAGGTTGAGAGTGTCGCCTTCGGAAGTTTTGAGATAAACCTCGCCTTTTGCGGTTGACGCAAATTCAATCAGTTTGCTCAAGTCGAAATTGTGAATCTTAAAACCTGCCATAAATCATTTCTCCTTTCAGTATCGGGGCTGCTGTTATCGCCGACGTTGTTAAACTCATTATACCTAAAATCATTCGGTTGTGCAATCAAAAAATGCTGAATATGGGCTTGTGGAATTTGTTTAGTATGCCACAGATATATAAGGCCGTTTTTTGACTGCAGTTATAAGCAAAAAAAGAGTTTGGCGGGCGGGTGCCGGGCTAATAGGCGCGTTCAGATACCCGACAAATCTTATTTTAAAGCACTATTAAAGGCGCAAATGAGTTTTTCTGCCTTAATGGGGATAATAAATGTGGCGCTTGGGTGATAATTGTATATCGAACGGAATAACCCCTCGTTTTAAGAGTTTTTTTATGCGCTACGTGCCTGCTTTAAATTCTGCGATGTGCCGCTTCAATCTTAACAAAAGTTTCATAATTACATATTGACATGGCTGTGATGGAATGGTAAATTATATTATGTTAGCACTCGGCTTGCTGGAGTGCTAAATATTTTAATGAAGAAAGGATGGGGGAAAATGCAACTGGGCAAACGCAAGCGGGATGTACTGGCTGCGACAGTGGACATGTACATCCGCACCGGAGAGCCTGTCGGCTCAAAAACAGTTGTGAAGATGCTCAACCACACCGTTTCATCGGCCACCATCCGTAACGACATGGCGGAGTTATCCGCAATGGGTTATCTTGAACAGCCTCACACATCCGCCGGGCGTATCCCGACTTCGGCGGCTTTCAGATTGTATATAGACCATCTCATGAGAAAGCGCAGCCTTTCGGAGAAAGACTGCCGCAATATTGATGGACTGATTAAAAGCGCCGGGGATGACCCCGAACGCCTGATTGGCGAGGCCTCGCAGGCACTTGCGCAAACTACCGGCTGCGCTTCGGTTACCACAACCCCGTCCGGTCAGGCCGCGAGAATCAGGAAAATTGAAGTTATCCCGATTTCGTCGCGTTCCGCAGTACTGTTACTGGCCACCGATACCGGTATTATCCGTACACGAGCATGCCGTTTCGACCGGGATGTGGACAGCCGCGCTTTCGAGGTGCTGTCAAAGGCGCTGAACGATACTTTCCGCGGTAGCCAGCTTGCCGATATCGGGCTTCCGCAGGTGCAGGGAATGATTGGACTGCTTGGGGAATACGGGCTTGCCTGCGTACCGGCGCTGACCGCGTTTTGTCATCTGGTTCAAGAGACCGTTGAGGCCGATGTTTTTCTCAAAGGGGAGTCCAACCTGCTGCGGCACCCCGATTATGACCCTGTCCGCGTGGGCAGGCTGCTCGACTTCCTTACCAAAAGGGAAGTGCTGGCGGATTTGCTGTCAGCCATCCCGAAGGGGCTGAATGTGGTCATAGGCGGGGAGTGCCAGCGTCCGGAGCTTGAGGGAACCAGCATTATAGTCAGCAATTACAACCTTGGCGGGCGGCCCGACGGATATATCGGGATAGTCGGCCCGGTCAGGATGGACTATGCTGCGGCTATCCCGCTGACAGAATATTTCGCGGCGGCTGTCGGCAGAGCTCTTGATGAAATGATGGGGATTGACAGGGATAATTCGGATAAATAGATGAATAAATATGGGAGGCAAAGACGTGAGTAAAACTTCAAAACCCAGAGAAGGGGACGCACCAAAGGTCGAGGTCGCCGATACCGGAGACAATAGGGAAGAGAAGGACGGCCTTTCTGCCGGAGAGTGCGCGGGCTCTGACGTGGAACAGGGGAATGGTGAGCAGGAGCTTGATAAGGAAAAGCTCATTGCCGGGCTGAAAGAAGAAAACGAGAAGCTGAAAAAGGAGCTTGACGAGCTCAAGGACATCTACCAGCGGGTGCTTGCCGAGTATGCCAATTACAAGCGCCGTACAGAAATCGAAAAAGAGCAGATTGGCGGTTTTGTCAAGGCTGAAACCATCAAATCGCTGCTTCCTGCGCTTGACAGCCTTGAACGCGCTGTCGAGGCTCCGCCGGGCGATGATTTCAAAAAAGGGGTAGAAATGATTATCCGGCAGATGACCGACATCTTAAAAGAGCATGGGCTTGAGGAGATTTCACCGATGGGTGAGACATTCAACCCCGAAATCCACCATGCGGTTATGCGAGAAGACGCCAAAGACGTGGAGCCCGAAACAGTAACCGAAGTGTATCAGAAAGGCTATAAAATCGGCGACAGGCTCTTAAGGCCTGCGATGGTTAAAGTGGCAAACTGACTTTGAGTTGAACTTTTAATAAATAAATTGACGAATGGAGTAGTTATTATGGCAAAAATCATAGGAATTGACCTTGGAACGACAAATTCATGTGTTGCGGTTATGGAGGGCGGCGAGCCTGTTGTGATACCCAACTCCGAGGGTTCCCGCACCACCCCGTCGGTTGTGGCGTTTAAAAAGGACGGAGAACGGATTGTGGGGCGGGTTGCAAAACAGCAGGCTGTTTCCAATCCTGAGCGCACTATTGTGTCAATCAAACGCGAAATGGGTACGGGCCATACCGTAACGATTGACGGAAAAAACTTCACGCCGCAGGAAATCTCGGCTATGATTCTTGCCAAGCTGAAGGCTGACGCCGAGGCATACCTTGGGGAGCCTGTAACCGAGGCGGTTATCACGGTCCCCGCATATTTCACCGATTCACAAAGACAGGCGACAAAGGACGCCGGCAAGATAGCCGGGCTGGAGGTTAAGCGCATTATTAACGAGCCGACTGCCGCCGCTCTTGCATACGGGATTGACAAGGGGCAGGAGCAGAAGGTGATGGTTTACGACCTCGGCGGCGGCACCTTTGACGTTTCAATCATTGAGATGGGGGACGGAGTTCAGGAGGTTCTGGCGACGGCGGGGAACAACCGCCTCGGCGGCGACGATTTTGACCAGAAGATTATCGACTGGATGGTTTCCGAGTTCAAGAAGGATACCGGGATAGACCTTTCGACCGACAAAATGGCGCTTCAGCGCCTGAAGGAGGCGGCTGAAAAAGCCAAAATCGAGCTTTCCGCGTCCACAACCAGCAACATCAACCTGCCCTTTATTACCGCGGACGCTTCCGGGCCGAAACACCTTGATATGACATTGACGCGCGCAAAGTTCAACGAGATGACCGCTTCCCTTGTTGAAGCGACCATGGGGCCGGTGCGTCAGGCTTTAAGCGACTCCGGGCTTTCAAAAGACGATATCGACAAGGTTCTGCTGGTCGGCGGTTCCACCCGTATTCCTGCCGTTCAGGAGGCAATCAAGGATTTCATGGGCAAAGAGCCGTTCAAGGGAATTAACCCGGACGAATGCGTCGCGATGGGCGCCGCTATTCAGGCTGGCGTCCTTGCCGGCGACGTCAAGGGCCTATTGCTGCTCGACGTAACCCCGCTGTCGCTGGGCGTCGAGACTCTGGGCGGCATTATGACCAAGATTATCGAGCGGAACACCACTATCCCCACAAAGAAAAGCCAGATATTCTCGACCGCGGCGGACAATCAACCCTCGGTTGAAATCCATGTGCTGCAGGGCGAGCGCGAATTCGCAAAAGACAACAAGACACTCGGCCGTTTCCATCTTGACGGGATTCCGCCGGCTCCGCGCGGCGTGCCGCAGATTGAGGTTACTTTTGATATTGATGCGAACGGCATAGTCAACGTAAGCGCGAAAGACCTCGCGACCGGACGGGAGCAGAAGGTTACCATTACCTCAAGCACCAATATGTCAAAGGAAGACATCGAAAGGGCTGTTAAAGAGGCGCAGCAGTACGCCGAAGAAGACAAGAAGCGCCGCGAAAATGTCGAAATACGCAATACCGCCGACCAGATGGTATACCAGAGCGAGAAGATAATCAGGGAAATGGGCGACAAGATGGAGAGCGCCGACAAGGATGAGCTTAACTCAAAGCTGGAAGCGCTCAGGGAAGCCTTAAAAGGTGAGGATATCGAGGATATCAAGACAAAGCAACAGGAGCTCACAAACAAGTTCCACGAGGTTTCGGCAAAGGTTTACAGCAGCGCAGCCGCAAAGGATAACGCCGCCGCACAGGATACGGGTGCCGCCAATGAGTCTGCCGACGGCCAGTATTATGACGGGGAAGTAAAGTAATCGGTTTCGATAAATCCACCGCAGTGCCATCAGCGGTGGATTTATCGGGTTTAGGCACCGACGTGCTGTTTCTGCATATATTAGAAGGCATGGAAAGGGCATGGTTTTTTAATGGCCAAAAGTAAACGCGATTACTACGAAGTGCTCGGTTTGCAAAGGGGCGCTTCGGAAGAAGAAATAAAAAAAGCATACCGGCGGCTGGCGAAAAAGTATCACCCCGACTTAAATCCGGGCGATAAAGAGGCCGAAGCAAGGTTCAAAGAGGTCAACGAGGCTTATGAAGTACTGTCCGACAGCCAGAAAAGAGCCCGCTATGACCAGTTCGGCCATGCGGGGGTTGACCCGAATTTCGGTGGCGGGGATCCGGGCGGCGGATTTGGCTTTGACGGATTTGATTTTGATTTAGGGGATATTTTCTCAACTTTTTTTGGCGGCGCCGGCCGCAGGGCCAACCCCAACGCGCCGCGACGCGGCAGTAATGTGGTCTCGTCGGTCGCGATATCCTTTGAGGAAGCGGCGAGGGGCTGCAAAAAACAGGTGAGCGCAGAGGTGATTTCAACCTGCGGCGAGTGCGGCGGCAGCGGCGCCGCAAAAGGCACTTACCCCAAAACCTGCCCTGGATGCCACGGGACCGGACAGCAGCGTCGCCAGCAGCGCACCCCGTTCGGGGTAATCCAGACTCAGACCACCTGCCCGCAGTGCCGCGGCGCAGGTACTGTTATTGAGACCCCCTGCGGCATCTGCCGCGGCACCGGCCATGTGCGCACCGCAAAAACCATAGGAGTGAATATTCCCGCCGGCATAGACGACGGTCAGGTCATCACTATCCGCGGCAAGGGCAATTCCGGGATTAACGGCGGCCCGCCGGGGGATTTGCAGGTGTCAGTAACCGTACGCCCCCATCCAGTTTTTGAACGCGACGGCTATGATATATGGTACGAAATGCCGATTACATTCGCGCAGGCGGCGCTGGGGGCCGAGATTGAGGTTCCCACCCTTGACGGCAAAATGACTTATACTATAAAGGAAGGCACACAGCCGGGCGACATATTCAGGCTTAAAGGGAAGGGAATCCCGCATCTCAACGGGAACCGGCGGGGAGACCAGATATTGAAGGTTACAATCGAAGTGCCCCAAAAACTCAGCGCCGAACAGAAAAAGCTGTTGAGGCAGTTTGAGGAGGCGTGCGGAGAGGGCAATTACCCAAGGCGCCGCTCATTCTTTAAGAGGGTCAAAGACGCTTTTAGTTCTTAACATCTAATTTCAAAACATGCGGGCTGCGTAAGCAGCCCGCATGTTTTGAAAGGCGCTTTAGCGTGAGAAATCCCCCAGTTATACTGGGGGAGATAAAAAGCTTTAG
>ERZ773359.1606-NODE-1606-length-30663-cov-9.965140_pt1 | contig 30663 bp, 31 predicted proteins | sample MGYA00374955_ERZ773359 | MGnify/ENA primary metagenome ERZ773359 (study PRJEB29098, sample SAMN04486028) | biogas fermenter metagenome | study: EMG produced TPA metagenomics assembly of the Biogas fermentation microbial communities from Germany - Plant 4 DNA1...
AAGTCTTTCGTTTTGGTACTGCCAATTAAAACACCTCCTTATTCCCTTGGAAACAGATCTTTAAGTATTGCAAGTCTTGGATCAATATCCTCTATAACGCATTGGCAATCTTTTTTATTGCGATTTATGCCACAGTTAGCACATAATCCCTTACACTCTTCATGGCAAAGAGGTTTCATTGGTAGGGATAGTATTATGGCATTAATTATATGCTCATCCAGTTCTAATTTCTCGCCGGAATAAACAATAGCCTCTTCATCTTCATCTGCTGTTTCAACTTCACTTTCCTTATTAACCAGCTTTCCTGATAAAACTGTCTTATCCTTCCTTGAAAAATTATCTAAGCATCTTCCACAAGCTTCTTGGTAATGATAACTTATATTCAAGTGAAGAATTTTTTCATCATCTACTCTATATATTTCTCCACAGTACTTAATGGGCTCTAAGAATTTAATCTTCCTGCCGTAAACTTTTATATCATCCTTGTTTAATTGGCCTTCAATGGATAAGTTTATAACAGTTTCATCATGGAAGCTTGACAGATCAATAATCATCTTATTCACCTCTAAAAACTAACAAACATAATTATATAAAGGAGGTGGCCATTTGTCAAGGTTTTTATATTATTTTTTAACTAGTTCTAAAGTTTCCCTAGCTATCATTAGTTCTTCATTAGTAGGAATAACTAAAATAGCAGTCGATGTTAAATCCTTATTTAATATAGCCTCTTTACCTCTTACTTGGTTCAACTCTTTATCCAATTTTATATTGATACATTCTAATCCTTTGCATATATGCTCTCTTACAGCTGGTGAGTTTTCACCTATTCCTGCTGTAAATACTAAAACATCAATATTACACATTAAAGCTGCATAAGCACCAATATATTTCTTAACCCTATTGCAGAATATCTTTAGTGCTAATAAAGCCCTTTTATTTCCATCAGCTGCTGCTTCTTCTAAGTCTCTAAAGTCACTGCTTAATCCTGATACGCCTAGTACTCCAGATTTCTTATTTAGTAAATCATTAACTTCATCAAAGGTTAAACCTTCTTTTTCCATTATGAATGGTATAACAGCAGGGTCCACGTCTCCTGACCTAGTACCCATAGCTAATCCTTCTAATGGAGTAAAGCCCATACTAGTATCTATAGATTTACCGCCTTGTACCGCACAAACGCTTGCTCCATTACCTAAATGGCATGTTACAATATTTAATTCTTCTATAGGTTTTCCTAATATTTCGGCTGCCCTTTGAGATACATATTTATGAGATGTTCCATGGAATCCATATTTTCTAATACCATACTTCTCATACAATTCATAGGGCAATGGATAGATGTAATTATCCTCTGGTATTGTTTGGTGGAAAGCTGTATCGAACACTGCTACCATAGGTGTATCTTCCATCAATTCCCTACAAGCTTCTATACCCATGATGTTTGGTGGGTTGTGAAGTGGTGCTAATTCTATACACTCTCTAATAGCGTCCATTACTTCGTCATCTATAATTACAGAATTAGCAAACTTCTCTCCACCATGGACTACTCTATGCCCTACAGCCTGAATTTCGTCCATGGATTTTATTGCACCGTGATTAGAGTCTACCAAGGCATTTAAAACTAGTTCTAATGCCCTCTTGTGGTCTTTCATAGGCTCTTCTATGATAACTTCATCCTTACCTATGGTTGTATGCTTTACCCTCGAGCCTTCGATCCCAATTCTTTCAACTAATCCCTTAGCTAATAATTCTTCACCATCCATATTTATCAACTGATACTTTAATGAAGAACTTCCACAATTGATTACTAATATGTTCATACAAAATCCTCCTATTCTATATAGTACTCATAAGTAATGATATTACATATTTGTTAAAAAATCAACGATATAATACTCCTCAAGTTTATGCTATAATATTGTAAAACCTAAGGAGGCATCATGATGAAAGTTGTTGGTTTAATAACCGAATACAACCCTTTTCACTATGGGCACAAATACCATTTAAATATGGCAAAGAAAATTACCAATTCAGATTATTCTATAGCTATTATGACCGGCTCCTTTGTCCAAAGGGGCGAGCCCTCTTTAGTCGATAAATGGACTAAAGCTAAAATGGCCATAGATAATGGGGTAGATCTAGTAATAGAACTGCCCTTCATCTTTGCAGTTCAGTCAGCTGAATTGTTTGCCTATGGGAGTGTATCCTTACTCCATCATTTAAATATAGTAGATGATATAGTCTTTGGCAGTGAAATAGGAGATTTAACTCCTTTAAAGAAGATTGCAAAAATTTTAGCTGATGAACCTACTTACTATAAAGAGCGATTGAAAAAATATTTAAACAAGGGCAATTCTTTCTCCGTATCCCGTAGTCTAGCTTTAGAAGATTATTTTAATAAATTTAAGCTAAATGATAAATACAAGATCGATGTTGACAAAACATTAAAGATGTCCAATAATATATTAGCCATTGAATATTTAAAAAATTTGATTTTACTGAATAGCAAAATCAAACCCGTAACCGTCAAGCGGATTGGGAGCTCCTATAAGGAAGACCAATTAAACCACAAGATTGCCAGTGCCACTGCTATACGAAATAAAATTTTAAATGGTGAAGTTGAGGCTATAAAAGAGTATGTCCCCAAAAAGACTTTTGACCACCTAATAAATTATATCAATAAATATAAAAAATTCAATATGCTAAATAATTATACCCCAATTATCAATTATTTATTAAGAATTGGAAATAAAAAAGAATTAGTTGAAATTATGGATGTAGAAACAGGTCTAGAAAACAGGATTATAAACAAAAGCTTTGAATTTAATGACATAACCGATCTAGTACAGGGGGTCTCTACAAAAAGGTATACAAAAACCAGAATCCAGAGGATACTAATCCATCGTATGATGGATTTAACAAAAGCTAAGTTCAAAGAACTGTATCCCCATTATCCTGCCTATGTTAGGGTTTTAGGAGCTAATGAAAAGGGCTTTTTATTGTTAAAGCAAATTAAAGAAAAATCTGCACTTCCAATTATAACCAAGTTCCCTGATTATAAGAAGTATTCAAAACCCTATGTAGATGAGATAATCAGCTTTGATAAAAAGGCAACGGATCTTTTCTTTTTAGGACTAGGTGGGGATAAACCTTTTATGAATATGGATTATTATACACCCATCTATGTGGATAAAAAAAATCCCTAACAAGTACGAAAGAATAGACATCACAAGTAATAGCAGGAAAACCTGCTATTTTTTCATATCTAGCTTTTTTAAAAATATACTTTTAATAGGGTTTAATAAGAATATAAAATAGACCCTGTAGGAGGTTAATCAATGAATAAAAGGTTCACTAACTTTTTTTTCCTAATCATAATCCTGTTGGCTTTAATAGGGATAATAAGAAATCCAAGATTATCATTAGAAAGTGGATATAGAGGTTTATTAACTTGGTTTAATATAATAATACCTTCTTTGCTCCCATTTTTTATAGTCTCGGAGATTTTAAGAAATATAGGTTTTGTTGATTTTTTAGGTAAATTATTAAAACCATTGATGAAATTTCTATTCAACGTTCCTGGGGTTTCAGCTTTTCCCTTTTCCATGAGCCTTGCATCTGGTTATCCAATGGGGGCAAAAATAGTATCGGATTTAAGGATGAATAACACATTATCAAGGATAGAGGCTGAAAGGACCATCTGTTTTTCTAGTACTTCTGGTCCACTTTTCATGCTAGGAGCAGTTTCTATAGGAATGCTCAATAATCCAGCTGTTGCTCCTTTGATCATATACCCCCATTACTTAGGCGCTATCACCATCGGTTTTATCTTAAGCTTTTACAAACGAGATAAAGAACCATCTACAATTACAAGAAAGAAAATCAAAAACAAAAATAATATAATAGCTAAAATTAATGTGGATTTCTCCATTGGCCAAGTATTAAATAATAGTGTACGGAATGGTTTAAATTCTATAACTTTAATTGGTGGATTCATTATATTTTACTCTGTGTTAACAGAACTTTTATTTGCCTCTAAGTTCTTTAACCACTTTATTGAGTCTACAATAAACACCATTCCATTAAATATCGATTCAGATATTATAAAAGGCTTTATAGCAGGTATATTGGAATTGACAACAGGATGCAGGCTCATTTCCAATGCAAATATCTCCTTAGTCCATAAAGTGTTGATAATAAACTTCCTCATTGGTTGGAGCGGTTTTTCCATACATAGCCAAGTCCTAAGCTTTATTAACAATACAGACATAGACAGCAAAATATATATTTTCTCAAAATTCTTACACGGCCTATTAGCCTCATTTTATGGTTTTATACTCTATAGTATTAAGTATAAAGACTTAATTAAGCCTTCCTTCCTGCCCAGAGTTATAAAGCCGGGAATATTTTTCCTGTCTAGCTGGCCAATTTTTCTCATAAATTCCTTTAAAGTTGCAATACTTAGTATTATTAGTTTATTAATACTTTCCCTGCTAGTAACAATTATACATTCATTATTTGATAGGGGCTGATTATCTGTCCCCTCTTAATTCCTGCCTATTATTATTTAATAGTTCGATTATCTCTTTTAGATTTTCTTGGGTTTCAAGCAGTATATTATCGGCATATTCTAAAGCACCTAGCCTAATGCTCTTAGCATTGTTTTGAGCCTTTGTAATAATTTCTTCAGCCCTCTCCTTTGCCTTTTTCGTAATTTCATCTTCCTCTATTAGTTCTTCTAACCTTAATTCAGCTTCGCTTAAGATGGTGTCTGCATCTTTCTGTGCCTCTGCCAGAATTCTTTGTCGCTCTTCCTTTATCCATGAAGCTTGTTTCAATTCATCGGGTAATTTTATCCTTATTTCTCGTATTATTTCAAAAAGCTCTTCTGCATCAACCATTACCTTGCTGGAAAAAGGTAGAGTAGATGCGTTTTCTAAAATATCTTCTAACTCATCTAATAACCTTAGCACTTCCATCTTACTTCTTACCTCCATGAATTTTTTCTAGCAACGACTTCTCAACTACCTCAGGAACAAAACAGGATATATTTCCTCCAAATAAGGCTACTTCTTTAACTATGCTTGAACTTAAGTAGGCATATTTGCCACTAGATACCATGAATAGGGTTTCCATGTCTTCTTCCAGCTTTTTATTTACTAAAGCCATTTGCATCTCATATTCAAAATCCGATACAGCCCTTAATCCTCTAACTACAGTGCTGCAGTTTTTCTGCTTTAAATAATCCACCAATAAGCCAGAAAAAGTATCCACTTCAACATTATCGTAACCTTCTAAGGTCTTTTTTAACAGTTCTACCCTTTCTTCTACAGTAAATAGATTTTTTTTTGATTTATTATTTAAAACTGCTACTATAACCTTTGAAAATTTCTTTGAACACCTATCGATTATATCTAAATGTCCATATGTTACTGGATCAAAGCTGCCTGGATAAATAACTACCATCTAATTTACCTCCTTATAGTGTTGTCCTATAAAAGCTTAAGGATTTATCGCCATAGTTTCTTGTATCCACCCTAATTAAATTAATAAAATTATTCTCAAGAACAAGGTCCCTTTCATGTTCTAATATAATAATGCCTTTTTCCGTTACTAGCTGGAGCTCATCCATGTACATGAGAATTTTTTCTAGTATATTTTTCCCATATGGCGGATCTACAAAAATATAATCAAACTTAACTGCTTGTTTCGCAAAGAACTCTAAAGCCTTAAAGGCATCTTTTTTCAATACAATAGCCTTTTCCTTTAATTGGGTATGTTCTAGGTTATCATTTATACACCTAATACTTTCATAGGATTTGTCAACAAAATAACTTTTGTATGCTCCCCTACTTAAAAACTCTATACCAATGGAGCCAGTGCCAGCAAATAGATCTAGGACTAAAGAATCGTTTTCAATCTGGCCCAAGATATTAAATAGAGATTCTTTAATTCTATCTGCTGTAGGTCTTATGTCCTTGCTCTTTGGTCCTTTTAATCGAAATCCTTTTCTACTGCCAGCAATAACTCTCAAAAAATCACCTCGTAGTTTGCTTAATATATTTTACCATATTTTATGACCATATTCCTAGTATTAGTTAAAAATTATATCTTTAATCCTATCCTTAAATATATCGATTATACTCTCCCTTAAATAATAATGGCAATCCTCCAATAAATAAGCATCCCTTTCTATTATTTCTTCGGCCTTTTTTTGAGCAAGCTTTAATATTTCCATGTCGGTAAATAAATTTGCTATTTTTAAATCTGGTAAGCCATGCTGCCTAGTGCCAAAAAACTCACCTGGACCTCTTAATTCCAGGTCCTTCTCAGATATATAAAATCCATCAGAAGAAGATTGAAGAATTCTCATCCTTTCCCTTGCAATCTTACTATTGCTGCCATTTATTAGAATGCAGTATGACTGATACTCTCCTCTACCTACTCTTCCCCTTAATTGGTGTAATTGAGCCAAACCAAATCTTTCTGCATTGTAGATTACCATGATATTGGCATTAGGAACATTTATTCCTACTTCGATTACGGTAGTAGAAACCAAAAGGTCTAATTCTTTGTTAGCAAACCTTTCCATAACTGCATCCTTCTCTTCTTGTTTCATTCTACCATGTAATAAACCAAGCTTAAAATCCTTATAAACCTCTTCCTTTAAGGTATTGTATAGTTCTTCTGCCGATTCCAAATCTAAGCTTTCACTTTCCTCTATTAACGGACATACAATATAAGCTTGTCTCCCCTCTAATAGTTGTTTTTTTACAAAATTATGGACCCGGTCTATTAGATTAAAGCCCACTGCATAGGTTTCTATTTCCTTCCTACCAGGTGGTAATTCATCTATGATGGAAATATCCAAATCTCCATAGAGTATTAGAGCTAGAGTCCTTGGAATAGGTGTTGCAGTCATTACCAATATATCGGGGCTCTCTCCCTTTTGGCTAAGGATTGCCCTTTGCCTTACCCCAAAACGATGCTGCTCATCGGTTATTGCTAAGCCTAAGTTTTTAAATTCAACCTTCTCCTGGATTACAGCATGGGTACCAATCAACACATGGATCTTCCCTTCTTTTAAATCCTTCAATATGGCCTCCTTTTTTTTGTTTGTAAAGCTTCCCACCAATAGTTCACATCTTATATCATAATCCTCAAAATATTTGGATATGGAATTAAAATGCTGTTGGGCTAATATTTCCGTTGGTGCCATCATTACCGATTGGTAACCGGCTTTCCAAGCTTTAAACATTGCTAACACTGCCATTATGGTTTTCCCTGATCCTACATCCCCCTGGATTAATCTATTCATTTGGACATGGCTTTCCATATCCTTTTCCACTTCCCTAAAAACTTTCATTTGAGCTTTTGTAAGCTTAAAGGGCAAATCCTCTATAAAGGAATAGACCTCTTTTACAGGAGGAAATTGTATACCCTTATTTATAGCCTCTTGCCTAGATTTGATTAAAAATAATCCTAATTGTAAAATCAATAATTCCTCAAAAGCCAACCTTTTACGCGCTTTCACATAGTGGCTTCTACTCTTTGGGAAATGAATATTCTTTATTGCTTCCTGAATAGGCATTAGATTTAAGTCCTTTATCATATATTCTGGTAGCCTTTCTTTTAAATTAGAGCTATAATCCCTAATTGCATTGGTCATTATTCTAATCATCTCATTATTAGTAAGCCTATTCGTTAAAGCATATATGGGAATGATACGGCCAACCTTTTCTTCATCCCCCTTCTCTATGGTAGGATTCATTATTTGAATTTGATTATTAAATATGTTTACCTTCCCATAAACCACTATTTCATCATTTAAAGACAATTTATTTATCATATAATCTTGATTAAACCACACTAAATAAGCATAGCCAGAGGCATCCTTTACCTGGACCCTTAATATGGACAAATTTTTTCTTGCTTTTCTTCTTTCAGGGTAGCCACAAACATTTACCCTTAGACCAACCTTCTCCCCCTCTATACATTGAGATATGGTTTTAAACTGGCTTCTATCCTCGTAGTCTCTAGGCACATAATATAGTAGGTCTTCTACAGTATGTATATTTAATTTTCTTAAGCGTTTAGCTCTTTGAGGGCCAACTCCCTTAACATATTGAATGTCCAAGTCTATCCTCCTTAATCTAATGTGCTAATATGAAATTCCTCACCAATTGGTGAGGAATTATTTATTCTATAGATATTATATAATAATATAATGGCTGACCTCCAAAAATTACTTCTATATCGAAATCTTCAAATTCTTCTTCCAATCTTTCTGCAAATTGATAAGCCTTCTCCTCCTCTATTTCATTACCATAGAAGATTGTGATTAAAGAATAGTCATCGTTTACTATCCCCTTAACAAGTTCATATCCAACCTCATCTATAGAATCTCCCACCGCTACTATCTCACCGTTAGAAAGACCTATAATATCATCCTTCTTTATCTTTTTATCCTCAATTTCAGTGTCTCTTACGGCATAAGTGACCTGCCCCGTCTTTACATGGGCTACTGCTTCTTCCATATTAACTAAATTCTCTTCTATATCTAGTTCGGGGTCAAAGGATATTAAAGCAGCTACACCTTCTGGAATTGTTTTTGTAGGAAATACATGGACATTTTTATCGCTTAGCTCTTTAGCTTGATCTGCAGCTAATACTATGTTTCCATTATTGGGAAGTATTATTATATGCTCTGCCCTGACTTCGTCTATAGCCTTTAATATATCCTCCGTACTAGGATTCATAGTTTGGCCACCTGGTATTATATAATCTACATTTAATTCCTTAAATACGGTATTTAGCCCCTCCCCAATGGAGACGGTAATAAAACCATATTTTTTCATTTCCTCACTTACTTCATTATCCTTTGCACTATCCAAGGAAGCATCCTCAAGTACATGCCTATGTTGATAGCGCATATTGTCTATTTTTATATCAGTTAGTTCCCCAATTTCTAAAGCCCTTTCTAACACTTGACCTGGATTATTGGTATGAATATGAACCTTTATCAATCCATTTCCCCCTACAACCATTAGGGAATCTCCATATCTCGTTAGTTCCTGCCTTAGGTCTTCGTATTCCTCAATATCTGTATTTATCATAAACTCTGTACAATATCCAAACTCTATATCCTCAGTAACAGTTGTTGGAAATGCTTCTTTAGGTTCATCTATTTTAGTTGGATAAATATCTAAGGATATGTCTCCTTTAGTGGTTATAGCATTATATGCCCCTGTTAATACTACCATTAATCCTTTTCCGCCTGCATCTACCACTCCTGCCTGCTTTAATACAGGCAACATATCAGGTGTCTTATTAAGTACTTCATTCCCTTTATTTATGACCTTTTCCATAAATACTAAAACATCTTTCTCCTTATCTGCCAACTCTAAAGCATAATCGGCACAGCCTTTAGCCACCGTCAATATAGTTCCTTCTGTTGGTTTCATTACTGCCTTATATGCTGTTTCTGAGGCTGATTTGAAGGCCTTGGCTAAATCCATAGTGTTTATTTCAGCCTTGCCTTTTAAACTATTTGCAAATCCTCTGAATAGTTGGGATAAAATTACTCCTGAATTCCCTCGTGCTCCCATCAAAGATCCGTTGCTAATACCCATAGCAACTTCCCCTACAGTAGGATTTTCTAAATTAGATATATGTTTAATGGCAGATTTCATAGTCAAGGACATATTGGTGCCTGTATCCCCATCGGGTACAGGGAAAACATTTAGTGCATTTACCTCTTCCTTGTTGCTTTCTAGCAACTTCGCTGCTCCGATAAATGCTTTTTTGAGCATAATGCCGTCTATAAATTCATTTTTCAACCTTTGTACCTCCTAACTACTTTTCAACTCTAATTCCTTGTACATATACATTTACTTGTTCAACTGTCATCCCCGTTAAGTTTTCCAGATTGAATTTTACTTTTTCAATGATATTTTCTGCTACTACAGATATTCTCATACCATATTGCAATATAACGTGTAAATCAATAATTATTTTATCATCTTCTATATATGTTTTCACACCTTTTGAAAGATTTTCCCTTTTCAATAGTTCAAAAAATCCATCCTTAGCTTTCTTGCTTGCCATGCCTACTATCCCATAGCTTTCCATGGCTGAAAGTCCTGCAATGGTTGCTATTACATTGTCATCTATATCGATATGGCCATATTCATTCTTAATTCTAGCTGGCACAAAATCGCCTCCTTGAAAATAGTTCAATATAATATATGTGTATATTTTACCCTATTATACTTATTTCTTCAACTAATTCCTATTAAGAATTGGATTAATATATAATTATAGTTGCCTTTTTATCCATTATTATGTTAGAATATAATATGTTCTAGTAAAGAGAGAAATTGTAATAATAACTGTATTCTTTTATTAAGGAGGTGTTTTTATGGCAAGAAAATGTGATATATGTGGTAAGGGAAAGATGTTTGGAAACAAAGTGACATTTTCTAATAAAAAGAATAACAGGGATTGGTCACCAAATATAAGAAAAGTAAGAGCAGTTGTTAATGGAACTACCAAAAGAATAAAAGTGTGCACCAGATGCTTAAGATCTGGTTATGTGGAGAGAGCATTATAAAAAGTAAGGCTTCCAATTGAAATAATAGTGGAAGCCTTATCTCATTTTTATTAATAAAACGCCTATGGCAATCATTGCTAAACCGATAAGGAATAGAAGAAGTTTCATAGGAGCAATACTAAACACAATTATAATACCAGCCACAGCAATAAAAATGCCAACTACCTTCTTCCACCTGGACCTATATTTGTAATAATAATTTCTCATCCTCCTCACCTCAAAGAGCCTTTACTTTATCTTATTTCTTATAGTCTTAATTAGTTACAAAAAAGAAGCAAACCCAAGATTAGGTTTGCTATCAATCCTTTGAAACTATAACTAAACCTCTTCCTTTATGAACTTTTACAATTCCTTTATTCTTAACAATCCTATTGCTTATTCCAAGGGTGGAGCCAAATTTTATTTCAGTATTTTCCAATTCATATTCGAACCCCTTTAATGAAATTAAAATTCCTGAATTGGTTATAGGAATAACAGAAACATAGAAACCTGCTTGATTTTCTAGCGTTAACTCATCTTCAACTAAATATATAGTATTATTCCCATCTATAATCCTACCCTTTATTCCCTTTTCAGTTAATTTGGTTAATAATAGTATATTAGCTAGAGTATGATCCATTCTATTTCCTATAGCTCCCATGATAGTAATGTCTTTAAAACCCTTATCAATTACATAATCGCTTGCCAATTCGGAATCTGTTTTGTCTTTTTTTACGGGAAACTTTTCTATGGGAATTCCGTTTTTCTTAATTATTTGAATGCTTTCTTCTGAAATAGAGTCTAAATCTCCTACGACCAAATCAGGTATTAGGGATGCTTCCAAACAATGATTAGTCCCTCCATCAGCAGAAAGTATAAAATCTACTTCTTTGCCAACTACCCTTAACCTGTTTAAATCTAAAATTTTACCATTTAAAACGATTAAAGCCTTCATCTCATATCCTTTCTATTTTTCTACTCTGCTAATGGGTTTCCAAATTAGAGATAATATTATAGCAGAAACTATAAATTCTGGTACTAGATAACTAGCTTGATAAATAAATGAATATATCCAAGGATTTTGAGTTCCTGCGTATTCAGAAAAGAAGATTACCCCTGCTAATAGATGGCATAAAAACCTGCCAGCTATTGCTAGAAATACCGATAGGATTATTTTAATATACTTTTCCTTATTAAAATCCCTAATGGAACTGGAAAAAATGCCCGCTAGCCCTAAAAAGCCAAATGCTATAGGATATTCCAATATAGCTTGTGTAGGAGTGAAAATCCACCCCCCCAATATAAGCTTTAATAGCCCAAAAGTTGCTCCTGCAACAATTCCAGGCTTAAGTCCCCACCTCATGGCAAATAACAGGATTGGGATCATGCTTCCTGCAGTTACAGAACCCCCTTGAGGTGCCTGATAGACTTTAAATCTACTTAATAAAACGGCTAAGGCTATCATTAACCCAGCTTCCACTAACATCTTAGTACTCCATTTTTTCATAATGACTCCTCCTTTTTAAAAAAAGCCCATTACCAGAATTAGGTAATGGGCTTTTATGCATAAAATTATACTTATAATTTTACACTTCCCTACGCTAGCATTACCTAGTTCAGGTTAAGGGTCGGGAACTAGTCCCCTCTCAGCCAATTTGGCTCCCCTAGTGTATTGATATAATATTTAATTGTTGGCTCAAGTATATCATACTATATCTTTATTCTAATTACAAGTTTTTAAACATCTTTGTTCTTTCCACTACGTCATTACTCTTAAATATATCAGAGCCTACTACTATAATGTCTAGTCCACAATCTATTATTTCCTTTGCATTATCTAACTTAATTCCTCCATCGGCTTGAATTAATATGTTTAAATTTCTTTCATCGATAATTTTTCTCATCCTTTTTATTTTATCTTTCATGGAAGTGATAAACTTTTGTCCTCCAAAGCCAGGATTTACGGTCATTATCAATACTAAATCTATATAATCTAAAACATATTCAATATTTCCCAAGGGTGTAGCCGGATTTAATGCCACACCAACCCTTACACCATAAGACTTTACTTCCTCTATGGTTCTATGTAAATGTAAGGTGGATTCAGCATGAATAGTAATAAGATCTGCTCCAGCCTCTACAAAATCCTTAATATACCTTTCTGGCCTATCAATCATAAGATGGACATCAAAAGGTATTTGGGTTATAGGCCTTAGTTTTTTTATAAGAGGAGCTCCAAAGGTTATATTTGGTACGAATATGCCGTCCATTACATCTAGATGGATATAATCTGCTCCTCCTTTTTCCAGCTTTAAAACTTCCTCTTTCAAATTTGCTAGATCTGCTGACAAAATAGATGGTGAAATTTTTACCATGTTAATACCTCCTAATGGATTTTATCTCTTCTAAAAACTTTAGGTAATTTTCATATCTTACTGGACTAATTCTGCCTTTTTCTACCTGCTTTTTTACTTCACAGCCAGGTTCTTTAAAGTGTAAACAGTTAATAAACTTGCAGCTAGTTGCAAACTCATCTATTTCATTAAAGTATCTGCTTAATTCTTCTTCAGATTCTATGAAATCCAGATTTAATGAGCTAAAGCCCGGAGTGTCTAATACATAAGAGTTTGATCCAAGATCAATTAGCTCTACATGCCTGGTTGTATGCCTTCCTCTAGTAGTTTTCTTGCTAACATCACCAGTTTTTAATTCTAAACCCGGTTTTATTTGGTTTAGTAGGGAAGATTTGCCAACTCCTGAAGGTCCAGCAACTACTGTAACCTGATCCTTTAAATATTCTTTTAAATCCTCGATACCCTCACCAGTCTTTGTACTGGTTTTTACAATTGGGTAGCTGGTATTTTTGTAAATATCAAGTATTGAGGTGATTTCTTCCCTTTTTGTAACATCCACTTTGTTTAAACATATGATGATATTTAAATTTTGGTGTTCCGCTAAAATTATAAATCTATCTAATAACCAAAAATTTATATCGGGTTTTTTAATGCTCATAACGATAATAGCTTGGGTTACATTAGCTACAGGAGGTCTAATTAATTCAGATTTCCTTTCCATAATCTCTTCTATATATCCTGTTCCATCTTCTTCATTGATGCGAATAAGTACCTTATCTCCAACTAAGGGAGTTATATTATCTTCCCGAAAAAGCCCTCTTGCCCTACATTCGTATAATCTTTCCTGAGCTTTAACATAATAAAATCCACCAACACCTTTTACAATTACACCTTCTACCATAAAAACCTCCTATCTATCTGGATGAACTATTTCGTCTATATAAATCCCATCATAATAGATCTCAAATATGGCATCTACTTTACCCATTAACGGTATTTCTATTTTTTTGCCGTCAATTTTATGGATTTTATTATATACAACTTCTCTATTTCCATCTTGAACCCTTACTATTCTAATTTCTACTTCCTCATTTTCACCACTTGGGAATAATGTCATCTTAAATGGAAGCTCCTTATCCTTATCCTCAGGCTCAGGTTCTTCTACTGGCCCTGTGCTAACATAAAGGGTTATTTTTGTATTAGCTTCTATCTCATTTCCTGGTTCAACACTCTGCCCAAATACTATTCCTTCATCATATTCATTACTTGGTTCTCTTTTGATTTCTTCCAATACTAAACCATAAGCTATTAGAGCATTTTTAGCTTCGCTCTCACTTTGTCCAATTAGCCTTGGCATAACTACTAACTTTTGCTCTGGGCCTTGGCTAACTACTAAATTTATCCTAGTACCCTCTTCTACCTCAGTATAAGGAGCAGGGTCTTGGCTTAAAACGATATTAGCCTCAACTGTATCGCTATATTCATAATTTACTATGCCCTCAGCTAAACCAGCTTCTATTAATAGATTATCTATTTCATTGATACTTCTATTTATTAGATTAGGTACTTTTACTAAATTTCTTCCCTTGCTAATGGTAACTTCAATGGTATAGCCTTCTTTAACTTTTGTTCCCGACTCGGTCAGCTGATTAACTACCTCATCTTTTTCAAACTCACTGCTATAGACTTCGTTGGCAATCTCAAATTTCAGTCCTAGTTTTTCTACTTCTTCTTTAGCCCTATCCTTATGCATACCCACTAAGTCTGGCACTACAACTTCTTTTGTAATAAAGTAATCCTTGAGTTTAAAAAATCCCAAAGCCATTGAACTTACCACTATAAAGGCCAACAATATAGCAAAAAAGACCACCTTCAAGCTTCCATCATTCTTTTTCTTATTTTTGTTAACTTTTTTCATTTTATTTTCATCCTTATCTTCTATAGCTGGTATTATCCGGGTAGGGGCATCATTTGAGTTAATATTCTCTATTGGAAACTTTCCTTCCGATAATTTAGTCTTCCTTAGATCAGCTAATAATTCACTAGCAGTAGCATATCTATCCCCTTGACTCTTTTTAACACAGTTCATTATTATGTTTTCTAATCCTATGGGGATTGTATTATCTATTTTCCTGGGTGGCACTATCTCTTCCTGAATATGTTTTAGCGCAACCGTAATAGGGCTATCCCCTTCAAAAGGAACTTTTCCAGTAATCATCTCATACATTACTATTCCTAATGAGTATATATCCGATTTTTCATCTGTATAACCGCCCCTTGCTTGCTCTGGCGAAAAATAATGGACAGAACCTATTACATTAGAGGTATTGGTTACCGTTGAAGCAGTAGCCGCCCTTGCAATGCCAAAATCGGTTACCTTAATCCTACCATCTTCTGTTAACATAATATTATGGGGTTTTATATCCCTATGAACTATATGGTTTTTATGTGCATGTTCCAAAGCCTCTGCTATTTGGATGGAATAGTCTATAGTCTCCTCTACTGTAAGCTTTCCCTTCTCCCTAATTATCTCCTTCAAAGTTTTACCCTTAATGTATTCCATGACTATATACTGAATTTCCTGTCCATCCTTTATATCCACTCCTACATCGTAGATGTTAACAATGTTTGGGTGTGAAAGGCTGGCTGCAGCCTGAGATTCCCTTCTAAACTTTTTTATAAATTCTTCATCATTGATATACTCATCTCTAAGAATTTTGATTGCAACGTATCTATTTAAAAGCCTGCACTTAGCTCTATATACAAGAGCCATTCCTCCTCCGCCAATCTTTTCCACTATCTCATATCTATTTCCAAGAACCGTTCCAATCATCTTATCACCTCACTTTACTAAAATTTTATTGCAACCACAGTAATATTGTCGTAACCACCCTTGTTATTGGCAAACTCAACGAGATTTTCACAAACCTTCTGCATATCCTCTTTTGACAGTAGATGTTCCCTTATCTCCTCATCTTCCAACATATTGGTTAGCCCATCGGTACATAAAAGGAAGATGTCATCCTTGGATTTTTCTTTGACAATTAAATCTGCTTCAATATCCGGGCTAGTTCCTACAGCCCTAGTAATAATGTTTCTCTGAGGATGAAGTTTTGCCTCTTCCCTGCTTATGCTTCCGTTTCTAATTAGTTCTTCTACTAAAGAATGGTCTTCTGTTAGCTGGGCTAGCGTGTTTTCCCGAAATAGATAAGCCCTACTATCACCTACATGCCCAATAAAAACCTTTTTTCCCTTTATGTAGATTAAGGTGACAGTAGTTCCCATGCCAGCAAAACCTTCATCTTCTAGAGACTTTTTATAAATTTCCTGGTTTGCCTTGCCTATAGATTGTTTGATTCTATTTTGGATTTCCTTATCGTCCAATTCTAAAAAATTCATGTCCTTTCCTAGGTCTGAACTTATTATGTCGACTGCCATATTAGACGCAATTTCTCCCGCCTTATGACCGCCCATCCCGTCGGCAACGATGAATAAGGGTCCTTCATCAGCGGAAATATAATATGCATCCTGGTTTATCTCTCGAACTTTACCGATATCCGTTTTTACCCCAACCTCCACAATAATCACCTCAATGTATAAATATTTAGTCCCACTCCAGATGATGTTAACAAACTTATTAATTTAAACCAAAACTTTTATTCCATTCATTTAGCTTGTCCTTTAAAACAATGGTAGATAGAAGGTATTTCATCTGTATTCTAAAAATTCACATTTTATCCATTCCTAATTTCTTATTATACCATACTAAATTATCTTTTAACTATCCTTCTTAATAATTCTTGCAATAAAAAAGCCATCAGTACCATGTATATGCGGGAACAATTGAAGATAACCTTCTTTAGCTGTATCGAAATTTTCTAATGAATCGATTGCCCCTTCAAAGCCCAATAGGGAAAACTCCTTATTCTCTTTTAGAAAGTCTGATATTATGTTAAGATTTTCATCCCTTCCTATGGTACAAGTACTGTAAATTATAATGCCTCCAGTTTTTACATAGTGCTTTGCATTATCCAATATAACTTTTTGCATGCTGGTTAATTTTTTTATATCCTCTTCATTTCTATTCCACTTAATATCAGGCCTTCTTCTAATAATTCCCAAGCCAGAACAGGGGGCATCAATTATACAATAATCCACCTTTCCAATCATACTTTTATCAAGTTCTGTAGCATCAAATATTTCCGTCTCTATAATGTCAATCCCTAATCTATTTGAGTTTTCTTCTACTAATTTTAGCTTGTGCTCATATATATCCCTGCTAATTATCCTGCCATCATTTTCCATTATCTCTGCCATATGGGTGGCCTTTCCTCCTGGTGCACTGCACATATCAAGGACTAGGCTTCCCCTTTTAGGATTGGTGATTTGTCCTACCAACATACTGCTTTCATCTTGGATGGTAAAAAGACCTTGTTTAAACTCTTCCAAATCAGTGATTCTAATTGGATTTTCTACCACTATTCCATCTTCTGCATACTTGGTATTATAAACGGTATAGCCATAAGTGGTCAATCGGGCGGATAATTCTTCCCTATTGATTTTAATTCTATTAGTTCTTAAATTTAATTTTGGTCTTAAATTATTTTCAATGCATAGCTTTTCAGTAAATTCATAGCCGAATTCATCGATCCATCTTTTGACTAGCCATAAGGGATAGGAATATTTGATAGAAAGAAATTCCTTAGGGTCGGTTTTATCCACCACCATCAGCTTTTCTTTATTCCTAGAAAAATTTCTTAGTATCCCATTTACAAATCCAGTAACCCTTTTATGGCCATATTTTTTAGAAAGATTAACAGCCTCATTTACAGCCGCCCTATCAGGGATTTTTTCCATAAAGGCTATCTGGTATACCCCCATCCTCAAAATATCTAAAATTGCAGGTTGAATCTTTTTGATCTTAACACTGGAAAGCTTAGAAATTATATAATCCAAATATAATCTATTTTCTATCACTCCATAGACAATCTCTCGTATTAAATTTTCATCCTTAGGGTCAATAGAACTACTTAAATGTTTGGTTATTGCATAGTTTGAATAAGCTCCTCTTAAATTGATATCCATCAATATATTTAGACATTTTTCTCTTGCATTCATCGACAACTCTCCCTATAAAATATTTTGCCTGGGGCAAGCCCCAGGCAAAGCTGAAATCCCAGTTTATTAATCCCTTCTTCTACCAAAGATTGCAAAGAGTCTTAGTAACTGAGCTAATGCTACTAGAGTGGCCGCAACATAAGTTAGGGCAGCAGCAGTTAAAACCTTTTTAGAAGAATCTACTTCATCTCTATAAATTATTCCATTTTCCAACTGGTATAAAGCTCGCCTACTTGCATTGAATTCAACTGGAAGTGTAACCACTTGAAATAAAACTACTGCAACATAGAGTAATATTCCTAGTTCTATTAAAAATGGGCTAATGACAAATCCTAGTAATATTAAAATCCAAACAAATCTTGCACCAATGCTTGCAATAGGTGCAATATTATTTCTTAAGATAAGAGGAAAATATCCTTCTCCATGTTGTATGGCATGGCCAACTTCATGGGCTGCTACAGCTACTGCTGCAACTGACCTTCCATTGTAGACATTTCTAGACAACCTTATTACTCTACTTCTAGGGTCATAATGGTCAGTTAAATTACCTCCTATCGGTTCAACTCTAACATCATGTAATCCATTTCTATCCAGTATCATCCTTGCCACTTCATAACCAGTATAGCCAGAACTACTTTGTACCCTTAAATACCTATTAAAGGATGATGAAACTTTAAATTGGGCATACATTGAAAATAATAGAGCAGGTATTAATAGTAAAAAGGCAAAACCATCAATCCCGCCGTAGTATCCACCATAGTAATATCCACCATACATAGTATCCCTCCCATAACTAAAATTATTCTAATACGATATCTGAATCGAACTGATTGCCTCTTAAAAATTCACTAACCTTTAAGTTTTTCTTACCTGGAAATTGTAATTCCTCAATAACTATACAGGAATCTGAACAGTTTACATAAATTCCATCATCCTGTACCTTAACAACCTTTCCATTCTCCCCTTCTAATAACTTTTTAATTTTTTTTGCCTTATGAATTTTTACTTTCTCACCCTTATATATGATATAAGCAGAAGGCCAAGGTTTTAAACCCCTGATTAGATTAATGATATCTTCTCCTTCATTATTCCAATCTATTTTGCCCATCTCCTTATTTAACATAGGGGCATAACTTGATAAATTATCGTCTTGTGGAATTGGTTTTATATTACCATTCTTCATATCTATTAAGGTTTCGACAATTAGTTTACCCCCAAGTATGGATAATTTATCATGAACGGAGCTGGAGTCATCCTCCTCTTCTATAGGAATGGATTCAGATTTTAATATATCCCCAGTATCCAATCCTTCATCCATTTTCATAATAGTTATACCCGTTTCCTTTTCTCCCCTTATAATAGCCCAGTTGATAGGAGCGGCCCCCCTATACTTAGGTAAGAGGGAAGCGTGTATATTTACACACCCATGAGGGGGTAAGATCAATATATCTCTTTTTAATATTTGGCCATAGGCCACCACTACTATACAGTCTGGTTGGATTTCCCTTAGCTTATTCACTGATTCCTCTGAGTTTATATTTTCCGGCTGGTAAACATCTAAACCTAATTCCAGTGCCTTTTCCTTTACAGGAGTAGGGAGTAGTTTTTTTCCTCTACCCCTTCTTTTATCCTTCTGGCTTATTACTAATGAAATTTCAATTCCACTTTTCTTTATAGCTTCTAAAGCCGGGACAGCAAATTCTGGCGTACCCATGAAAACAATTTTCACAATATCACCTCTTACTCTTCTTCATCTTCTTCTGACACTAATTCCTCAATCATCTTATCAATGAATAGTACTCCATCTAAATGATCAATTTCATGACATAGGGCTTTTGCCAAAAGTCCGGTCCCTTCTATGACCTTTTTCTCTCCATTTTCATCAAGATACTCAACCTTCACCTTCTCTGGCCTTTTTACTGTTCCTACCCTGTTGGGTATACTTAGGCAGCCTTCTGCATCTATGACTTCCCCTTCTTTTTCAATTATCTTTGGATTTATAAGTTTTATTGGCCCTTCTCCTACGTCTATTACCACTACTCTTCTTAGTACTCCAACTTGAGGTGCTGCTAAGCCAACACCCTCATATTCGTACATGGTTTCAACCATATCCTCTAATAGAATTTTTATCCTTTCGTTTATCTCAGTAACTTTTTTTGAAGTCTTTCTTAGAATTGGATCACCAACATATCTAAGCTGTCTTATAGCCATATTTATTCCTCCTACAATATTGAATTTGGGTTAATATCTATATTGAATTTAATACCTCTTAAATCTATTTTATTCCTATTATCTATAAATACCCATTCTATTACAGTTTTTAATCTTTCCATATATTCATCACTACATTTTATTAATATTTGGTATCTGAAATTATTTTTAATCCTTTCCAAAGGGGCTGGAAAAGGACCAATAATATCATCTATCGAATGGTAAAGATTAACTTGATTTAATTTTTCGATAAACAAATCATAAAGCTCCCTACTCTTTATTATAACATTTTTCTCATCTGTTCCATAAATAATTATGGATATAATATTTGTAAAAGGAGGATAATTGAACTCTTTCCTTAATAGGATTTCTTTATTATAAAAATCTAAATAGTTATGGTCCTTTGAAAACTGAATGCTATAATGTTTGGGATTATAGGTTTGGATTATTACCCTTCCTTCAAAATCACCTCTGCCAGCCCTCCCTGCTACTTGGGTTATCAACTGAAAAGTTCTTTCTGATGACCTAAAATCTGGCAAATTCAAGCTTGTATCAGCTGCTATTATTCCTACTAAAGTTACATTCCTAAAATCTAATCCCTTTGCTACCATTTGGGTTCCAATTAATATATCTATTTTTTCATCCCTCATATCTGTTAAGATGGATTCATAACTGCCTTTCTTGCTGGTAGTGTCCATATCCATCCTTCTTACAATAGCTTTTGGAAACAATTTTTTTGTATATTCCTCTACCTTCTCGGTACCTATGCCAAAAAATTTGATATATTTACTTTTACAGGCAGGGCAGATATTTGGTGGATTAATAGCTAATCCACAATAATGGCATTTCAACCTATTTTCTCTTAAGTGATAGGTCATGGATATGCTGCATTTACTACATTTTACTACATAGCCACATTGTCTACAAGAAATAAAGGTTGAATAACCCCTTCTATTTAGAAAAAGGATGGTTTGCTTACCATTTTCTAGATTTTTATGGATGGCTTGGTATAGTTCCTTACTAAAAATTGATCTATTTCCTGAACTAAGTTCCTCTCTCATATCAACTACTTTAACAAGGGGTAGTTTTTGATTAGTAGCCCTTTTATTTAAGTTTAACATCTTAAAATGGCCATTTTCCCCCTTGTAGTAGGATTCAATAGAAGGAGTAGCTGAACCAATAACTAGGGAGGCTTTTAATTGTTCACAGCGTTTTTCTGCTACCCTAAGGGTATCATATTTAGGATTCATACTAGACTTATAGGTAGTTTCATGTTCCTCATCTATTATGATTAGCCCTAAATTTGAAAAGGGAGCAAATACAGCTGAGCGAGCCCCTACTGCTATTTTTACCTTCCCCTCTTTTATTTTCCTCCATTGATCAAATCTTTCACCAAAGGATAACCTACTATGCAAAACTGCTACCTTCTCCCCAAACCTTCCCACAAATCGCTGTATAGTCTGAGGAGTTAGGGCAATTTCAGGTACCAAGACTATAGTATCTTTATCCTCCTTGATCATCTCTTCCACTAGTTGTAGATAGATTTCCGTCTTTCCACTTCCTGTAACACCATGAATCAAAAATTTATTTATATCCCCTTTTTTGATGCTTTCCATAATGGCATCAAAACATTTTCTTTGCTCTTCGGTTAACTCATGCTTCCTATAGGGTTTAATATCCTTTTTAATTGGATTCCTATAGACTTCCTTATTAATTATTTCAACAAATCCCTTCTTTTCCATAAGCTTTATGGTACTAAGGGAAGAATTGGTTTTAGTCATCAGTTCCTTTAGGGAAATTTCCTCCCTATCTATTAAAGTTTTTGCAATTTCTATTTGCTTATAGCTTCTCTTCCCTATCTTTTCTATTACTTCCTCTTCTGACTTAAATTTAACTTTAAGGGAAACATATTTCTCATATTTAGGTTCTATAGAGGTTTGAATCTCTAAAGAGGATGTCAATATCTCTTTTTTCTCCATTTTTCTTATGACCTTGTTTGTTATCCTATTTTTTAACAGGCCTTTTAGATGCTCCAATTCTATTTTTCCACCATTATTCCGGATTATTTCTACTATTTCTTTTTCTAAGGAATCTAAACTGCTATATGTTTTCTTATCCAGCTTTTTTAATATTATATGGGATTTAATCTCCTTAAAATCTCCTGGCGGCAGTACAGTTTTGAAGGTGTCATAATAGGGTGATAAATACTCCTTAGATATCCATAGGCTCAATTCTATCAAGTCCTTGGATATTAATGGCTTGTCATCAATAACATCAACAATCTTTTTCAACTGATACTTACCCGTGTAATCATCTTCTATTTTTATAACTATTCCCTTAACGATCCTATTTCCTATCCCGAAAGGAACCAAGACTCTCATTCCTACTTCTACTACTTCCACCATATCAGCATCAATAATATATGTATAAGGCTTATCAGTATTTGAAGCTTTATTATCTATAATCACCTGGGCATATCTTTTGTCCATAAAATCATTCCTTTTTATTAAAGATAAAAGCTAGATTATTGGTCATCTAGCTTTTATTCTCCATCATTGCTTTTACTTTGTCTATTATTATCCTAGCTACCTCTCCTTTATCTAAAATAGGATAATCTATAACATTTCCCGCTTTATCTATTATGGTAATTACGTTAGTGTCCAATTTAAACCCAGCTCCATCCCTAGAGATATCATTAGCGACAATAAAATCTAGGTTTTTCTTTTGCAACTTTTCCCTGGCATTTTCTACTAGATCATTAGTCTCTGCTGCAAAACCAACTACTATTTGTTCCTTCTTCCTATTACCAAAATGGTCTAGGATATCGGGATTTCTTATATATTTTATATTCAGTTCATCCTTTTCAGTATCTTTTTTCTTTATCTTCACATCACTTACCACTTCAGGCCTATAATCTAATGGAGCTGCAGCCTTTATTAATACATGGCATTCATCAAAGTGATCCTTAACGGCATTAAACATTTCTATAGTTGTATTAACCCTTATAAGCTTTACTCCTTCTGGAGGCGTTAAATGGGTCGGTCCAGTAATTAAAATAACCTCAGCTCCTCTCTTTTGACCTTCTTCTGCGATCTTGTATCCCATCTTCCCACTAGAATGGTTTGTAACATATCTTACCGGGTCTATAGGCTCTATAGTGGGTCCAGCAGTAACTAGAAATTTTTTTCCGATCAAATCTTTATTACAGAAACTGTTTTTAACATATTCCACAATATCAGCAGGCTCTGCCATCCTGCCAGGCCCATAAGTTTGACATGCTAACATACCTACTCCCGGGCTTATGAACTCATAACCAAGTTCCTTTAAATATTCCATATTCCTTTGAAAGATAGGGTTTATATACATATTGGTATTCATAGCAGGAGCAAAAACTACCCTGGCCTTGGTTGCCATTATGGTGGTAGTTAATAGGTCATCGGCAATTCCATTGGCAATCTTACCTATTACATTGGCAGTGGCAGGGGCAATTAAGAACATGTCTGCTTTTTCAGCCAAAGATATATGTTCTACATCATAATTTCTTGGTTCCTTAAACATTTCCTTATAGACTGGATTTAAAGCTAAAGTTTGAAAGGTCAAGGGAGAAACGAACTTAGTAGCATTTTCAGTCATAATTACTTCTACATTTGCCCCTTCCTTCTTTAATCTGCTTACAAGATCAGCAGCTTTATAAGCGGCAATTCCCCCAGTTACTCCCACTATAATATTTTTATCTTTAAGCATATTTTCACCTACTTATAACCTTTTATCTCAGGCTTTTTATAGTTAATCTTTCTGGCCATTATTTCTTCAATAGCAATAGTTACAGGTTTAGTAGAATCCGTCTCAATTAATGGTTTAGCTCCATCTACTAGCTGCCTTGATCTTTTTGCAGCTAGCATGACTAAGGTGTATCGGCTATCGGCAATTTTAGCTAGTTCATTTAGTGATGGACTATACATAAAAACCCTCCTTAATCTAGAATACTGTCGATAATATTTCTTAATCTTTTTACCTTTAATTTTTCTGCTCCAATTATGGTTTCTATTTTTTTAACTGCCTCTGGTACTTCGTCATTTATAACTATATAATCATACTCATCAACAAATTTAAGTTCTTCAAAAGCATTTTTAAATCTAAGGTCTATATCCTCTTGCGATTCAGTACCCCTCTTTTTAATCCTGTTTTTTAGTTCACTCATAGATGGCGGTAGTAGAAAAACAAATACGGCTTCGGGATAAGATTCCTTTACCTGCAACGCTCCTTGAACATCTATTTCCAATATTACTATTTCGCCCTTTTCAATTTGCTCTAATACGAATTTTTTTGGAGTACCATAAAAGTTGCCATGTACATTTGCATATTCCAAGAATTCATCATTTTCAACCATTTCTTTAAAGCTTTCCTCATCCACGAAAAAATAGTTTACTCCATCTTCTTCCCCTCTTCTAGGTGCTCTTGTAGTGGCTGAAACTGAAAAAACCAACTTTTCATTTCTCTCTAAGATATGTTTACATACTGTACCCTTCCCAGAGCCAGAAGGTCCTGATATAACCAACAAAAAACCCTTTGACATCTTACTACTCCCTTCCTATTCTTGTGCTAATTTATCGCTAAATTTACTATTTAATCTTTGAGCTACAGTTTCTGGCTGGACTGCCGATAGTATAATATGATTGCTATCGGTAATGATTACCGCCCTAGTTCTCCTTCCATAAGTAGCATCTATTAGAATACTACTGTCCCTTGCGTCCTGTATCATTCTCTTGATAGGTGCTGATTCTGGACTTACTATTGCAATAATTCTATTTGCAGAAACTATATTGCCAAAGCCGATATTGATTAATTTAATACTCATTTATTGCCCTCCTCTATCATTCTATATTTTGTACTTGTTCTCTAATCTTCTCCAATTGGCTTTTTATTTCAACTACCAGATTCCCTATTACTAAATCATTTGCCTTTGAACCAATGGTGTTTATCTCTCTGTTCAGCTCCTGTATAATAAAATCTAATTTTCTACCAACTACATCCCCTTCTTCTATAGCATTCAAAAATTGTTTAATGTGGCTATTTATTCTAACTATCTCCTCATTGATATCCGACTTATCGGCAAAAAAAGCAATTTCATTATTCAATCTATCTTCATCTAAATCATATTCTTCATCTAAAAGCTCACGGATTCTATTTTTGAGCTTATCTCTATATTCCTCTACAACTAATGGAGCCCTTTGTTCAATCTTTATAATCAGTTTTTCAATCTCCATCAGCTGGGATTCTATATCCTCTTTAAGTGAGGTTCCTTCCTCTCTTCTCATTTCAATTACTCTATCTAGTGCCATATCCAAAGCAGGCTTCAAACAGTTCCAAGTTGCATCTTCATCTAGTTCCATTCTTTCAGCTTTAACTATTTCTGGAAGGGTTAAAAGATGGTTGAGTTTAACTTCATCTTGTAAATTTAGCTCTTCAATTATCAAATCTAGACCAGCTTTATAGGCTTTAGCTAAAGGAATATCTATTTTAACATCCATGGCTGCTTCATTAATGTATTCTAGGCTTACATATACCTCTACCCTTCCTCTTTTAATCCTATTCTTAATTCTCCTTTTTATTTTTTCTTCCAAATAATTAAGATGTTTGGGCATTTTTATTATAACATCCAAGTACCTATGATTAACAGTTTTAACCTCTAAGTTAAAATTATGTACTCCATCTGTACTGGTTCCTCTGCCAAAGCCCGTCATGCTATAAATCATGTATTTATCATCTCCCTATATGAATATATGATACCAGCTAATTTCCTATTGTCAATGGAATAGCAAATATTATTTTATCACAACAAATAAAAAATTTATAAATGATTATTAAAATATCAATTAATATTCTATCAAAAAACCCTTAGTTGTTTAAATATATTAAAATGTTATAATTATATTATCAATAAATGGGGAGGAGTTTATATGTCCTTAGATGGAATCGTTACAAAAGCCATAGTTAAGGAATTTAAAAATACCATATTAGGAGGAAGAGTAGATAAAATCTATCAACACGAGAAAGATGAAATACTTATACAGGTATATAATAAGGGTAAGAACAATAAATTGCTAATTTCAGCAAGCAGTAATAATCCAAGAATCCATCTTACCAATCATGATAAGTCTAATCCATCCTCTCCCCCTATGTTCTGTATGCTGCTAAGAAAACATTTAGGTAGAGGACTAATTTCCAATATCGAACAGTTGGATATGGATAGAGTTATCTTTATAGATATTTCTTCCCTAGATGAATTAGGAAGTAGAACCGAAAAAAGATTGGTAGTAGAAATCATGGGAAAATACAGCAATATTATTCTAATTGATAAAACTAGTAATAGGATTATTGACTCTATAACTAGGGTAACCCATGATATGAGCAGAATCAGGCAGGTTTTACCCGGCAAAGAATACTTCCCTCCCAAACAAGATAATAAGTTAAATCCACTGGATATAGGAAAAGAAATATTTATAAAACTTATGGATGAAGATAATGGAAATAAGCAGGTCTTTAAACATTTCTATACCAACTATATAGGGTTAGGTCCTTTAATTGCTAAAGAAATATGTTATCAGGCAAATGTCCAAATAGATGTACCTTTAGCAAGCCTTAACATAGAAGAGAAGGAAAATATTTTTGCTTCCTTTAAAAATATTATGGATAAGTTGAAAGCTGAGGATTTCAATCCTATTTTAATAAAAAACGAATACAGCAACAACTTTATAGGCTTTTATAGCCTAGATATTGATCATTTAGGAAAGAATAAACTTTATTTAGATTCTATTAGCAAAGTGCTAGATGAATACTATAGAAAAAATGACATGATGGATAGGGTAAATCAAAAAGCCCAAGCCCTTAAAAAGTCAGTACAAACAAAACTAACACGTTCTTCAAATAAATTAGCTAAACAAAAAGAGGAATTGTTAAAGAGCAAGAATAGGGAAATTTATAAGATATACGCTGATTTGATATCTGCAAATATCCACAGAATTGATAAAGGAATGGAAGAGATTCAATTGGAGAACTTTTATTCGGAAAACATGGAAGTGATTACAATTCCATTAGATAAAAAATATTCTCCTCAAGAAAATGCTCAAAACTATTATAAGAAATATTCTAAATTAAAAAATGCCCATCAGCTGTTACTAAAACAAATTCCAGAAACTGAAGAAGAAGTTTACTACTTGGAAAATATCATGAATAGCATTGATAATTGTACTCAAGTAGATGAAATTGAGGAAATAAAAGAAGAACTGATAAAGGAAGGGTATTTAAAAGGAAAATTGAAGAAGGGGAAGAAAAAGACGACTTCTAAACCTCATCACTATATATCATCAGATGGATTCCATATATATGTTGGCAAAAACAACAAACAAAATGATTATTTAACTTTAAAATTCGCCCAAAAAGAAGATCTATGGTTTCATACCCAAAAAATACCTGGCAGCCATGTAATACTAAAGGTTGAAAACAGGGAAATACCCAATTCCACTTTAGAAGAAGCTGCCATATTAGCAGCCTATTATAGTAAGGGAAAAAATTCCACCAATGTTCCTGTAGATTATACGGAAAAGAAAAATGTTAAAAAACCAAAAAAAGCTAAAGGTGGAATGGTCATATATGAAAACTTTAGTACCATATTTGTTACCCCTAGTAAAGAAAGGGTTGAAAGCATCAAAAAGATAGAAGATTAATCTTCTATCTTTTTGATTTTATAACCACCTGATCGATCCCATCAACTTCCGCGAAAGATACACTTACCACCTCTTCCCTGGAGGTTGGAAGGTTTTTACCAACAAAGTCTGGTCTTATGGGTAATTCCCTATGACCTCTATCTACTAAGACTGCTAATTGAACCTTCCTGGCTCTACCTAAATCTACCAAGGCATCAAGAGCAGCTCTTACCGTCCTACCAGTAAATATTACATCATCTACTAAGACAACAATCTTATCATTTATATCATATTCTATTTTATTATCCTTTACTATAGGCCCCTTATCGATTTCAGTTAAATCATCTCTATATAACGTTATATCCAAGGTCAATACGTCTATCTTCTTACCTTCAATATCTTCAATCTTTTTGGCTAGCCTTTCAGCAAAGGGAACACCCCTTGTTTTTATTCCAACCAAAACCACATCTTCTATTCCTTTATTTCTTTCTATTATCTCATGGGCAATTCTTGTAGTTGCTCGTTGGATTGCCTTATCATCCATTATAAAAGCCTTTGTTTTCAAATTATAATCTACCTCCCTCTTTTCTTAAGCTTGTTAATAGCTCTTTAAAATCCTTTGGAAGTTCTGCTTTAAATTCCATATAATCTCCACTGTTAGGATGGATCAATCCCAGTTTATATGCATGTAATAATTGAGTTTTTATGCCAAAATCATTCTTCCTTCTGCTATACAGATTTTCCCCCACTATGGGATGTTTAATATAAGCCATATGCACCCTAATCTGATGGGTCCTGCCCGTTATCAAAGAAGCCATCACTAAAGTGTATTTATCAAACCGTTCTACAACTTTAAATTTAGTTATAGCTTCCTTGCTGTTTTCATTAACTACTGCCATTTTCTTTCTATCTACCGGATGTCTGCCTATAGGGGCAATTATTGTTCCTTGGTCCCTATCCAATATACCGTGGACTAAGGCTAGATAAATCCTTTTTACACTTCTATTCTTAAACTGTTGGATTAATGAATTATAGGCTATTTCGTCTTTTGCAACCACCATTATACCAGATGTATCTTTGTCCAATCTATGGACTATACCAGGCCTTTTAATATCATTACCTGTGTATAGTTTATCTATGTGAAATAGGAGGGCATTGACTAGGGTATTGGATTCATTTCCCGGAGCTGGATGAACCACCATGCCAGCAGGCTTGTTTACAATAGCTATGTATTCGTCTTCATATATAATGTCTAAGTGGAGATTTTCTGGTACTGGCTTTTCTTCCTTTTTCGGTGGGAAGTTGACCGAAATATGATCTCCAGCATTAACAATATACCTGGCTTTAATCTCATTATCATTTACTAAAACCCTACCTTCCTTAATCAACTTCTGTATATAGCTTCTAGAAACACCATCTATTATTTTTGTTAGATATGAATCAATCCTTATACCCTCATCATCTTGAACAATAAACTCTACTATTTCCATATAATCCCTCAATTCTCGTATTTGTCAAGTAGTATTAAGCCCATTACTAGTATGGTACCTAAAACTATGAATATGTCTGCCACATTAAATACGGGAAAATTATAATTTTTCCCCAGTTTAAAACTTAAAAAATCTACTACATAACCTAATCTAATCCTATCAATAAAATTGCCTATAGCTCCTCCTAATAGCATAATTAAACCAATTTTAAATAGTGAGGTTATGCTACTGGAGTATTTAGTAAGAAAGATTAGGATGGTTATAATTACAAAGAAGGTTATTATGACAAAAAAAAGCTTTTTATTCTGCAATATTCCGAAAGCAGCTCCGGCATTTTCCACATAACATAGTCGGAAAAAGTTCTCAATTACTATATAGGGACTTTTCCCCTTTAAAAATTTTACCGCAAGAAATTTAGTAACTTGGTCTATTATGATGATAATAAATCCTAGTAAATACAGCAAAATATTTTCCTCCTTATAGAAATCAAATATATTACTATTTTAAATCATAATTAGTTTAATTACAATAATGGTTTAGGTTTATCTGCTGCTTTCATTAAAAGAGGCTTCCACTCAAATTATGAAAGCCTTCTTACCAGCATCTATTTCATTGTTTCATCATAGTAATCTTCTGATATCTTTTCAACATCCTCAACTACTCCGCTATCCTCATCATCATATACTCCTAAATCGTCCCCCGTTCCAAAGGAAGGGTCATTTTCTATCCTATTATACCTAGCAACTTCCTGTAAACTGTCTTCTCTGTCGAATAGATTCCCTTCCCTATGACTTTTGCTAAAAGGACTTATGGAATCTTCCTCCTCTGGTCTAAACTGCCTTTTTTTATCTAAGGGTATCTTTTTATTAGCACAATGGATGCACAACTTGGTGTAGGGAATTATCTCTAGCCTCTCTTCAGCTATTTTTCCCCCACAGACCTTACATAGGCCGTAGTCATCTTTCTTTAATTGATCCAAGGACTCTTCTATTTCCATCAGAGTATTCTTTAACTGGTCCACTAACCCCCTATTATGTTCCATCAAAAACAATTCAGTTCCAAGATCGGCTGGATGGTTATCATAAGTAGATAATTCGCTATGATACTCATCCATTGCACCAAACTCCTCACTATTTTCCATTCTTTTTAATATATTTAAAATCCTTTTCTTCTCCTCTTTCAATCTTTTATTT
>ERZ773359.1607-NODE-1607-length-30652-cov-7.467954_pt1 | contig 30652 bp, 41 predicted proteins | sample MGYA00374955_ERZ773359 | MGnify/ENA primary metagenome ERZ773359 (study PRJEB29098, sample SAMN04486028) | biogas fermenter metagenome | study: EMG produced TPA metagenomics assembly of the Biogas fermentation microbial communities from Germany - Plant 4 DNA1...
TAATATTATTTATCATAAATCCGGGTGCAGGGGGTAAGTCTTAATGATAAATAATATTACGCTTGGTCAGAATATTTTTGTCCTGGGATCAAGGCGATGAAGTATTGAGTTGCCGGGAATATACTGACCAAGCGTAATATTATTTATCATTAAGCCTTACCCCCTGCACCCGGATTTATCATGCTTATAATAAACTCCTTTGCCTCATCAATTGTCAATACATTCTGCGGGACATCGTAACCCGAACTGTGAAGTTTCCTGAATAATTCAGTTATTCTGGGTATATCAAGTTTATAGTTTTTCAATTCTTCGTATCTTAAAAATACATTTGCGGCAGTATCGCAAAAAACCATTCTTCCTTTGTTCATTACAGCTACACGATGACAGAAGGCCGCGATTTCATCCATGTTATGAGATATTATTATTATCGTTGTTCCTTCTTCCCTGTTAAGTCTTGAAAGGAGTCGGAGAACTTCTGAGCTGCCTTGAGGGTCCAATCCTGCGGTAGGCTCGTCGAGAACCAGTACCTCTGGTTTCATTACCAAAACTCCTGCAATTGCCACCCTCCGTTTTTGGCCGCCCGAAAGCTCAAAAGGTGATTTTTCAAGAAGCTCAGGGGAAATACCCAAAATATCGATAACATGAAAGACTCTTTTCTTTATTTCTTCTTCATCTAAACCTAACTTTGTCAACCCAAAAATTATGTCCTTATATACCGTCTCTTCAAACAACTGATGCTCAGGATATTGAAAGATAAGCCCCACTTTTTGTCTGAGTTCTTTAAGATTATTTCCTTCAGCCTTCAGCCCATCCACCTCGACAGAACCTGAAGCAGGTTTTAAAATGCCGTTAAAATGCTGAACCAGCGTAGATTTCCCTGATCCTGTCTGTCCTATGATTCCCAGGATTTCTCCTTTGTTCACAGTCAGATTGATATCATATAGCGCTTTCTGTTCAAAAGCCGATCCGGGCATATAGACATGGCTTAAATCCCGAACCTTTATTATCGGACTTTCCGGTTTTGATTCCCTTACAGTATGGCGCCACGCTGAACCTGGATTATCTCCGTTTTTTCTTTTAATAAGATGGTCCAGGATATTAACCATTTCATTTGCATTTAACGGAAGCCGGTCCATTCTTACGCCTTTTTTTCTTAAATCATAGGCAAGAGCGGTTATTTGCGGAACATCAAGGCCTGCTTTTCTTATTTGCTCGACATTCTCAAAAATCTGCCTGGGAGTTCCGGTTAATACAAGCCTGCCGTCCTCCATGACCATGACCAGGTCTGCTTCCACAGCTTCCTCCATATGGTGGGTAATATGAACTATTGTTATACCTTTTCCCCGGTTCAGTTTTTTTAAGACTTCCATTACCTCTTTACGGCCGCGAGGATCCAGCATGGATGTAGCTTCGTCAAGGACAATGCACTTCGGCTCCATTGCAAGTATGCCTGCTATTGCAATCCTTTGTTTCTGTCCACCGGAGAGCATATGGGGCGAATAACCGCTGTATTCTTCCATACCGACCATCTTAAGGGATTCGTCAACTCTTTTCCTTATCTCGGCAGGAGAAATCCCCAAATTTTCAGGACCGAAGGCTACATCTTCTTCAACTGTTGTGGCAACGAGCTGATTGTCCGGATTCTGAAAAACCAATCCCAGGGTTTTTCTTACTTCCCATATCAATTCATTATTACTGGTATCAATACCATCGATAATAATAGTACCTTTTACGGGAATCAAAAGCCCGTTCAACAGTCTTGCCAGTGTTGATTTTCCGGAGCCATTACGTCCCAGCACAACAACAAACTGACCTTGCCTTACAGACATGGAAATTCCCTTAACAGCCTGAACAGCAGTGTCACCCTCATTTTGCGCGTTATATTCATAATAAACATTATCTGTTTTTATTATCGCATTCATAATTCCAATCCTGAAAGCAAACGTGTATCCCGACTTCTAACTCCTAGCTTCTTACCTCTGACTTCCAATTTCTGCCCTTCAACATCTATAATGCGAAAAATGGAGAACGGTACTCCGTTCTCCATTATTATAAGCAATAGCTCTTTCGAATTAAACCAATTCAAGTACGACAACTTCGGCACCGTCGCCACGTCTTGCCCCAAGCTTGTAGATTCGCGTATATCCGCCTTTTCTGTCCTTATACTTTGGAGCAATCTCATCAAATAATTTGTTTGTCAGGCTTATGGTTTTCCCATTTTCATCCTTTACTCTGTAGACCCAGTTCATGATGAGACGTCTTGCAGCTAATCTTGAGGGACTGTCAACTGTTTTTAACTCAGTCTTTGTTTCTCTCTCAACTATCTCGTACTTATTCCCATTCTTTGAAGTAACGGTCTTAAGCACTTTACGTCCCTTGCTGTCTGTTACCGGAGCACTGATTGTTACATTCTTTGATGCTGTAAAATTATCACATTCTTTAACAGCAAGAGCGATTAATTTCTCTGCTATGTTTCTAACTTCCTTTGCTCTGGTTTCGGTTGTCTCAATACGACCGTACTGGATCAGAGAGGTTACCAGATTCTTTAATATCGCCTTACGTTGGTCTGTGGGCCTTCCTAACTTTCTATAAGCAGGCATTACGTTTCCTCCCCTTACGCATTACTGTTAATCATCACTGCTTGCGAGCTTCAAATTCAGAGCTTCAAGCTTTGATACTACTTCTTCAAGTGATTTTCTTCCAAGATTCCTGACCTTCATCATTTCTTCCTCAGTCTTGCTTATAAGATCGTCAACGGTATTAATACCGGCTCTCTTTAAGCAGTTATAAGAACGAACTGACAGGTCAAGTTCCTCAATTGTCATCTCAAGAATCTTGTCTTTTTCAGGTTCTCCCTTTTCGACAAGTATCTCGGTGTTCTTTGCTCTATCTGTCAAGTTAATAAATAGATTGAGATGATCGCTTAATATTTTGGCGCCTAGACTAATTGCTTCATCGGGTCTTATGGAACCATCGGTCCATACCTCAATGCTCAGCTTGTCATAATCCGTTACCTGGCCGACACGTGTATCTTCTACAGTATAATTTACCTTAGTAACCGGTGTATAAATGGAATCTATCGGTATTACGCCTATAGGCTGATTCGGCAGTTTATTCTTTTCAGCCGGCGCATACCCGCGTCCGTGGTTCACATTGATTTCCATGAACAATCTGCCGGCACCGCTAAGCGTGGCAATATGAAGATCCGGATTCAATATCTCAACATCAGCATCAGGTTTGATATCGGCAGCCGTGACTTCACCTTCACCCTCGAAATCAATATAAAGGGTTTTGGGGTGATCACAGAAGAGTTTCAAACGAAGCTCTTTAATGTTGAGGATAATTTCTGTCATATCTTCTATTACACCGGGTATTGTAGTGAACTCGTGAAGCACACCGTCTACCTTTATAGATGTAACGGCCGCGCCTGGCAGTGAGGAAATCAGAATCCTTCTCAAGGAATTGCCCAAAGTCGTGCCATAGCCTCTTTCCAAAGGCTCTATGACAAACTTTCCGTATCTGCTGTCCTCACTCTCTATACACTCAATCCTAGGCTTTTCTATTTCGATCATCAGTCAACCCTCCTTGGGTTATTTTAATAAACAGGCAATGGCATTTTATTACTTGGAGTACAACTCAACAATGAGATGTTCCTGAATATTAAGATCAATATCGTCTCTCTCAGGTAAAGCCACGACCTTACCCTTAAGATTCTCCTGATCAACTTCAAGCCACTTGGGAACTACCTTGGCGCCTGTAACGTCAAGAATTTCCTTAAACCGTACTGATTTTTTGCCCTTTTCGCTTACTTCAACAGTGTCACCCACTTTAACGATATAGGAAGGAATATTAACACTCTTTCCGTTTACCTTAAAATGTCCGTGAGTAACAAGCTGACGAGCTTCGGCCCTGGTTGTTCCGAATCCCATTCTGTATACTACATTATCCAGCCTGGTTTCAAGTAAACGCAGCAGGTTTTCACCTGTAACACCCTTTTTGCGGTTTGCGATTTCAAAATATTTTCTGAACTGGCTCTCTAATAAACCATAGAACCTCTTGGCCTTCTGTTTCTCGCGAAGCTGAATTCCATATTCGGACAGCTTCTTTCTCTGGGCGCCATGCTGGCCGGGCGCATAAGGCCTTCTGCCAATTGCGCATTTATTTGTATAGCATCTTTCTCCTTTTAAGAAAAGCTTTTGCCCTTCTCTCCGGCAGAGTTTACACGATGCATCCGTATATCTTGCCATCTATCCTTACACCTCCATTAAACTCTTCTTCTCTTAGGCGGTCTGCAACCGTTATGAGGAATAGGGGTTACATCCTTAATGGAACTAACCTCTAATCCAGCCGCCTGAAGAGCTCGGATTGCCGCCTCACGACCGGATCCCGGGCCTTTTACGTAAACCGACACTGTTTTAAGACCATGCTCCATAGCAGCCTTTGCAGCTGCCTCAGCAGCCTGCTGAGCAGCGAAAGGAGTACTCTTTTTGGAGCCTCTGAATCCAAGTCCACCGGCGCTTGCCCATGAAATAGCATTACCCTGGACGTCGGTTAAGGTCACGATGGTATTGTTAAAAGAAGAACGAATATGGGCTATGCCACGTTCGATATTTTTCTTTTCTTTTCTTTTTCTGGATCTTCTAACAACTTTAGCTGCTGCCATTTATTTAACGACCTCCCGATTATTTCTTCTTATTGGCGATAGTCTTTCTCGGGCCTTTACGAGTTCTCGCATTGGTCTTTGTTCTCTGACCACGAACCGGCAACCCCATTCTATGCCTAATTCCACGATAACACCTTATCTCTGTAAGGCGTTTTATGTTAAGCGCAACCTCTCTTCTGAGGTCACCTTCTACTGTGTATCCTTTTTCAATTGTGTCTCGGAGCTTCGCGATCTCATCATCGGTAAGATCACGCACACGTGTATCCGGGTTGATCCCCGTTTTTGCTAATATTTCATTTGAACGGGTTCTTCCTATCCCGAAGATATACGTAAGGCCGATTTCCACTCTTTTTTCTCTTGGCAAGTCAACACCTGCAATACGAGCCAAATTACTACACCTCCGATTGGTATCTGTCTAACCTTTTAGTATTTTCCATAATCTTACATAAAATTTATATATATAAAAACTCTCCTACTTTTTTCATGACAAACATTGCCTGTCATGACCAGCCGCTTTTCAGAGAATTTGTATGCAGGATAACATGTATGCAACCGGCAGGAGCATCAAGCTGCCGGCTGCAATGTTATTAACCTTGTCTTTGTTTATGCTTAGGATTTTCACATATAACCATAACCCGTCTTTTCCTGCGGATAATTTTGCATTTTTCGCAAATCCTTTTAACTGATGGTTTTACTTTCATGATTGACCCTCCTGTCATCTATGGCTTCCCGATTTACTTGCCTCTCCATGTAATACGTCCGCGAGAAAGGTCATATGTTGACATTTCAACTGTCACCTTATCACCCGGAAGAATACGGATGTAATTCATTCTAAGTTTACCCGATATATGAGCAAGAATTACATGACCATTCTCGAGCTGAACTTTAAAATTCGCATTTGGCAGGGCTTCCAATACCGAACCTTCCAGTTCAATTACGTCTTCCTTTGACAATCCAATACCCCCTCGCTTACTGCATGCTATTCATTATATTTATTCAAATAATTGCTTATAGCTTTTTGAAGATCAGCATTAACCAACTTTTTCTTCATCGTAACCAAAGCTCTGATTTCCTCAGCGGTGCTGTTAGTTATATTCAGATGCTTGAGTTTCTTTTTCTTAGGGTTTTCTACCCGTCTATATTCACCATCGGCAATTAAGACATGCTGGTCATCGTATATACCAATAATTATAAATAGTCTGTCCTTGTCTCTACCCGATTTTGACCAGGCATAACGGCCAATTACAGTATCCAAGTATTCTTCCCCTATCTCGATTTTAAAGTCATAACAGACGAAAAATGCTCCATCTCAAGCTTTGAGGCTGTTTTTCAAAATAGCCTCAACTGCGCTAGTAATATATTTTATAACAATTTTAAGTCTATTTCAAGATTATTGACTTATTTTCTTGATATTAATATAATCTGGTCAATATTTCCGGACCATTTGGCGTAACTGCAATTGTATTTTCGTAATGAGCCGATAACTTTCCGTCAGCCGTTACTACCGTCCACTGATCATCCAGGACTTTAACGCGCCATGTACCTATGTTGATCATCGGTTCTATAGCAAGTGTCATTCCGTTTGACAATCTTACACCCTTTTCACGGGTAGTATAATTAGGAATTTGTGGTTCCTCATGCATCTCTGTTCCTATGCCATGACCTACGAAATCCCGAACGACACCGTAACCTTTTCCTTCGGCATATTCCTGTATGGCTGTCGATATATCTTTTATCCTGTTGCCTTCGACAGCTTTCTCCATGCCGCGCCTGAAAGCTTCCTCAGTATGGAAAATCAAATCTCTGGCTTCCTGTGAAACATCGCCGACCGGGAACGTTCTGGCAGCATCACCGTGATAACCGTCAAAAATCGCTCCCACATCGATACTGATAATGTCTCCTTCTTTTAACACAGTTTTATCAGGAATTCCGTGTATTACCACATTATTTACCGACGCACATATGGAACCGGGAAAATCTATTCCGCCATAAGCACTGGGGAATCCCTTAAATGACGGTATAGCGCCTTCCCTGGTGATAATTTTTTCGGCCTCTCTGTCAAGTTCAATAGTTGTTATCCCCGGCTCAATCAATTCCGCCATTCGTTTGAGAACTAAAGCCACTATTTCGCCTGCACGTCTCATTTTATCCAACTCGCGTTGAGATTTTATGACAATCATTTCAATCCTCTTATTCCAACCTATTTGTTTTGCAGGCTGTCCAATATCTCCCGGGTCGTAACCTCAATCGGTTTCGAACCGTCAAAATTTTTAAGCAGACCTTTTTTCTGATAGTAATCTACCAACGGGCTGGTTTGCTTATGATAAGTCTTAAGCCTTTCTCTTATTGTTTCTTCCTTATCGTCATCCCGAATATAGAGAGGACTGTTACAAACATCACAAATCCCCTCGATCTTCGGCGGATTGTTTTTCATGTGATATGTCCTGCCGCAGGAACACATCCTTCTTCCGGACAGCCTGTTTATGATTACATCGTCATCCACTGTAATGTTTATTACAGCTTCAACCTTGCTGCCAAGTTTTTCAAGCATTTCATCAAACATCATCGCCTGAGGAATAGTTCTTGGAAAGCCGTCCATAATAAATCCGGATTCACAGTCTTTTTCCTTTAACCTGCTTGCCACAATGCCGGTGGTTACATCATCCGGAACAAGCTTTCCTGCATCAATATAGCTTTTTGCCAATAACCCGAGGTCTGTTCCGCCTTTAATATTAGCTCTGAAAATATCCCCTGTTGAGATATGGGGTATTTTCAGTGTCGCTGATAAAATAGCTGCCTGTGTACCTTTCCCTGCTCCCGGCGGACCTAAAAGTATCATTCTCATAGCATATTCCTCATAAATCTGTATTATTACTTATTAATATCCTCACAATAGCGAACATTCTTTTATTCTGTCATAAAAAGCAAATGACAGTTTTCATCTTAGACAGTCAACTTACAATTCTTCCTTATACTTCGCTCCATCAGGATAACATATATATCATCCAAACACTTATATTATATCCAAATTCTGACTTATATCGGGCACAAAAGCGGATGGAGCTGAAATCATCCGCTTAAGTACCATCATTATTTATTATTCAAGAAAACCTTTATAATGTCTCATCATGAGCTGTGCTTCTATTTGTTCAGCCGTTTCAAGAGCTACACCCACCATAATCAGCAGTGAAGTTCCTCCAAACCCTATCGGCACCCCTGTTAAAATCTGCATTAAGGATGGGAGTACGGTTATTATTGCCAGGAAGAATGCTCCGAACCACGTAATGCGGTTAAGAACCTTGGCGATGTAATCGCTTGTTGGTTTTCCCGGACGGATTCCCGGTATAAAACCACCGTTCTTACGTACATTATTGGCAACTTCTATTGGATTAAACGCCATTATGGTATAGAAGAACGTAAAGAATATAACAAGTAACGCCATTACCACCATATACAACGGATTTGAACTGAAATCTCTCAGGCTGATCAGGAACTTGTTTGTTGTATTCGGTGCTACAAGGCCTATAATTGTCGGAATGAAAGCCAGGATGGATGAAGCGAAAATAATCGGCATAACTCCGGCCAAATTAACCTTAATCGGTATATGAGTGCTTTGACCACCATACATTTTACGCCCTACAACACGCTTTGCATACTGTACCGGTATTCTTCTTTCTGCCTGAGTTACAAAAATTACGAATACCACTACCACAATAAACATCAATACAATTCCCAGCATTATAAGCACGCCAACTGCAAGACGTCCTTCGCTCGCATATGCCCTGACTATATTATAGAGTGTACTAAACGCTCTCGGGCCTCTGGAAATAATGTTAACAAAAATAATAAGCGAAATACCATTTCCAATGCCATACTCATTAATCTGTTCACCCAGCCACATTATGAAAGCTGTTCCTGCTGTCAGTGATAAAGTTATGGTAAGATATGACAACATGCCGTGTCTTGTTATTGCATTTCTAAAACCAATATACATAAAGGTCGCCTGCAGGAAGCCCAATATAACTGCGCCGTATCTTACCCATTGAGCCAGCTTCTTTCTTCCTTCTTCGCCTTCTTTCTGCATTCTTTCAAGGGCAGGAATGGCGACTGTCAGGAGTTGAACTATAATAGAGGCATTAATATACGGTGTTATTGACATTGCGAATATACTGGCATTTTCGAAAGCGCCGCCGCCTATTATGTTCATGAAACCAAAAAGACCGCCTGCCTGGCTGGCCATGCCGGCAAGGACACTTTTGTCCATACCGGGGATGGGTACATAAACTCCTAAACGATATACCAACAGCAACAGAAATGTTGCAATTAATTTCTTCCTTATATCAACAACACGCCAAGCGCTTTTAATAGGGGCGAAGATACTCTCCATCCTAAATCACCTCAGCCTTTCCTCCTAAAGCTTCTATCTTTTCGGCAGCTGTCTTTGTGAATCTGGCAGCTTTGACAGTAAGCTTTTTAGTAAGGGTACCGTTCCCAAGAACGACAATTCCGTCATTGACTTTGCTGATAATGCCATTTTCTTTTAACAGTTCCGCAGTAACTTCGGTGCCGTTTTCAAAACACTCAAGATCTGAAAGCTTAACTTCCGTATATTTTTTCCTGAACTCGTAGTTATTGAAACCTCTCTTTGGTATTCTTCTGAATAGCGGCATCTGCCCGCCTTCAAAACCGGGTCTTACACCACCGCCTGATCTGGCGTTTTGACCTTTGTGGCCTCTGCCTGCGGTTTTGCCGTTTCCTGAACCGATTCCTCTTCCTTTGCGCTTTGGAGCCTGTTTAGGTGCTCCCGGTTTTAATTCATACAGGTTCACTGGTTGCACCTCCTTTATATTTCTTCAACTTCAACCAGGTGTGATACTTTATTGATCATACCACGTATCTGGGCGTTGTCTTTCTGTATAACGCTTTGCCCTATTTTGCGAAGACCAAGGGCAATTACAGTAGCCTTCTGATCTTCTTTGGATGCTATTGTACTCTTCTTTAGAGTTATTTTCAAATTGCCCATGAAAGCTACCTCCTATCCTAAGATTTCCTCAACGGTTTTGCCTCTTAGCTTCGCTACCGTTTCTACCGTCTTTAACTGGGAAAGACCGTCTATAGTAGCGCGAACCATATTTGTCGGATTATTTGAGCCTAATGATTTCGTATATATATCACTGATTCCGGCAAGCTCCAGGACCGCTCTGACAGGCCCGCCGGCAATAACACCGGTACCTTCCTTGCCTGGTTTCAGCAATACCTTTCCTGCTCCGAATTCCCCTATTGCCTCATGAGGAATCGTGGTTCCAACCCTTGGAACAAAAATAAGGTTCTTCTTTGCATCCTCTATTCCTTTACGAATAGCATCCGGAATTTCTGTAGCTTTCCCACTTCCTACTCCTACATGACCGTTTTCATCTCCAACCACAACAAGTGCGCTGAATCTGAAGTTCCTACCACCTTTAACGACCTTGGTGACACGACCGATATTCACAACCTTTTCTTTAAGGTCCAGAGTGCTTGGATCAATTTTCTGCAATTTGTTCCCCTCCTTTTACTTTAGGATGTGATCAAAACTCAAGCCCGGCTTCTCTGGCGCCGTCTGCGAGTTCCTTTACTCTTCCGTGATAAAGATAGCCGCCTCTGTCAAAGACAACGTTCTTAATACCCTTTTCGATCGCTTTTGTCGCGATAAGCTTTCCTACCTCTCTTGCGGCTTCTTTATTACCGGTATAATTCAGCTTTCCTTTGAGAGCTTCATCCAAAGTGGAAGCTGCAACCAGAGTGGTGCTGCTAACATCATCGATAATCTGGGCATATATATGTTTTGAACTCCTAAAGACACAAAGGCGAGGTCTTTCCGGGGTACCTTTTATTTTTTTGCGAACTCGCGCATGCTTACGGAGTCTGACCTTATTCTTATCAATAGGCTTAATCATCTGACACTCACTCCTTTCACTTAACCTTTGCCTTTAGCGCCGGCTTTGCCTTCCTTACGGATGACAACCTCATCAGAATATTTGATACCCTTGCCTTTATACGGTTCGGGTGGACGCTTTTTACGTATTTGTGCGGCAACTTCACCGACAAGCTGTTTATCCGCGCCCTTTACGATAATATTATTTGGAGAGGGCACTTCAATTGTTATGCCATTTGGCTCTTCTATTTCAACCGGATGTGAGAATCCAATATTCAGAATAAGCTTTTTGCCTTGCTTCTGCGCTCTGAAACCTACACCGGCAATTTCCAGACTTTTTTCAAATCCCTTTGTTACGCCAATTACCATGTTATTGATAAGCGAACGGGTAAGTCCGTGAAGAGCTCTGTTTTCCTTTTCATCATTAGGACGTTTAACAATTATTGTATTGCCTTCTTTTTCAATAGTCATGTTTTTGTGAAAGCTTGAGCTTAGAGTCCCTTTAGGCCCTTTAACCGTAATATTATTGCCGTCAAGCTTTACATCCACGCCTGCCGGTATTACAATCGGCATTCTTCCTATACGTGACATAGTTTTTTAACCTCCAGTCCTTATATTGTGAGTGTTTAACCGCAAGCGGGACAAACACTTTTTTCAGGAACTATTACATATACTTATTTAAAACCTGCTATTGACATATTAACGTCTATTTTTAAAGCAGTTTATCACCATACGAATGCAAGAATTTCTCCGCCTATTCCGAGCTTTCTTGCAGCTTTATCAGTCATAACACCCTTGGATGTAGATATAATTGCTATGCCTAATCCGCCAAGAACCTTCGGAATATCGTCCTTCTGAGCATAAACTCTCAAACCGGGCTTGCTGATTCTTTTAATCCCGGTAATAACACTCTTCTTGTTATCCGTGTACTTGAGCGTTATCCTGATAATTCCCTGTTTTTTGTCGTCTATTTCAATAAAATCCTTGATATAACCCTCGTCAAGCAAAATCTTCGCAATCTGCTTCTTAAGGTTTGATGCCGGAATATCCACAGTCTGATGTTTTGAATTTGCGGCATTCCTTATCCTAGTAAGCATATCTGCAATTACGTCCGTTGCATGCATTATTACAGACCTCCTTTCGCTCCTCTTACCAGCTTGCCTTTTTAACACCTGGTATTTGGCCTTTATATGCTAAGTCTCTGAAGCAAAGACGGCAAATGCCGAACTTCCTCATATATGCGTGAGGTCTGCCGCAGAGCTTGCAGCGATTATAATACCTGGTGGAAAACTTCGGCTTTCTTTGCTGCTTTATAATCATGGACTTTTTAGCCATATCAATTACCTCCTTTAGCTCCTTCTGAACGGCATCCCGAGAAGTGTCAGCAATTCCTTTGCTTCTTCATCGGTCTTGGCTGTTGTAACAAATGTGATATCCATTCCATGGATCCTGTCAACCTTATCGTAGTCAATTTCCGGGAATATCAATTGTTCCTTTATACCCAGTGTAAAGTTGCCTCTGCCGTCAAAGGAATCGGGATTAACTCCTCTAAAGTCCCTAACTCTGGGAAGAGCTATATTAAATAATTTGTCAACAAACTCATACATGCGGTTACCGCGAAGTGTGGCCTTGCATCCTATGCTCATTCCTTCACGAACCTTAAATGCCGCAACTGATTTCTTCGCTTTTGTGACAACCGCTTTTTGCCCTGTAATCGCTGCTATCTCGTTTGCTGCTGTTTCAATGGCTTTGGGATTGTCCTTTACTTCTCCCACGCCCATATTGATTACTACTTTAACGAGCTTAGGAATCTGCATGGGTGATTTATAGTTAAACTTGCTCTGTAGAGCCGGCGCAACTTCATTTTTATACTTGTCAAGCAATCTTGGCATGTCTCGTCAACCTCCTTAAGGATTACTCCTTACCTTTCCCGATTATGTCTATAACTGCATCGCATTTCTTACAGACTCGGGCTTTTGAACCGTTATCCAGGATTCTCTTACCGACTTTGGTAGGCCTTCCGCAATGTTTACAAATCAACATTACCTTAGCAGCATAAATGGGTGCTTCCTGATGGATAATTCCGCCTTCGTTTAACCCCTTGCTAGGATTTGGCTTAACATGCTTTGAAATAATATTCACGCCCTCTACAAGAACCTTGCCCTCAGACGGTAGAACAGAAAGTACTTTCCCTTTCTTTCCGCCGTCCTTGCCATTCAAGACGTAAACCATATCACCTTTTTTGACGTGTACTTTGGCCATTTTGTCAAGCCTCCTTCCTTACAATACTTCCGGAGCCAAAGAGATGATCTTCATGTAATTCTTGTCTCTTAATTCTCTCGCTACCGGACCAAAAATACGGGTTCCTCTCGGGCTTCCGTCCTCTTTCAGAATCACAGCCGCATTCTCGTCAAAACGGATGGTTGAACCATCAGGTCTTTTTAATCCTTTCACACTTCTAACTATTACGGCTCTAACAACTTCGCCCTTTTTAACAACACCGCCGGGTGTTGCATTTTTAACCGAACAAACAATTACATCGCCGATATTGGCATATTTTCTTTTACTGCCACCCAGGACCTTAATACAATACAATTCCTTGGCGCCAGTGTTATCAGCAGATTTTAACCTGGTTTCTGCCTGAATCATATCCCAACGCCTCCTTTACTTCGCCTTCTCTATGATCTTGACCAGTCTCCATCTCTTTTCCTTACTTAAAGGTCTGGTTTCCATAACTAGTACACGATCGCCTATTTTGCATTCATTATTCTCATCGTGAGCTTTGAGTTTATAAGTCCTTTTTATGATCTTTTTAACCAAAGGATGTTTAACACTGTTTTCTACAGCCACTACAATAGTTTTATCCATTTTATCGCTTACGACTTTACCAATCCTGGTTTTTCTGTTACCTCTGTCTGCCACGCGGAACAAACCTCCTTCCGGGTAAAACGGCTATAAGCCTCTTACTTTCTATTAATTCCAAGTTCCATTTCACGAATTATTGTTTTAACTCTTGCAATATTTTTCTTACATTCCTTAAGTTTCATCGGATTCTCAAGCTGACTTGTAGCATGCTGGAATCTAAGTTTAAACAACTCGGCTTTCAGTTCATTGAGCTCCTGGTCAAGCTCTTCGCGTGTCTTTTCCCTAAGTGCTTTCAATTCAGACGCCTTCATTCTCTACACCTACCTCTTCCCCACGTGCAATTATTCTGCACTTCACGGGCAATTTGTGGGATGCAAGCCTCAATGCTTCTCTTGCTTGTTCCTCGGGTACCCCCGCGATTTCGAAGAGAACGCGTCCGGGCTTAACTACCGCTACCCAGTACTCAGGAGAACCTTTACCGGAACCCATACGAGTCTCAGCGGGTTTCTTTGTAACCGGTTTATCCGGGAAAATCTTTATCCAGACATTTCCGCCCCTTCTTACAAAACGGGTCATAGCTATACGGGCGGCTTCAATCTGATTGCTGGTAATCCATGCCGGAGCCAGCGCCTGCAAACCAAATTCGCCATCCGATACAACGTTACCACGCGTTGCTTTACCGGTCATACGACCTCTTTGAACTTTTCTATATTTAACCCTCTTCGGCATTAACATATTACTTGTCTCCTCCTTCCTTTTTCTCCTTCTTTTTGGCGGGAAGGACTTCACCCTTATAAATCCAGACTTTAACGCCTATTTTACCATATGTGGTGTTTGCTTCAGCAAAACCATAGTCAATATCGGCGCGTAGTGTCTGGAGAGGAATCGTACCCTCTGCATAATGCTCAGTTCTAGCTATTTCCGCTCCGCCAAGTCTTCCTGATACCATGGTTTTAATACCCTTGGCACCAGCCTTCATAGTCCTTGACATTGCCTGTTTCATAGCACGGCGGAAAGAAACACGTTTCTCCAGCTGAGCGGCGATATTCTCTGCAACCAGTTGTGCAACCAAATCAGGGTTTTTAATTTCCGTGATATTAAGAAGCACACTCTTACCGGTCATTTTCTCCAGCTCTGCCCGAAGAGCTTCAATTCCTGCTCCCTGCTTTCCTATCACAATACCAGGCTTAGCGGTATGAATATTAATCTTGATCTTGTTTGCTGCACGTTCAATTTCAATCCTTGCAATACCTGCTATATAAAGCTTGTTTTTAATATACCTACGCAGCTTTACATCCTCAATCAGAAAACTGCTGAAGTCCTTGGAGCTGGCATACCATTTTGTATCCCAGTCTTTGATAATTCCTATTCTAAGTCCATGCGGATTTACTTTTTGGCCCATTTTACAACCTCCTATTTAGCCCTTTCCTTAAGTACCAGCGTTATATGACTGGTCCTTTTTCTTATACGAAATGCCCTGCCTTGCGCTCTTGGCATTATTCTCTTAAGGGTTGGCCCCTCTTCAGCATATACCTCAGATATATAGAGGTTGTCTCTGTTGAGCTGATTGTTGTTAACCGCGTTCGCTTCTGCTGATTTCAGCAGTTTGTAAAGAATCTCGGATGCGTTTCTCGGCATGTATTTCAATATGCCGTAAGCCTCGTCAATATCTTTATTTCTGATTAAATCAATAACCAGTTTCGCTTTTCTGGATGAAACCCTTGCATATCTTACTACTGCTCTTCCTTCATCCTTACCGATTCCCAGGATCTTACGCTCTTTCTTGGTAAGAATCGGAAGCCTGTCTGCCTTCCTGCGGGTCTTTCCATATTGTTCAAGAAGCTCCTCCTTCTTTTCAAGGAGCTCATCTTTTGACATTACTTTCCTGCCCAAGTCATTTCCTCCTTCCGAATAAGAGTCTCTTAACCCTTGAGTTTACTGGTCTTTTCTCCCTTGTTGTGCCCCCTGTAAGTACGGGTGGGAGCAAACTCACCCAGCTTGTGACCAACCATTTCTTCAGTTATAAATACCGGAACATGTTTACGTCCGTCATGAACAGCAATGGTATGCCCAACCATCTGCGGGAAGATGGTGGAGGCACGTGACCAAGTTTTCAAAACCTTTTTCTCGTTTTTTTCGTTCATTTCTTCAATTCTTTTCAAGAGTTTTTGATCAACGTAGGGTCCCTTTTTAAGTGATCTGCTCACGTTTCCAACCTCCTTCTTCCATCTTACTTACGTCTCTTTACAATGAGACTGTTGCTTGGTTTATTCTTCTTGCGGGTTTTGTAACCAAGCGTAGGTTTTCCCCACGGGGTAACCGGACTTGGCATACCAATAGGAGATTTACCTTCACCGCCGCCATGAGGATGATCACAGGGATTCATAACAACTCCACGAACGGTCGGTCTTATTCCCATCCAGCGTTTTCTGCCGGCTTTTCCTATAGAAATGTTTTCATGCTCAATATTGCTGACCTGGCCAATTGTAGCCTTGCAGCGAATATCAATCTTCCTGACTTCGCCTGATGGCAGTCTTACCTGTGCATATCCGCCCTCTTTAGCCATTAATTGGGCTTCATTTCCGGCTGACCTTACCAGTTGGCCACCCTTGCCGGGTTTCAACTCAATATTATGAATTACGGTACCCACAGGAATATACTCCAAAGGGATCGCATTGCCGACCTTAATATCAGCATTTTCTCCTGAATAAACAGTATCTCCTACTTTAAGACCATTCGGCGCCAGAATGTATCGCTTTTCGCCGTCTGCGTAAACAAGAAGAGCTATACGAGCGGTTCTGTTAGGATCATACTCAATTGCGGAAACCTTTGCCGGGATTCCGTCCTTATCACGTTTAAAGTCGATAATTCTATATTTTTGTTTTGCGCCGCCGCCATGGTGACGAACGGTAATCCTTCCATAGGAGTTTCTTCCTCCACTTTTTTTCAGCGGAGCCAGAAGGCTCTTCTCCGGCGCCTTCTTAGTAATCTCCTCAAATGTAGATACAGTCATGAATCTTCTTGCAGGAGATGTTGGATTATACTTTTTAATTGCCATTTCTTCCACTCCTTTAATATATGCCGGTATATCGTTCTCAGGCTGACTGTGAGGCCTATATTTCCGATATATCGGTTATTAATGCATTATTGTGCTACTCCGAATTCATCAATAGAAGTCTTGTACTTCTTCGAAGTTGTAACAATCTTTCCGCCTTTTGTCGCATATGATATAGGCTTAGGATCCGTGTCGATTTTAACGATAGCTTTTTTGAAAGACGCGGTCTTACCTACATGAACTCCCTGTCTTTTTTCTTTACCTTCATAAATAACAGTGTTAACTGACAAAACCTTAACTCCAAAAAGCTTTTCAACAGCCTGTTTAACTTGGGTTTTGGTAGCCTTCTTGTCAACTATGAAGGTGTACTTGCCTTCTGCAACTTCAGCATTTGTTTTCTCGGTAATGTACGGCCGAATGAGAATATCCTCTGAGAACTTCATTATGCGTACACCTCCTCAATCCTGGATACGGCGTCCTTTGTTACGATAAACTTTTTATACTTTAAAATATCGTAAGTGTTGATGCTGTTTGCCGTGGTTGTTTTTACTCCCTCAATATTCCTTGCGGATAAAACTACGTTTCTGTCAACTTCGGGAAGTACTATTAAAGCTGTGGAATCAACCTTGAGATTATTAAGGACATTAACCATTTCCTTGGTTTTAATGGCTTCGAGCTTAAGATCATCCAGTACTATCATATCGTTATCAACAACCTTGCTGGTAAGAGCGCTCTTAAGAGCAAGTCTCTTAACCTTCTTAGGCAGTGTGTATTTGTAGCTTCTGGGTTTTGGACCTAAAGCAACGCCGCCGCCTGTCCATTGCGGATTGCGGATACTTCCATGGCGCGCACGGCCTGTGCCTTTTTGTCTCCATGGCTTTTTCCCGCCGCCTCTAACCTCTGCTTTGGTCTTTGTTGATTGCGTTCCCTGCCTTGCATTAGCGAGATAATTCACTACCGCGCTGTGCATTGCAACTGTATTTATTTCTACCGCAAAGATATCATCACTTAAATCTATATCGCCGACCTTCTGGCCGCTTATATTGTAAACATCTACTTTTGGCATCTCGTTCTCCTCCTTCCGAATAAGTCCTCTTTATTTCGCCTTGACCGAATTCTTAATCACAAGGAGGCCGCCTTTTGGTCCGGGAACTGCGCCTTTTACAAGGAGCAGACCTCTCTCGGCGTCAACTCTGACTACAGCGAGATTCTGAACCGTTACCTTTTCAGCACCCATGCGACCGGGCATCTTCTTGCCTTTAAAAATACGGCTCGGGTCTGAGTTGGCGCCCATTGAACCAATACCCCTGTGATATCCGGAACCGTGTGACATACGACCGCGAGCGGTACGGAATCTTTTTACGGTGCCCTGGAAACCTTTACCTTTCGAAATACCGGAAACATCAACCCTGTCACCAGCTTCAAACATTTCTTCAACCTTAAATACTTTTCCTACTTCGTATGCGGAGATATCATCCACCTTAAATTCTCTCAAAACTCTCTTGGGAGAAACACCGGCTTTTTCGAACTGGCCCTTCATAGGCTTGTTGACCTTCTTTTCGGAAATGTCTTCAAACCCGAATTTTACTGCATTGTATCCGTCAACTTCCACGGTTTTTTTCTGTATAACCGTTATGGGACCTGCAAGTATAACAGTTACCGGGACCATTACACCGTCTTCGGTAAAGACTTGTGTCATGCCTATCTTTCTTCCAATCATACATTTCTTCATGTCTTATATTACCTCCTGTCATTGGTTCGGTTTTACCCGAACTTAACATTCTTTTTCTTTTACAGCTTAATTTCAATGTCCACACCGGCCGGTAGATCCAGTCTCATAAGAGCGTCTACTGTTTTCGGTGTAGGCATAAGAATATCAATGAGCCTTTTGTGAGTTTTAATCTCGAACTGCTCACGAGAATCCTTATACTTGTGAGGAGCTCTCAATATCGTAATTACTTCCCTTTTTGTCGGGAGCGGAACCGGCCCGGAAACCTTGGCACCAGTTCTCTTTGCTGTCTCGACGATTTTTTCAGCTGACTGATCAATAATCTGATGATCAAAAGCTTTCAGTCTTATTCTGATCTTCTGTTTGTTCGCCATACACAATCCTCCTTGAGTTACAATTTGTTGGCGCAACAAGCTTTTCATGTACCACACTGCCGGGTGTTTCATACTTTCCCATATAAAAAGCCCAAAGGTTATACACCTGGGCTACATTACAAACACGCCAAAAGTTCTGCATGTATGATGTACAATGACTTGTCGCCCGGTTTCTTGGAATCGGACATTCTCCACTGCAGTTCCCAGTCTATTTCACCTGCCATCTGCAGCTTCATCGTATGCCATGTCACAGCAAGTGATATTATATATCAACCTGTAAATGAATGCAAGCACTTTTTTATAAAGTTTTTCATAAATTCAGCATTACATAAATAAGGCGGGTCCATGGTTTATCATTGAGATAAGCCGATCTGCTTCGGAGGAATGAACAATAAGCGGTAACATTATTGAAATGTATGAGCGACCTGTGAGAGAAGACCTCTCAACCGGGACATGACGGAGCGCAAACGGAGGAATGTCAAAAAACGGCGATATTGATCTTTTATACATACGTGCTTAAAGGCGTTTGAAATGAGAATCGCGCATCCGCCCAATTACTGAAATAAGATCCTTCGACTATGCTGCGCTTCGCTCAGGATGACATAAGGGGGATGCGCCTGCTCAGGATTACATAATAGGCAGGTGCAAGGTTTCTCACAAATATTTCGCCGTGGTTTCGGCAAAATAATGCAACTTTTTGTATACCCTGTCATTTACCGTTCCCGGCGGGTATGTGCCGTCCGGCAGCTTTTCCCCGGCAGGAACCCCGGTTAATAGCTCTATACCTTCATCCACCGTCTTGATGGGATATATGTGAAAAAGTCCTTTTTCGACTGCTTCCACTACCTCATCCGATAATACCAGGTTTTTTATATTCTGATAAGGAATTATTACACCCTGTTTCCCGGTAAGTCCGTTGATTTTGCATATTTCAAAGAATCCTTCAATTTTAAAAGTGGTCCCGCCAATAGGCTGGATGTCACCCATTTGATTAACCGATCCGGTTACGGCAAGGCCCTGGTATACCGGCAGCTCGGATAAGCTGGAGAGGATGGCGAATAATTCGGCGGAGGATGCGCTGTCTCCCTCTATCCCGCTGTAAAGCTGTTCAAAACATATGCTTGCCGCAAGAGACAGCGGTTTTTCCTGTGCATACTTCTTGCCTATATAGCCGCTAAGTATAAGCACACCCTTGGAATGTGTAGTTCCGCCGGTCTCAACTTCGCGTTCTATATCCAGTATCCCGGTTTTTCCCATGTAGGTGGCCGCAGTAATACGGCTGGGTTTTCCAAAAGTGTAATCCCCCAGATTGACAACCGCAAGACCGTTAATTTGTCCTACTTTATAACCGTCGGTATCAATCAACAAAGTCCCCTCACGGATAAGTTCCAACAGTTCCTCATGGTATTTATTGGAACGCTTCTTCTTTTCTGCGATGGCCTTTTTTACATGGCGTTCATAAACAAGAGGGCTTCCTTCGATATTTGCCCATGTCCCTGCTTCCCCCAGGATATTTACTATTTCGGAGAAACGTGTGGTAAGCTTGTTTTGATCCTGCACAAACCATGAGCAGTAATTGACAACCTCCGCTACTCCCGTTCTGTCAAAATGCTTAACTCCTTCCTTTCTGCAAAATGCTCCTATGTATTGGGCCAGGCGCTGTACATTTTCATCGTTCCAGTCCATCTGATCATCAAAGTCGGCTTTTATTTTAAAATACTTCTTGAAATCCCTGTCATAATTATAAAGAATATGATAAATCTCCGGACTTCCCACAAAAATAATCTTTACATTGACGGGTATAGGCTCGGGTTTTAAAGCAGAGACCGCCACAAGCCCCATTTGTTCTTTTATGTTCTCTATTACTATTTGTCTTGTTTTTAAAGTCCGTTTAATAGCTTCGAATGCCTGGGGATTGGCAATTACGTCATTTACCTGGAGGATCAGGAATCCTCCGTTGGCCTGGTGGAAAAGCCCCGGTTTTATCAAAGTGTAATCAGTAATCATGGTCCCCAGTTCATTCTCGTATTCGCACCGACCCATCAGATTGTAATAAGTAGGATTGTAGTCAACTATCACGGGAGCTCCGTGAAGACGGCTGTTATCGACAAGAAGGTTCACCTTGTATCGTGAATAGGGATTGTCTTCTCCTCCCTTTTTCATCATCAGGAATTGTGTAAATATGTTCTGCTGATCGTCTGAATAACGGGGTCCTGCAAGTTGTTCTATGTTCTTGAGTATATCTTCCCTGACAGCGTCTAAATAAGCCGTGATAAAAGGATATTCATTATATTTGTTCTTCAGGTCTTCAATATGTATTCCTACCGCATAAAGCGCAATTTGATGTTCCCATTCCTGTATGGCATTCTCGGCGTCCATCTCCAGTTCCCTTATTTTTCTGATGGTCTCGGCAGTTTCTTTTTCAAGCGCTTCAGATGATTTTGACAGCTCGATTTTTGTTTCTTCGTCCAGGACTTTAAAATCTTCCTCGCTTAATGGTTCGCCGTCAATAATCGGCATAAAATATACGCCCGAGTTGGCAAGCTTTACTCTAAATCCACGTTCTGCCGCCTGATTGCTGAGTTTTAACACCAACTCGTCTTTTTTGTCACGGAATACTTTTATAATCCTGGAACGTTCTTCTTCATATTCTTCGCCATCAAAGGCCTTGGATATTTCCTGCTCGATAACTTTTACGAAATCCTCCATATCCTTTTTAAATTCCTTACCCATGCCGGCCGGGAGGTTTATTGCCTTTGGTCTGTTGGAATCTTCAAAATTATATACATAACACCAATCGTCAGGGGTTGGCATGAATCTGGCCTGACGCTGTGCACATTCCAGCGCATAACGGGTTTTCCCCACTCCGGGTTCACCTGCCATATATAAATTATATCCGTCATATTGGATGTTGAGTCCGAATTCTGTGGCATCCATCGCTCTTTGCTGTCCAATGAGTCCTTTTGACGGTGTCAGGAAAGAGGTGTCCTGAAAATTAAGAGTTGACGGATCACATTTTCTTCTTAATTGGTTTGCGCCGAGTGGTGCTACCGGCATAAAAAAACACCCCCTATTTTTATTGATATCATTTTATCTACCACAATGATAAGATATGAAACAGTGGGGGTGTTAACTACTTTTATATCTAAACCGATTCAGATTGTGCTTCTCCTGCGGCCGGCGCTCATTTTAAGTTTTCCACCGCCGCCCTTTCTATCGCAAGACCCTGGGCATATCTCTTCATGAATTCATCAAACCCTTTTACATCGGAAGGATCCGGCTCCACAGTCGCTCCTGACTTCCCTTCGAAAATCTTGTCAAGGAAATCGGCCAGGGATTCTCCTTCTTTTTTGTTTGCCATATATGAAGCAAGCAAAGCTATGCCCCAGGCTCCTCCTTCACCGGCGGTCTCCAGGACGGAAACCGGTACGGTTGTCGCCGCAGCCATGATCTTCAGACCTACGTCCCTGGTCTTGAAAAAGCCGCCGTGTCCACGGATAACATCGACTTTTACATTTTCTTTTTCAAAAAGGATATTAAGGCCTGTTCTCAGCGCGCCCAAAGCAGTAAACAGATTTACGCGCATAAAATTGGCCAGGTTGAAGTTGGAGTTGGAAGAACGGACAAACAACGGACGGCCTTCCTCGAAGTTGGTTATATGTTCTCCTGAAATATACCCGTATGACAACAGGCCGCCGCAGTCGGGATCTCCCTTTAATGCCATCCCCAGCAGGGTGTCATACAATTTCGGCTTTGGAATTTCCATGCCCAATGACTTGCATGCCTCGCCGAAGAGAGCGATCCATGCGTCGTAATCGGACGTGCAGTTGTTGGAATGAACCATAGCCACCAGGCTGCCATCGGGAGTCGTTACAAGGTCTATCTCAGAATACGCTTTCGATAATTCCTTTTCCAGGACTATCATAGCGAAAACCGATGTGCCTGCCGATACGTTTCCTGTTCTGACAGCAATGCTGTTGGTTGCCACCATGCCGGTTCCCGCATCTCCTTCAGGCGGGCAGAAAGGAATGCCGGGTTTCAGATTCCCTGAAGTGTCCAGCAGTTTTGCACCTTCGGGCGTCAGTGTTCCGGCTTGTTGTCCGGCAAGCAGAACTCCGGGAAGAATGTCTTCGAGTTTCAATGGATAATTCTTATGACCGACCAGCTTACTGAACATATCTATCATTTTTTTGTCATAACTCTTGGTTTTAAGGTCAATGGGGAACATACCCGAAGCCTCGCCGACGCCTAAAACCTTCTGACCGGTTAATTTCCAGTGGATATACCCTGCCAGGGTGGTCATAAAGGTTATTTGCGGAACATGATCCTCATTATTGAGGATGGCCTGATAAAGATGAGCAATGCTCCATCTTTGCGGAATCGGGTAATTGAACAAATATGTTAATTTCTCAGAGGCTTCTCCCGTTATATTATTTCTCCATGTACGGAACGGTGTCAGAAGGTTGTCGTTTTTATCGAATACCATATATCCGTGCATCATTGCACTTATGCCGATAGATCCCACCGTCTCGATGACGGTATCATACTTTTCTTTTACATTTTCGGCCAGGCTTCTGTAACTGCCCTGCAAACCTTCCCATATTTCTTCAATGCTGTAAGTCCAAATGTTGTTGATATAACTGTTTTCCCAATCATAGCTGCCTGATGCGATAGGGTAATTATCTTCACCGATCAATACGGTTTTTATCCTGGTGGACCCCAACTCAATCCCTATTGCTGTTTTTCCGCTTTTTATCATACTTTTGATTTGTTCAACACTGTAACTCATACACCAATCCCCAATCCCTTTATTATTTTAGAGTATTATGGCAATTATGCTTTCATTATCTAAAATATAAACCATTTTCTACATTAAATCAAATCATTTATAGCTTAAGCCACATGATCAGGGCATCTTCATTATTGTCCGAATAATACCCGCGGCGAACCCCGGAGGAAACAAAGCCAAAGCTTTCATACAAAGAAATGGCAGCCGAATTGCTTACCCTTACCTCAAGAGTTACGGCGATTATTTCAAGCTCCTTTGCTTTGTCCAGCAAGGCACTAACAAGCGCCTTTCCGTATCCCCGGCGCCTGTAGTCGCTGTGTACGGCAATGTTTGTTATGTGCGCCTCGTCGATAATTTTCCAGAAGCCGGCATAACCTGCAATTTTCCCGTTGACCTCGATTACATAATAATACGCGTTTGAGTTATATAACTCGTCCTCAAACATACATTTGGTCCAGGGACTCCTGAAACAGTTCTTTTCAACTTCCAATACTTCATCCAGATCCCTGAGTTCCATCAAGCGGATCAAAGGTTTTCCTGAACTCATAGAATTACCTCAAAATTTATTCCTTTTGACTGTTCTTCAACCTTTCTGCCTGCGATTTCCTAAGATAGAAAGGTTCAAGTTCATATGCGGTTTTTACATTATTATTATGATACGCTTCCTCGGCTAAAAGCGCCGCTGCGGACGCCCTGGGGTATGTCATGGCAAGCTGCGGGCAAAATATTTTATTCGCGAAAATTTCTTTCAGCTTCGGTAAATGTAAATCCGCCGCATCCCCAAGAACCATTATGTCTTCGTTGAATTCTCGTGCCTTGTCTATCCATTCTTTAATAGTGATACCTGAATCAGGACTTAGTTTCTCCAGTTTCCCGTCCAGTTTTCGGTAGAATGCAGTAAAAACCTGATTATTCCTGGCATCCAGCATTGGAGAAATAATACCGTTAAAGTCGGGCATGGAATATGCGAGAGCGTCCAGGGTAGGTACTCCATAAGCGGGTCTTTTAAGGGAGTATGCCAGTCCTTTTATTGTAACAACACCAATTCGCAAACCGGTGAAAGATCCGGGGCCAATAGAGGCAGCGAAAAGATCCACATCTTTCATATCCCTGTCCAGCAATGAAAGAGTGGTTTTTATCATGGGAAGTATTTTTTGCGAATGGGTCTTGCCATGCTTTGTGGAGACCTCGGCTACAACCTTTCCGTCCTCTACTGCCGCGCAGGACGCGGTGAGGCCTGATGTGTCAACAGCAAGAGTAAGCATTATATTACATCCCTTTCAATAGTGATAATGCGGCTGTCGTAATCCCTGTCATCCCGCTCTATTCGGATAACGATCGTGTTTTCGGGCAGGATATCCGAAATCCTGTCTCCCCATTCAACTATGCAAACCGCATCGCCGGCAAAGTATTCCTCCCAGCCAATTTCCAGGAGTTCTTCAGAATCGCCGACCCGGTATACATCAAAGTGGTGCAGTGTACATCTGCCCTCATAGGAATTTACCAATGTAAAAGTAGGGCTGGTTATCGGATTACTGACACCCAGACCCGCAGCTATTCCTTTTGTTAAAACCGTTTTCCCGGTTCCTAAATCGCCTTCGAGACTTATGGCATCACCGGCTTTTAATTCCCTGGAAATCCTGTACCCCAGCTCGAAGGTTTCCTTTTCAGAATGTGTTGTATATTTCTGTATTTCTTTTGGCATCCTTTTTATCCTTCTTGGTTCTCATAGACTTTTTGCCCGTTGATAAAGGTCATCTTTACCTTGCTTGTGTAATCTAAAGGATTTCCCGTATATAATACCATATCCGCATCCTTGCCGATCTCCAGGCTGCCTATACGGTTATCAAGCTTAACACATTTTGCAGCGTTAATCGTAATTGCTTTCAGCGCATCTTCAGGCGCCATTCCTTCCCTGGCCGCCAGCGACGCGCATAGCATCAGATGCTGTATCGGTACGCAGGGATGATCTGTCATTATCGCTACATCAATCCCTGCCCTGGATAAGATACCCGGAGCTTTCATGGTTTGATTCTTAAGCTCAATTTTGGATCTGTCAGTAAGGATAGGCCCAACTATTATATTATAGCCGCTTTCTTTCAATATATCTGCCACCAGCCAGCCCTCGGTACAATGATCCAGCGTCATATCCAAATTAAATTCCTTTGCTATCCTTATGGCCGTAAATATATCATCAGTACGGTGGACATGCGCCTTAACGGGCAATTCTCTTTTTATTACAGGAATAAGAGATTCCAGTTTAATGTCGTATTCAGGCTTGTCATTTTCCTCTTTATCTTCCTGGTATTTTTCAAGAGCTTCCAGGTACTCCTTTGCTTTATACAATTGCTCTCTTAAAAGCGCGGCTGTAGCCATGCGGGTGGTAGGGAGCTGATGCTTCTCATTGTATACTGTCTTTGGATTTTCACCAAAAGCTATTTTCATGGCGCAAGGCGCTTTTATTACCATTTCATCCACAGATCGGCCGTAGGTTTTTAACGCTGCGAACTGACCGCAGATAACATTGGAGCTGCCGGGACCTGTAACCACTGTGGTTACACCGCTCTGCCGCGCTTCCTCAAACGCCCTGTCCCCGTGATAAATACCGTCTATAGCCCTTAACTGGGGGGTAATGGGGTCGGTCATTTCATTGACATCATCCCCTTCAAAGCCTGTTGAATCTTCAACCAAACCTATATGACAGTGACTGTCGACCAGACCCGGCATAAGGACCATTCCTGCCGCATCAATAACTGTATCAGTACCTGCGGCGGCAGGCATTCCGGTCATATCGCCTATACCGGATATTTTTCCGTCTTTTACCGATATAAATCCGTTTTCGTAATTTTTATCCGCCATGGTAAGAATCCTGGCATTTTTAATGTATAGCATACTGCCTCCAAAAAATAAGCTGATATTAAGAAATAAAAAAACAGGTGTTGAACCTGTTCTCAATTATATCATTATTTTTATGGCGACAACAATTATCATATACTGAGATTTCGAAAGGCAACCCAAGAGCATTGATACTTGATTGCAGATTTATATATATTGTACCTTGAAATAAGAAAAAAAGGTATCAGATAAATAAGGTACTCCTTAATCTTCAAAATTCAACCCTTGGTAACCTTCTAGTTACAATTGTTTTTTTATGCTTACGAATTATAATAAAAATTCTTTGGCTGAAGGTCCCTCAGAATAATGTTAATAGGAGGCAGAATGACATTCAATAGACAATATTCAAACAAAAAGGTCGCCTTCGCAGCGGCAAGGCAACCTTTTTCAAACGACAGCTGTTATTTTTTGTGTTTAATTCTCCAATGTTACTGCGGCTTCTTCAACCGGGGGTTTCAAGATAACATTGTTGTTGGTTCTTGCAGGCATCTTTCCTTCAGGCTTTCTGACAAGAGCGTATCTGATTACCTCATTCATGTGAGAAACGGGTATTAAACGTACTTCTTTTCTCACGCTCTCGGGAATATCTTCAATGTTTTTCTTGTTTTCATAAGGTATAAGAACGGTATCCACTCCTGCTCTGTGGGCAGCCAGCACCTTCTCTTTCAGTCCCCCTATCGCCAGGACCTTACCACGCAGCGTGATTTCCCCTGTCATTGCCACGCTTTTTCTTGCGGGTATGCCTGTAAGCGCTGATATCATGGCAGTCGCAATGGTTATACCTGCCGACGGCCCATCTTTCGGAATTGCTCCCTCGGGCACGTGAATATGGATATCATACTTCTTATGAAAATCTACATCTATACCATATTCTTCGGCAACAGAACGGATATAGCTCCTTGCAATGCGGGCTGATTCTTTCATTACGTCCCCCAATTGTCCTGTCAGTTCCAGTTGGCCTTCCCCCGGCATTATGTTAACCTCTATAGGCATGGTGTCGCCTCCAACAGGTGTCCAGGCAAGGCCTCTTACAATGCCTATCTCATCTTTTTCGGCAGCTTTATCATATGTGAAGATCCGGGCTCCCAAATAATTCTTGACCGTATTCTTTGTAATCCTGACTGAAGTCTTTTCTCCCGATACTATCTTTGTAATAGCCTTTCTTATAACGGTGGCAATCTGCCTTTCAAGATTTCTTACACCGGCTTCCTTGGTGTAATGAACTATGATCTCCCTTAGAGCGGATTGGTCAAAAGTTACGTCCTTTTTGCCGACACCGTGCATTTCCAACTGCTTAGGCACAAGATACCTGGAAGCAATATTTAATTTTTCTTCTTCCGTGTACCCAGATATATCTATGACTTCCATCCTGTCCAATAAAGGCCTGGGTATGGCATCCTTATAATTTGCTGTGGTTATGAACATGACATCCGACAAATCAAAGGGTACTTCCAGATAGTGATCCCTGAAGTCTTTGTTCTGCTCCGCATCCAGGACTTCAAGCATTGCCGATGCCGGATCGCCCCTGAAATCGTTTGACATTTTATCTATTTCATCAAGCAGAATAAGAGGATTAGAGCTTCCTGCCTGTCTAATCGCATTTATTATCCTTCCGGGCATGGATCCCACATAGGTTCTCCTGTGGCCTCTGATCTCAGCCTCATCCTTAACTCCGCCCAATGACATTCTTACATAGCTTCTGTTTAAAGCTTCGGCTATCGATTTGGCAATTGATGTCTTTCCTACCCCTGGAGGTCCGGCTAAACAAAGAATTGGTCCATGTAGACCATTTTTCATTTTTCTGACGGCTAAATACTCCAATATTCTTTCTTTTACTTTTTCAAGACCATAATGATCCCTTTCAAGTATTTCAGATGCATATTTAATATCTAGCCTCTCATCGGTCTTTTTCCCCCACGGCATGTCCAGCAGAATATCAAGATAGGTGCGTATTACGCCGCTCTCGGCTGAGGACGAGTGCATACGCTCCAACCTGTCCAATTCCTTTAATGCCTTTTTTCTGACCTCTTCACTGAAACTGGCTTTTTCAATTCTTTCCCTGTATTCATCAATCTCTGTAGTAGTATCAGCCGAAACTCCAAGTTCCTTCTGTATGGCTTTTATTTGTTCACGGAGATAATACTCTTTCTGGCTCTTGTCGATTTGCTGGCGAACCTTGAAGGTAATGCTTTTTTCCAACTCGAGGATTTCATTCTCTTTTGCAAGGATATCCAGTAGCTTTTCCAGGCGTCTTTTAGGAGACAATTCCTCCAGCAGCATCTGTTTCTGCTCGGTCGATATTCCCATATTTGATGCAATAATATCAGGAAGGCGTGTTAAATCATTTATATTGGTAATTGAAAACGTTGCATCAGGTGATACTTTGCCTGAAAGTTTCGCATACTGTTCAAAATGATCGATTACTTGCCTGGAAAGCGCCTGTATCTCTGGTCTTCCGCTTTGGAGCGCTTTTGACTTGACAGGCTTAACATCGACTTTATAGAAAGGCTCGTTGGTTAAAAAATTAATTACCTTTGCCCTCTGTATACCTTCAACCAATACCCTTATCGTATCTCCCGGCAATCTCAGCAATTGCTTTATTTGGGCAACTGTGCCGAAAGTATTGATTTCATCAAAATCCGGATCTTCTATATTTGGATCCTTTTGAGCTGTCAAAAATATAACCTGATCATTCAGCATTGATTCTTCAATTGACTTGATTGATTTTAATCTGCCTACATCAAAATGTATGATCATATGAGGAAAAACCACTATACCCCTAAGCGGAAGCATCGGGATACGGTAGGTTATATCATTCTTATTCTGCTTTGGCATATATACCACCCTTTCATATTCTAAGGCCTTAGCATAAACGGCAAATAATATTATAATGTCGGTTCTTATGGATTTCAAATGTTACTTTTACCAATATATTTTTATTTGTCGTATTTTTAGTTTTATTTTACATATTATGTCTGTTTTCGAATGCAGAAGACGGGAGTGCAAAGAAAGATTAACTCTTGTTATTACATACCACAATCCAGACGTGTATAACTATTATAATTTGGTAACCTTTAAAGACCTCCATAATACCTGAAGAATAACAGGATCCGCAAATGTGGTTTAATCCTCTAAATCGTATTCTGTGTAATATCCGCCGTCAATCAGTACTTCCTTGATATTATCAACCGTCACAACAATCGGTTCGCACCGGAATGCCAGGACTTCTTTTTCTCCCCAATAGTCAATAATTTCATTAACAGGCACTTCCCTGCCTGTAATCACCGCATCGATCATCTCAATAAGTTTTGCTATAAGTATTTTCTGGTCCTTAAAAACCGACATCGACTGCTTACCGGCTTTCATGGCCATGATGTTTGGCTTATCGCAATCAGCGCCGGTGATGATCGGATATTCGGTATATCCGGCTTCAGTAAGGGCATCGATCACTCCAAGGGCAAGAATATCCACAGAGCAAAGTACTGCATCCAGCTTTTCGTCGGTGTAATAGTCAGCAAGAATTCTGCCCATTCTGGCCTTTGAATACTTAGCTTCGTAATTATCTACAGCAATTTCTAACATATCAACCTCTCCGCTTCTTACAACCAGCTGCCCATTGCCAATATAAGGCCGAAGTGTTTCCATCGCATCTTTGTAATATGTATGTATGTTTCCATCCGACCTTCCCCCTGAAAAAAGCTCGATATTAAAAGGTCCTTTTCCGTCCTTGAGCCCCAGCGCATCTACAATATATTCGGCTTGTAGTCCTGCGGCCCTGAACATGTCAAAAGAAACAAAATAATCTAAGTTATCAGTCCAATAGCTAACTCCGATGACAGTGATTCCGGCTTCTTTTAATTTCATCGGATAGTAGCCAGGCTCTAATGAACAAGTGGTAACCATGACCTTGCAGCCCTTGGCGGCCAGTTGTTCAATATAATATTCCGAAAAATAATCCTCGTATGCTTTTAAATCTACGGTATATCCCTCACCTTCCAGCTTTTTCTTTATTTCTTCACTGGTCTTCACCGAATAATTACTGCGCTTTGTCATCAAAACACTAATCAGACCTTTATCGGGAGGCTCAGGGTTATCCGCAGTACCCGACACAATTATTTCAGGTGTGGGTGAATGTATGGTATCAATTGGTTTCGATTTTTGACAGGCGGTCAACGTAAATATTATTAATATCACAAAATAGAATATCAGGGTTTTCTTCATGGGTGTTTTCCCTCAAAATAATTAAATTAGTTTATTAATTATTACATAATAAGATAATATTTACAATGTAATTTTATTTGTAAACAGTATTTTTTTTAGTCAAGTCCAAATTAGTGTGTAAATTACCTCGGTCATCAAACGGTAGCT
>ERZ773359.1611-NODE-1611-length-30623-cov-5.569026_pt1 | contig 30623 bp, 22 predicted proteins | sample MGYA00374955_ERZ773359 | MGnify/ENA primary metagenome ERZ773359 (study PRJEB29098, sample SAMN04486028) | biogas fermenter metagenome | study: EMG produced TPA metagenomics assembly of the Biogas fermentation microbial communities from Germany - Plant 4 DNA1...
GAGGGATGTATGCCGGTGACAGGTCGCGTAAAGAAGTTCTGGTAGAACATGGTTTTCGCCTGCCCTCGGCTCTGGACAACAGACCTTTGCAATTTGCTGAATTTGAAGAATTGGTGCACCAGGTTATTTATGTTTCAGCCACACCGGGTCCCTATGAAGAGGAGCATTCTCAGCAGGTGGTGGAGCAAATTATCCGACCTACCGGCTTGGTTGATCCGGAAGTTGTAGTGCGTCCTGTAAAGGGCCAGATTGATGATCTTTACGGCGAGATTCGGGAAAGAGTGTCACGAAATGAACGTGTACTGGTTACAACGCTGACTAAACGGATGGCCGAAGATTTGACTGACTATTATAAGGAACTGGGGTTAAAAGTTAGATATCTCCATTCCGAAATAAATGCTTTGGAGCGGATGGAGATTATACGTGACTTGCGGCTTGGCGCCTTTGACGTCCTGATCGGCATTAATTTATTGCGTGAAGGGCTTGATTTGCCGGAAGTCTCACTGGTGGCCATCCTTGATGCCGATAAAGAAGGTTTTTTGCGGGCAGAGCGTTCCTTGATCCAGATTATTGGCCGGGCTGCCCGTAATGTTAACGGCAAGGTAATTATGTATGCCGATACAATTACAGACTCCATGCGCCGGGCCATAGATGAAACTGAACGGCGGCGCAAGTTGCAGATAGAATATAATGAAAAGCACGGGATTACACCGGCTACAGTCCGGAAAGCAATTCGTGATGTCATTGAAGCTACCAAGACTGTGGAAGAATTGCCTGAAGAGCTGCCCAAAGATTTTAAAAACTTGAATGCAGCCGAACGGAAGAAAGCCATTAAGAAACTGGAAAAAGAAATGAAAGAAGCAGCTCGTGATTTAGAGTTTGAAAAGGCAGCTTTGCTGCGTGATCTGATTTTCGAATTAAGAAAAACGAAAGCAGAAGGCGGAAGATAATGAGTCAGGATTATATACGTATTCGCGGTGCGCGTGAACATAATTTAAAAAATATTGATTTAGATATTCCCCGCAATCAGTTGGTGGTTGTAACCGGAGTTTCCGGTTCCGGCAAATCCTCCTTGGCTTTTGATACGATTTTTGCCGAGGGTCAGCGCCGCTATGTGGAATCGCTGTCGGCATATGCCCGCCAGTTTTTAGGGCAAATGGACAAACCGGATGTGGATTATATAGAGGGGCTTTCTCCCGCCATTTCCATAGACCAGAAGACTACTTCCCGCAACCCGCGTTCCACGGTGGGGACTGTGACTGAAATCTATGATTATTTGCGTCTTTTATACGCCCGTATAGGTCGCCCCCACTGTCCTAACTGTAAGGTGCAAATAGCACAGCAAACTGTAGAACAGATGGTGGACCGGATTATGGCACTGCCTGAAAGAACAAGAATTCAGGTTTTGGCGCCGTTGGTGCGGGGTCGCAAGGGAGAATATCAAAAGTTGTTTGCCACTATTCGGGCCGATGGTTTTGTCCGGGTGCGGGTTGACGGAGAAATACGCGATCTGGATGAAGAAATTATCCTGGAAAAAAACAAAAAACACGATATTGAAATTGTGGTGGACAGGCTTATTATCAAAGAAGGACTGGAAACGCGCCTGGCCGACTCTCTGGAAACAGCTTTAAAATATGGAGAAGGACTGGTGCTTATTGATGTTGTGGATGAAGAAGAACTGCTTTTTTCCTCAACATTTGCCTGTCCGCAGTGCGGTTTTTCTTTTGAGGAATTATCTCCCCGCATGTTTTCCTTTAACAGCCCCTATGGGGCATGTCCTGAGTGCAGCGGCTTGGGCTTTCGCAGTGAAATCGATCCGGACCGGGTAGTTCCCGATAAGCGGCGCAGCTTAAATGAAGGGGCCATTGCACCCTGGACGCCGGGTACGCAGGGGTATTATCAAAAGATGTTGCTGGCTGTTGCCAAGAAGGCCGGCATTGATCTGGACACACCTTTTGCGGAATTGTCGCAAGAACACCAGGATATTTTGCTGTACGGAATGCCTGAACGTGTGCGTTTCAGTCATAAGAGTTTCGGCGGCCGCATCAGGGAATATAATGTCCGTTTTGACGGAGTGGTGCCAATTCTGGCCAGAAGATACCAGGAAAGTTCCTCGGACCTGATCCGGGAAGATATAGAAAGCTATATGTCCCAATATCCGTGTTCAGAATGTGGCGGGGCACGGCTAAAACCTGCCAGCCTGTCGGTGCTGGTGGGCGGAATTAATATTGCTCGGTTTACAGCCATGTCTGTGGAAAAGGCACTTGTTTTTATTAAGAATTTGCAGTTAACGGAAAAAGAAAGACAAATTGCGCGCCTGGTGCTAAAAGAAATTGAAGAAAGACTGACATTTTTACAAAATGTGGGCCTGAATTATTTAACTCTTGACCGGTCTGCCGGAACTCTTTCCGGAGGCGAAGCGCAGCGCATTCGACTGGCGACCCAAATTGGTTCCAGTCTGACCGGAGTGCTGTATATTTTGGATGAGCCCAGTATTGGTTTGCACCAGCGTGATAATGCGCTTTTAATCCAGACACTGACTAATTTGCGTGATCTGGGCAATACGGTGATTGTGGTGGAGCATGACGAAGACACTATTCGCAGTGCCGACTACATTGTGGATATTGGTCCCGGTGCCGGTGCCTGGGGCGGACAAGTGGTGGCAACCGGTACGGAGGAAGAGATCAAAAAAGTACCTGAATCTATCACAGGCCAGTATTTGTCGGGGGAAAAAAAGATACCTGTACCGCAAACACGGCGCGTTTCCAACGGGAAGTGGCTGGAAGTTAAAGGAGCGCGTGCCAATAACCTGCGTAACATCGATGTACGCTTCCCCCTGGGTGTTTTTATTTGTGTGACCGGAGTTTCCGGTTCGGGAAAAAGTACACTGGTCAATGAGATCCTTTACCGGCGGCTGTCCATGGAACTGCATCGCAGTCATATGAAACCAAAAGAACATGATGCACTTTTAGGTTTGGAACATTTGGATAAAGTGATTAATGTGGATCAGTCTCCTATCGGGCGTACACCGCGTTCAAATCCGGCCACATATACAGGTGTGTTTGATTATATCCGTGAATTATTTTCACGTACGGCTGAGGCACGGGCACGAGGTTATAAACCGGGCCGCTTCAGTTTTAACGTTAAAGGCGGCCGGTGTGAAGCCTGTCGCGGTGACGGCATTTTGCGCATTGAAATGCACTTCTTGCCTGATGTTTATGTGCCCTGTGAAGTCTGCCGCGGTAAGCGTTACAACCGTGAAACTTTGGAAATCCGTTATAAAGGAAAAAATATCGCCGATATCCTCAATATGACTGTGGCGGAAGCTTTAGAGTTTTTTGACGCTATTCCGCGCATTAAAAATAAACTGCAAACTTTATATGATGTGGGACTTGGTTATATTAAACTGGGGCAACCGGCACCTACATTATCCGGCGGTGAAGCCCAGCGTGTTAAATTGGCCACCGAGCTTTCACGCCGCAGTAACGGTAAAACACTTTATATTCTTGATGAACCGACCACAGGCTTGCATAGTGATGACATCAGCAAGCTGCTGAATATTTTGGATCGCCTGGTGGAAAACGGTGATACTGTGATCGTTATTGAGCATAATCTTGATGTAATTAAACGGGCAGATTATATTATTGACCTGGGGCCGGAAGGCGGCGACGGCGGCGGAACGGTTGTAGCTACAGGAACGCCTGAGGAAATCTGCCGTGCAGAGGCCTCCTATACCGGCCGTTTTCTGCAGAAAGTACTACAAGAGGGTGGAGCATGAGGCTGTGATGTCAGAAAAGGAGCATGCTTTACTAAAGGAAAAATTAAAACTTTTACCGCAGCGACCCGGTGTCTATTTAATGAAAGACAGGCGCGGCAAAATTCTTTACGTGGGCAAAGCCGTTAATTTGCGGCAGCGTGTCCGTTCCTATTTTCAGTCTCAGGAAAAGCTTTTGCCTAAAGTAAGGGCGTTGGTGGGGAAAATATTCGATTTTGATTATACAGTTACCGACACAGAAGTAGAGGCGCTGATTCTTGAAAGTAATTTAATTAAAGAATACAGGCCGCGTTATAACATTGACCTGAAAGATGATAAAAACTATCCCTATTTATGTGTAACACTGCAGGACGAGTTTCCCAGAATCTATGTGGCACGCCGTGTCCAAAAAGACGGCGCTCGCTATTTTGGTCCTTATCCCAATGCCGGTGCCGTGAGGGAAACAATCCGCCTGATTCAGCGCCTTTTCCCACTGCGCCGTTGCCGTGGTGCCATTAACGTGGGCAAAAACAAACGCCCCTGCCTTAATTACCATATTAAGCGCTGCCTGGCACCTTGTGCCGGAAAAGTTTCTGCTGAGGAATATAGAAAAATTGTTGATGAAGTTGTTTTGTTTCTGGAAGGCAAGCAAGAAAAACTTTTGCAGGATTTAGCCGCCCAAATGGAGGAAGCTGCCGGGAATTTGGAGTTTGAAAAGGCGGCGCGCTTGCGGGACCAGTATCGTGCCATTGAGGCTATTAGTCAAAAACAAAAAATTGTGGTGACCTCGGGAGGAGACCGCGATATTATTGCTTTAGCCGCCCGGGAGGAAATTGGCTGTGCCCAGCTTTTTGTGGTACGAGGCGGCAAGCTTACCGGTCAGGAACATTTTCTGTTAACCAACCCTACTGATGAAGGAACGCCTGAACTTCTCAATGCGTTTTTGCGCCGCTATTACTCTCATGCAGGGGAAATCCCGCCGGAGATTTTATTATCCGAAGAAATTCCGGATCAAGACTTGGTGGCGGTCTGGCTAAAGCAGAAGCGTGGCCGCAAGGTAGATTTGCGTGTGCCTAAACGCGGTCCGAAAAAAGAATTGGTACGTTTAGCTTTAGATAACGCCAAATTATTTTTGGAGCAGGAGTTACTGCAGGCCAAAGCAAAAGATCCCTCGCTTGCGTTGCAGAAGCTGGCAGAAATTTTGCAGCTGGAAGCACCGCCTTTGCGTATTGAAGGCTACGACATCTCTCATTTTCAGGGGGAGGGTACTGTCGGGGCCATGGTGGTTTTTGAAGCCGGGATGGCTAAACCTTCAGATTACAGGCGGTTTCGCATTCGGAGCGTACAAGGTCCGGATGATTATGCTTCTTTGCGGGAAGTTATCTCCCGGCGCTTTGCCCGCCTGCAGGCTGCCCGGCAAGAGGGACAGCCGGAGCAAAACAGTGAAGATCCGTTTTTATTGATCCCGGATTTACTGCTTATTGACGGGGGGCGCGGCCAGTTAAATGCAGTGTTGCAAACATTAAGGGAAAAAGGGTTTGCCTTTATTCCCGCCGTTGCTCTGGCGGAGGAAAAAGAATTAATTATTTTACCCGGACAGAGGGAACCGCTGCTTTTACCGCGTACAGCGCCGGCATTACAGCTTTTACAGCGTATCCGTGATGAGGCCCACCGTTATGCCGTCACCAGCCAGCGCAAACAACGTAGCCGCCCGTCCCGCGGTTCATTATTATTGTCGGTACCGGGAATAGGTGAAAAACGGCGGAAAGAGTTATTACGAGCTTTTGGCAGCCTGGCAGCCATGCGCAAAGCTTCCGTGGAAGAGCTGGCCGCCGTTAAGGGAATGACAAAACAGGTCGCCAAGAATCTTTATGCGTTTTTGCGGGAAGAGAATGAAGATGACACTTAAGTCTTTTTGCAGAGAACAGCTTTCGACATAATATTTTGTTGTTTCCTGCTATAATAAATTATGCGGATAAGCTTTAATTTAACGCCGTCGCCGGACACCGGTAGGGTCAGGAAAAAGGGCGGCTTTTTCTTGTCCTCGGCTTGGGTTGCTTCTTTACGGAATTATGAAAGTCATTTGGAAGATCTTACTGGAAAAAAGACTGCTTTTCGTGGTATGATAGTGGAGTTGAAAAGGAGTGTACAGATGACATTTAAACTGCTGGCTTTAGACCTGGATGAAACTTTACTTGATGCAAATTCACAGATCTCTGGGGAAAATCGTGCAGCCATCAGGCGCGCTGTGGCCAACGGCGTGTTAGTTACCCTCGCCACCGGCCGTATGTTTCGCTCTGCACTGCCGTATGCCCGCCAGCTGGAAATAGATTTACCCCTGATTACTTATCACGGGGCACTGATACGTACTGTTTCAGGTAAGGATCTTTTTTATCGGCCTGTTGCTCTTACACAGGCAAAGGAAATTGTGGAGGCGGCTCTAGCGCAAGATTTGCATATTAATGTTTTTGTGCATGATCAGGTTTATGTGGCGGAAGAAAATGAATATACACGTTTTTATCGCAAGCTTACTAAAGTTCCGGTAAATGTAGTGCCTGACCTGTATAGTACCCTTACAGAACCTCCTGTTAAATTAAGTATTATCGGTCGCAGCAAACAATTAAAAAAAATTCAGAAAGAGTTGCGGCAAGCTTACGGTGACAAACTGCAGATTGTAATCTCATTGCCACATTATTTGGAAATTACAGATAAAGAAGCTACAAAAGGCAAAGCGTTGGAGTTTTTGGCCAAAATGCATCGGATACCTCGTCAACAGGTGGCAGCTATCGGCGATAGTTACAATGACATCAGTATGCTAAAATATGCAGGTATTGGGGTTGCTGTAGACAATGCATATGCTGAAGTAAAGGCAGCTGCCGATATCATCACGGAAAGCAATGTCAATCATGGGGTTGCCGCCTTTATTAATCAATATCTGGAGAAGGAGGATTCCCGGGGATGATGGCAGCGGAAATTAAGGAACGTGCCAGGGAAAAGTTAAAAGGGTACTGCCGGGTCTGTCCGCAGTGCGATGGCAGAGCGTGTGCAGGAGAGGTGCCGGGGATGGGCGGTATCCTTTCCGGCTCATCTTTTCAAAATAATGTAGATGCTTTAGCTATGTACCATATAAATATGCGCACCATTCATCAGGTTGAAAATCCGGACACCTCGCTCAAATTATTTGGCCGTGTTTTTGCAACCCCTGTTTTTATTGCCCCTTTAACCGGTGCTTCCTATAATTTAGGGGGCGCGCTTTCAGAGCAGGATCTGGCTTCTGCCTTTGTTGAGGGTGCGCTTTTAGCCGGTTCCTGTGCTTTTACAGGGGACGGAGCGGAGACAGAAATCTATGCGGCCGGGTTGGAAGCCATTAAACGTTTTCATTGCGGAATCCCTATAATTAAACCGCGTGAAATGAAGATGCTGGCGGAAAGAATCGCCCAGGCAGAGGCTGCCGGTGCTTTGGCGGTAGGTATCGATTTAGACGGTGCCGGACTTGTCACCATGGCTCTGAAAGGCCACCCGGTTGGGCCCAAAAGTTTTTATCAACTGCGTGATTTAGCGGCCAGAACGCCTTTGCCTTTTATTCTCAAGGGGATTATGACGGCCCAGGAAGCAGAAATGGCTGTGGAGATTGGTGCTGCCGCCATAGTTGTTTCCAATCATGGCGGACGCGTGCTGGACGGCACACCCGGTGTGGCTGAAGTGTTACCGGAAATAGTGGAGCGTGTGCGGGGGGAAATTTTTATTTTCGCAGACGGTGGGGTGCGCAATGGCATTGATGTTCTTAAAATGCTTGCTTTGGGGGCCAATGCTGTATTAATCGGACGTCCCGCCATCTGGGGTGCCGTAGGCGGCGGTAGTGAAGGTGTGCGGCAGATGGTAGCAGCAATGACGGAACAGTTGCGCCATGGTATGTTAATGACCGGGTGTGTAAATCTTAAAGCTGTGGACTACCATGTCATTTACTAATGGAGAGGGCAAAACATGAAAAAAAATGCCGAATACCTGAAAAAGGTTCCTTTTTTCCAAGGCTTGTCGGAAAAGGAACTGGAAATGGTATCCGACGTTATGCTGGAGCGGTTTTTCCCCAAGGGAGATGTTTTATTTTTTGAAGGCGATCCGGGTGAAGCACTCTTTGTGATCAAGTCCGGTCGTGTCAAAATCAGCAAAATGTCTGAAGACGGGCGGGAACAAATTTTGCATATTTTAAAAGCCGGGGACATTTTTGCCGAGGTAATTCTTTTTGATCAGGGATCTTATCCGGCAACGGCTGAAGCTGTGGAAAATACAACCTGCTGGCTGTTGCGTAATGCGGCCATGGAAAAACTTTTGGCATCACATCCGCAGTTGGCGATAAAACTTTTACGCATTATGAGCCGGCGCCTGCGTCAAGCCCAAATTTTAATTCGCGATCTGGCTCTCCATGATGCTTATAGTCGTTTGGCAGGACTTATCCTGCGCTTAATGCGGCGCGAAGGCCAGGCTACTGAAAGAGGAATATTATTGGATTTACAATTGACGCGGCAGGAAATGGCCAGCATGATCGGTACTTCCCGGGAAACGGTGGCCAGAATCCTGAGCCGTTTTCAAAAGGAAGGCATTATTCTTTTAAATAAACAACAAATTATTGTTTTGGATGAAGAAAAACTTCGTGAGTGGATTTAAAGCAGGACTGATTTAAATTTTTTCCTTAGCTATTAAGATCAAAGATTCGGAGGCACACTACTTGGTAGGAGGTGCCTTTTTTATGCGTGCTTTTGCCGATTACCATACTCATACCGTTTACAGCCATGGTAAAGGCAGGATTGAAGATAATGTGCGGGCGGCTATACAGCGCGGACTAAAAAGTATCGGGATTACAGACCACGGTCCCGGCCATTTTTTTATCGGTGTTAAAGGGGAAAAGGCTTTTCGCAGGATGCAGGCAGAAATCCGGCAACTGCAGGAAAAATACCCGCAAATTGAAATTCTTTTTGGTGTAGAAGCCAATATTGTTGATGTGGACGGTACGATTGATGTGCCGGCAGCAATCTTGCCTGAACTGGATATTTTACTTGTGGGCTATCACAAGCTGGTTAAGCCAAACAGCTGGTCAGCCTTAAGGACGGGAGTAAAAAATTTTTTCTCCGGCTGGCAAGGTAAAGCTTCACAAAGTTTACGGGAAATAAATACAAAGGCAATTTGTGCCACTGTGCGCCGCTACCCGGTAATGGCTATTACCCATCCCGGACTGCAAATAGATATTGATACACTTGAATTGGCACATGTTTGTGCAGAGTGTGGGACACTTTTAGAAATTAACAGTTCCTATGCCGGTAAATTGGACAACTATGTGCAGGCAGCTTTGACTACAGATGTACGTTTTGTCATTAACAGTGATGCTCATACTCCGGAACGCGTGGGGGATTTTACTGCCGCTTATCACTTAATAAGAAGAGTTAATGTGCCTTTAGAACGCGTAGTTAACCTGGAAGGGGCAAAAAGAGGAGTTTTCAGGGCAGGAGAGAAATTTATTAATGATTAACGTAACGGGGTGAGCTATGGTGGAAAATATCCGTTTTGTCATTATTACAGGGCTGTCAGGGGCGGGAAAGAGCCAAGCTATGCACTGCTTTGAAGATTTGGGGTATTTTTGTATAGATAATTTGCCACCACAGTTAATCCCCAAATTTGCTGAACTGGCGTCACAATCAGAAGGTAAAATCAACCGCATTGCCTTGGTTTCCGATATCCGCGGCGGAGAGTTTTTCTCCAGCCTGCAAGAAGCTTTGGCGCTGATGGAGGACAGTGGCTTCGATTATGAAATTCTTTTTTTAGAGGCAGCAGATGAAGTATTAATCCGCCGCTTCAAGGAGACAAGACGGCGCCACCCGCTGGCGGCAATGGGCAGTATTGCCGAAGGTATTAAAGAAGAAAAAAAGCTTTTGGCACAAATACGCGGCCGTGCCGATAAATTAATTGATACCTCACAGCTGTCGCCCCAACAGTTAAAGGAAGAAATAACGACACTGTATGCACCGGACAGCCAACAGGAGAATATACTAATTACGTTAGTTGCCTTTGGTTTTAAATACGGTATTCCCCTGGACGCCGATTTAGTTTTTGATGTGCGTTTTTTGCCTAATCCGCATTATGTGGAACACTTGCGACCACTGACAGGCAATGATGAAGCCGTTAAAAATTATATTTGGAAATGGAGCATTACACACAAATTTTTTCAAAAACTTTTTGATCTCATCTCTTTTTTGATTCCTTGTTATGTTAAGGAAGGCAAACCGCAGTTGGTAATAGCTATAGGCTGTACCGGGGGCAGGCACCGTTCCGTTTCCATAGTCAATGAACTGGCTCAAGTTCTGAAAGGGAAGAATTATCCTGTCATAAAGGAGTTTCGTGATGCTAATAAAGTGTAAAATTTTAAGGAGCATGCTATATGCAAAGAGACAAATCTGCTTTAACTAATTTTTTATGCCGGTTGCAGAAGCATTCACAGCCGGGCTCCAAAACGGAACTTCTGCATTTTTCCCAAAGGCGTCCTAAACTATCTCCTGAACCTGCCATTGCGGCCATTGGAGGTGGAACCGGTCTTTCCACTCTTTTGCGTGGCTTAAAAAAATACACAGATAAAATTTCCGCCATTGTTAATGTGACAGACGACGGCGGCAGTTCGGGTCGCTTGCGTAAAAACTTGGGCATGTTGCCGCCGGGAGACATACGTAATTGTTTGGTTGCTTTAGCCAATACAGAACCTTTACTGCAAAGATTATTTGAATATCGTTTTACTACCGGTGATGGCCTGGCCGGGCACAGCCTGGGAAATCTGTTTCTGGCTGCCCTGACAGAAGAGTTTGGTTTTGAAGAAGCCGTAGTGGCTGCCAGTCGTGTTTTAGCTATCAGCGGGGAAGTTTTACCGGTAACTTTAGATAAGCTGGTGCTAAAAGCAAAAATGGCTGACGGCAGGGTTGTACGCGGGGAAAGCAAGATCCCGCAGGCAGGCGGGAAAATTCAGCGCCTGGCACTGGAGCCGGAAACGTCAACCGTCTATCCTGCCGCCAGAAAAGCAATTTTGGCAGCACAATTAGTAGTGGTAGGGCCGGGCAGCCTTTTTACCAGCCTTATTGCCAATTTATTGGTGCCCGGGGTGGTGGATGCCCTGCGGCAGACTACCGCACATAAAGTCTATATCTGTAATGTTATGACACAAAAGGGAGAGACCGACGGTTTTACGGCGGCAGACCACTTGCAGGCAATTTATGATCATGTGGGAGAAGCACTTTTTGATACCATTATCATTAATGATAATTTGAAAATACCTCCTATTTTGCTGAAAAAATATGCTTTGGAGGGTTCTTTTCCCGTTATGCCCGCTTTGGAGCGGGTACGTAAAATGGGGGTGCGTACAGTTGCTGCCGATCTTATCTCTCCAACGCAACTGGTGCGGCATGATCCGGAAAAATTGGCACGGGTAGTTATTAAGGAAATCAAGCATGGCGGTAGTGTAAAATAAAAGAAGCCAAGTAAATGTTGAGCGGGGTGAGCGTGGTGACGTATGCTATGCGAGTGAAAAATGAACTGGCGCGCCTGGAATTAGGTAATAATTGTTGCCAGCAAGCCGAATTAATGGCTTTTATTCATTTATGCGGGAATTTGCAAATCTCGGACAAGCAGGTCGCACTGAATGTAGTTACGTCAAACCCGGCTGTGGCCAGGCGGATTTTTAAGCTCTTTAAAAGTGTGTTCCAGTTAAGCTCCGAATTATTGGTCCAGAAAAAAATAAAATTGCGTAAAAATAATGTTTATTTAATCCGTATCAGCGGGGCAAACCGGGTACGCAAAGTTTTAACCGGCTTGGGACTGCTGCGGGACGGTATCTTAACACAAAAACTGGATTTGCCTAAACTGGCTGAAAAATGTTGCCGGCGTGCTTATTTGCGTGGTGCTTTTCTCTCGGCCGGTTCCATCTTAAACCCGGAAAATTCTTACCATTTGGAAATCTATAGCGATTCTCAGCAGCACGCTGAAAATATAGCAGCTCTCATCAAAACATTTGCCATTAAAGTAAAAATCACTGAACGCAAAAACGGGTACATGGTATATTTAAAGGACAGTGAGCAGATTGCAGATTTTCTTAATGTTATCGGTGCTCATGCGGCACTTTTGGATTTTGAAAATGTCCGCATTTTAAAGGACTTGCGTAACCGGATAAACCGCCTGGTTAATTTTGAAACGGCCAATGTGACGAAAACGGTAAAAGCGGCAGTGCGCCAGGCGCAAGCCATTAAAGCCATTGCCGAACATATTGGCTTGGAATCATTATCACCCCCTTTAAGAGAACTTGCTTACTTGCGCTTGGAACATCCGGAGGCCAGCTTGGTGGAGTTGGGCCAGATGCTGCAGCCGCCCTTAAGTAAATCCGGTGTCAATCACCGCATGCGGCGCCTGGAGAAAATAGGAAGAAAGTTTTTATAAAAAATTTAAAGCGCAGTGGCGCTCTTTTTATGTGCTTTTTTCACAATTATGGTATACAATTTAGTAAATATGGTATACCATTTAGGCAGGAATTCACCTCTTTGTGTAGAAATTAAGTTTGTGTTTTGCCGTTTTATTTGTTTTGCTTTCTTTTCTATCCGATGGAGTAGTTTTTAGGGGGTACCCCTTAAGCTTGCTGAGACATTTTATTGGGAGGTAACATGATGGCTATCAGAATTGGTATAAACGGGTTCGGGCGCATTGGTAAAGCATGTATCCGCTTGGCGCATGAAAATCCCGAAGTAGAACTGGTTGCAGTTAACAGTACCCGTGATCCGGAGATGCTGGCTCATCTATTACAGTATGACTCGCTTTATGGTCGTTTCCCTTTTGAGGTAAAAGCCGGCAAAAATGCGTTGTTTATAGAAGGTAAAGAAGTAAAAATTCTTGCCGACAGGGATCCTGCCAAACTTGACTGGAATGCACACGGCGTAGACATTGTTATTGAAGCTACTGGTGCTTTTCGCACAGTTGAGGAAGCCGCAAAGCATTTGGGGGGAAGTGTAAAAAAAGTTATTGTTACCGCACCCATCAAAGGTGATGCTCTGACTGTGGTGCTTGGTGTAAACGAAAAAGATTATGATCCGGCCAAACATCACGTAATCTCCAATGCTTCCTGTACCACAAACTGTCTGGCTCCCGTCTGTAAAGTGCTGGCTGATGAATTTGGTTTTAAACGTGGTTTAATGACTACCATCCATGCATATACTACAGATCAAAGATTATTGGATGCCAGCCACAAAGATTTACGCAGAGCCCGGGCTGCGGGACTTTCCATGGTTCCCACCACAACGGGGGCTGCCCGCGCCGTGTCGCAGGTGCTGCCGGAATTAGAGGGGAAAATAGACGGTTTTGCTGTACGTGTACCAACACCTACAGTTTCCATGGTGGACTTAACGGCTGAACTTGAACAAAAAGTGACTGTGGAAGAAGTCAATGAGGCTTTCCGTCGTGCCGCAGCCGGCCCCATGGCGGGAATTCTGGGTATTTCCACTGAACCGTTAGTTTCCGTTGATTACAGACAAGACCCCAGATCCAGTATTGTTGATGCTCTTTCCACCATGCTGGTGGGGGACAGTATGATTAAAGTAATCTCTTGGTATGATAATGAGTGGGGATATGCTTGCCGGGTACTTGATCTGGCCGTATATATCGGTAAACGTCTCTAATCCTGATGCCGCCTGCAGACTGCGGGCGGCTGCCAATTCTCCAAGTGGAGGTTAAAGATGTTAATAAAAACAGTAAAAGATGTTTCAGTCAAAGGCAAGAAGGTATTTGCGCGTGTTGATTTCAATGTACCGTTAAATGAAAATGGAGAAATTATTGCCGATGTCAAAATAAAAGCTGCCCTCCCAACTATACGTTATTTGTTGGCAGAGGGGGCTTCTGTAATTTTAGCCAGCCATTTAGGGCGACCCAAGGGTAAGATAGACGAAAAATTGCGCTTAACACCTGTGGCTGAACGCCTGAGAGAATTGTGCGGAGCTGAAGTGATAAAAGCGGATGAAGTGGTGGGGCCGCAGGTGGAGCAATTGGCGGCAAATTTACAGCCCGGACAGATTTTGCTTTTGGAAAATGTTCGTTTTCATCCCGGTGAAAAAGCCAATGATCCCCAATTGGCGAAAGCGTATGCCCAGTTGGCAGAACTGTTCGTTTCGGATGCTTTTGGCACTGCACACCGTGCTCATGCTTCCAATGTAGGTGTTGCAGCTTTCCTGCCGGCAGTAGCCGGTTTTCTGATGGAAAAAGAAATTACGGCCTTAAGCCGTTCCTTACATAATCCGCAAAAGCCTGTGGTTGCTATTGTGGGCGGCAGCAAAATTACTGATAAAATTAATGTTTTAAATAATTTCCTTACCTTTGCCGATGCCATTCTTTTGGGCGGCGGCATGGCCAATACATTTTTGCGGGCCAAAGGGTACAAAATGGGAAAATCCCTGCTTGAGCCCGATCAAGTTGGGCAGGCAAAGGAAATTATGGAGAAAGCCCAGGTCTGCGGGGTGAATTTGTGTTTACCTGTAGACTTAACTGTTGCCACTGATCTGCATGACGAAAAGGGTGCGGAAAATGTACCTGCCGGCGCTGTTCCCCAGGATAAAATGGCTTTAGATATTGGTGAAAAAACACGTGCCGTTTTTGCCGAACAGATAAAGGCGGCAAAAACCATCGTCTGGAATGGTCCCCTTGGTGTTTTTGAAGTTTCTGCTTTTGCTCAAGGTACTATTGCCGTGGCGAAAGCGGTTGCCGCCGGTGATGCCTTTTCCATTATTGGCGGCGGCGACGTCGTGGCAGCCGTTGAGCAGGCAGGTGTGAGCGAGCAAATTTCACATTTGTCCACAGGCGGTGGCGCCACACTGGAATTCTGGGAAGGTAAAGAACTTCCGGGGATTGCGGTGCTGCAGGATAAACAGGGAGGAAAATATGCGAATACCATTGATTGCGGCTAACTGGAAGATGCACAAAAAGCAAAGTGAAGCCGTGCAATTTGTTGAGCAATGTGCAGGGCTTTTAGCTGCCCTCAAGCCTGAAATCGTCATTTGTCCTGCCTTTACCCTGTTGGCGGCTGTGGGGGAGACTTGCCGCCGGTACGGGCTGCGCTTGGGTGCACAGAATATGTTTTGGGAAACTGCCGGTGCTTTTACCGGAGAAGTATCACCTCTAATGCTAAAAGATCTTCAGGTAGATTATGTCATCATAGGACATTCGGAAAGACGCCGGCTTTTTGGCGAGACAGACCGGCAGGTGGCGCAGAAAATAAAAGCTGCTTATCAACATAAAATCACGCCAATTCTTTGTGTGGGCGAAACGTTGGAACAGCGTCAGGCCCGGCAAACTATGGCAGTCATTACTGAACAGGTAAGTACGGCGTTAAAGGGGCTTGACCCTGCGGACGTAAGCAAAATTGTCATTGCTTATGAGCCGGTCTGGGCTATTGGCAGCGGCCTGGCGGCCACAGTCGTCGATGCCGGTACAGTTGCCGCCCGGATCCGTACAATAGTGAGTGAACAATTTAGCATGCAAACTGCCCGCGAGGTGCGTATTCTCTACGGTGGTAGTGTTAACAGGGATAATATAGCTGAATTTATGCAGGCGGCAGAGTTAGATGGTGCTTTAGTGGGCGGCGCCAGTTTGGAAGCTTCCACTTTTGCAAGCCTGGTAAATACGGCAGCGGAGGTGGCATTTTTATGAGTCGCCCAAAACCACTGGTTTTACTGATTTTGGACGGATGGGGCTTAAGCCGTAAACAAGAAGGTAATGCCATCCAGCAAGCTCATACACCTTATTATCATCATCTATTGGCAAATTATCCGGTGGCAAAACTGCAGGCCAGCGGAGAAGCCGTGGGACTGCCGGAAGGCCAAATGGGCAATTCCGAAGTGGGCCATTTGAATATTGGTGCCGGCAGAGTAGTGTATCAGGACTTGACCCGCATTACCAAGGCGATTAAAGAAGAAACATTCTTTACCAACCCCACTTTACTTTCTGCTCTGGAACATGTGAAACGTACCGGATCGTGTTTACACTTAATGGGTTTAGTTTCTGACGGCGGTGTCCATAGCCATCTCCAGCATTTATTTGCTTTATTGAAACTGGCAAAGCGGCATGAGTTGCAAAAAGTTTATATCCATGCTATTTTAGACGGGCGTGATGTGGGACCCAAAAGTGCCCGTACTTACCTGACTGCTCTGGAAGAGAAGCTGTGTGCTCTTAAATTGGGTGCCGTAGCTACCGTGGCAGGCCGTTATTATACCATGGACCGGGACAGACGCTGGGAGCGGGTGGAGCTGGTCTACCGCGCCATGGTGCAGGGCGAAGGTGAAATGGCGGCAAGTTCCTTGCATGCCTTGGAGAATGCTTATGAACGCGGGGAGACAGATGAGTTTGTTCAACCTACGGTAATTCTTGATAAGGGCGGGAAGCCGCTGGCTACCATTAATTCTCCCGATGCCGTTATTTTCTTTAATTTCCGTCCCGACCGTGCCCGACAGATAACCCGCGCCTTTACAGATACGGATTTTGCCGGATTTGATCGGGGCTGTGCTTATCCTCTGCCTTATTTTGTCTGTTTTACGCAATATGATGAAACCATTAAGGCTCCGGTTGCTTTTCCCCCGGAACATCCGCGGCAAACTTTTGGTGAAGTTATTGCCGCTGCCGGCCTTAAACAATTACGGATAGCGGAAACAGAAAAATATGCCCATGTAACCTTTTTCTTCAGCGGCGGGGAGGAAGTACCTTTTGCCGGCGAAGACCGTATTTTAGTTCCCTCCCCCAAGGTACCCACATATAATCTGCAACCGGAAATGAGTGCACCGGAAGTGACGGAGAAAGTACTGGAAGCCATTACCGCTGGTAAATATGACGTGATTATCCTGAACTATGCCAACACCGACATGGTCGGTCATACAGGAATTTTCGAAGCAGCCGTTAAAGCTGCGGAAACAATTGATTCTTGTTTGGAAAAAGTGGTGGAGGCGGTACTGGCGCAGGGAGGAATAGTAATTGTTACGGCGGATCACGGTAATGCGGAACAGATGTTAGACCATACCAAACAGCCGTTTACGGCACATACGGCCAATCCTGTTCCTTTTATACTTATATCCAAACAAGAATTGCGGCTGCAAAAAAGCGGCAGTTTGCCCGATATAGCTCCTACCATGCTGCAACTTTTGGGTTTGCCTAAACCACCGGAAATGACAGGTACTTCGCTTTTAATTTACCCTGATGCCAAAAAGAGTAAGAAGGAGGCATGATTTATGACTAATATTATAGAAGTATTTGCCCGTGAAATTTTAGATTCCCGGGGGAATCCTACAGTGGAAGTAGATGTGCTGCTGCAAAACGGAGCTTTCGGACGGGCGGCGGTGCCTTCCGGTGCTTCAACGGGCGCCTTTGAAGCGGTGGAATTACGAGATGATGATAAAAAAAGATACTTGGGTAAAGGTGTCCAAAAAGCAGTGGAAAATGTGAATGAGATTATTGCTCCGGCACTGGGAGATATGGATGCTTTGGAGCAGGAAGCAATTGATAAAGCTTTAATTGCCATGGACGGCACACCGAATAAAAGCAGGCTCGGAGCCAATGCAATTTTAGGGGTTTCCATGGCTGTGGCCAAAGCTGCGGCTAATGCGGTGGGTCTGCCGCTTTACCGGTATTTGGGCGGTGTCAATGCTAAATTACTACCTGTTCCCATGATGAATATTTTAAACGGCGGCAAACATGCCGATAACAATGTGGATATTCAGGAATTTATGATTATGCCTGTGGGCGCCCCCACCTTTAAAGAATCTTTGCGGATGGGGACGGAAGTTTTTCATTATCTCAAAAAAGTATTGCAGAAAAAAGGCTTGAACACGGCTGTGGGGGATGAGGGCGGTTTTGCCCCCAACCTTGCTTCCAATGAGGAAGCTTTGGAAGTAATTGTTGAAGCCATTGAAGCTGCAGGTTATCATCCGGGTACGGATGTGGTGCTGGCACTGGATGTGGCGGCAACGGAAATGTACCGAGACGGTATGTATCATTTGGACGGTGAAGGATTAGAAAAATCGGCAGAAGAAATGGTAGAGTATTATGAAAAACTGGCAAATGTTTATCCCATAGTTTCCATTGAGGACGGTTTGGCCGAAGAAGACTGGGAAGGGTGGAAACTTTTAACGCAGGCTATAGGAGATAAAGTGCAGTTGGTGGGCGATGATTTATTTGTTACCAATGTGGAGCGCCTGCAGCGCGGTATTGAAACAAAAACAGCCAATGCCGTCTTAATCAAGCTTAATCAAATAGGGACGGTAACGGAAACCTTGGACTGCATCCGTTTAGCACAAGCTTCCGGTTATAATGCCGTTATTTCTCACCGTTCCGGGGAAACAGATGACGTCACTATTGCCGATCTGGCTGTTGCCACTACAGCCGGTCAAATTAAAACAGGAGCTCCTTCCCGTGTGGATCGCGTGGCAAAATATAACCAACTGCTGCGTATTGAAGAAGAACTGGAAGATAATGCACGCTTTGCCGGCAACCCTTTCAAATAAGCCTGTAAAGGCGGTAACAGCAAGAAGTCTGTTGTTTTTTGCCACTTGCTGTGGTAGAATAGCAAATGGCACAGACAGCGTAACTTACCGGCTGTAGCGCAAATAAGGGAGGTGTCGAGAGGTTGGTACTTTTTCTCAATATAGTATTTCTTGTGGTGGGACTCGGTATGATTGCGTCCGTACTGCTCCAGTCCTCGGAATCGGCAGGTTTCACCGGAACTTTTACCGGCGGAGCTCAATCTATATTTGGTAAGAAAAAAGGACTTGATGATCTGCTTGCAAAGTTAACGGTAATTTTTGCCGTGCTTTTTGTGATTTTGGCCATGATCTTAACCCCGTTGCTAAAATAATTCTCTTGACGATGAAGATTCAGATAGGCTAAAAAACCCCTGCCGGCCGGGGTTTAAGTAATTTGGAGAAATAAAAAAGAAGGAGTAGAAAGCATGGAAACAATATTTTACTTAATTCCAGTTGCAGGTCTAATCGGATTGTTATTTGCTTTTATTTTTGCCAAAAGAGTAACCAGCGCCGAACCTGGGGACAAGCGTATGAATGAAATTGCGCAGGCCATTCAGGAAGGTGCCATGGCTTTTTTAAGTCGTGAATACCGGACGCTGGTGATTTTTGTTGTTGTTTTATTTATTATTATCACAATAGCCATTGATTTTGGCACGGCAATCAGCTACCTTTGCGGATCTGTTGCTTCGGCACTGGCAGGCTATATCGGTATGAATATAGCTACTAAAGCTAATGTACGTACAACTAATGCGGCACGTAAAAGTATGGGCCAAGCACTTACAGTAGCTTTTTCCGGCGGTGCTGTCATGGGTCTGTCCGTGGTTGGCCTGGGGATTTTAGGCATAGGTGTGCTCTACATGATTTTCAAGGATCCCGATATTGTTAACGGGTTTGCTCTGGGTGCCTCCTCCATTGCTTTGTTTGCTCGTGTCGGCGGTGGCATTTATACGAAAGCAGCCGATGTCGGTGCAGACCTGGTAGGTAAAGTAGAAGCCGGCATTCCTGAAGATGATCCGCGCAACCCGGCCGTTATTGCCGATAACGTGGGCGATAATGTGGGAGACGTGGCCGGGATGGGAGCCGACCTTTTTGAATCTTATGTAGGTTCCATTATTGCGGCTATGGCGATAGGGATCGTAGCGTATGGTATAGAAGGCGTTTTAGTGCCTATGATAGTAGCAGCTACCGGTGTTTTGGCTTCAATTATCGGAACTTTCTTTGTCAGAGCTAAAGAAGGTGCTAAACTTTCCTCCGCTTTGGATCGCGGGACACTGGTCAGTGGTTTGTTAGTCATCATTGCCTCTTATTTTGTCATTAATCATTATAGTTTTGAATTCGGCGGCATTGGACCTTTCTGGGCAGTAATTGCAGGCTTGCTGGCAGGTATACTTATCGGTCGCATCACTGAATTTTATACTTCCGACAGCCATAAACCTGTACGAAATATTGCTGAAAACTCACAAACCGGTCCGGCAACCAATATTATTTCCGGTCTGGCGGTGGGAATGCGGTCTACCATGTTGCCGCTTTTGATCATTGCCATAGCCATCTTGGTAGCAAACTTTACTGCCGGTATTTACGGTATTGCTATTTCAGCCGTTGGTATGCTGGCCACAGCCGGAATGACCATTGCCGTTGACGCTTACGGCCCCATTGCCGATAATGCCGGTGGTATTGCTGAAATGGCAGATTTGGACGAGTCTGTACGTCAAATTACGGACGAGCTTGATTCTGTAGGTAATACTACTGCTGCTATCGGTAAAGGTTTTGCCATTGGTTCAGCCGCCCTGACTGCATTGGCTCTCTTCTCCGCTTATACACAAGCAGTGGGCATCAGTACCATCAACATTACCAGTGCCGAAGTTATTGCCGGCATGTTAATTGGTGCCATGTTGCCCTTCTTCTTCTCTGCTTTGACCATGGATGCCGTCGGCCGTGCCGCCTTTGACATGATTGAAGAAGTACGGAGACAATTCCGTGAAATTCCCGGGATTATGGAAGGAAAGGCCAGACCTGATTATGCCCGTTGTGTAGATATTTCTACCGGTGCGGCTTTGCGTCAGATGGTTGTTCCCGGCCTTTTGGCCGTTGTTGTTCCGCTTTTAATTGGGTTTATTCTGGGACCGGAAGCACTGGGAGGACTTTTGGCAGGCTCCTTACTCTCAGGTGTGTTGCTAGCTATTTTCATGGCTAATGCAGGCGGTGCCTGGGATAACGCCAAAAAATATATTGAAGGTGGTGCCCATGGCGGTAAAGGTTCTGAACCTCATAAAGCAGCCGTAGTGGGTGATACCGTAGGCGACCCCTTTAAGGATACTTCCGGGCCGTCACTGAATATTCTGATTAAATTAATGAGTATTGTGGCTTTAGTATTTGCTCCTTTACTCACTAAAATTGTGCCTTTAATTGAACTTCTTTTCTAGCTAAAGAGCGGCGTAGCCGCTCTTTTGTCTTAACAGGAAAGTTGATCACTAATTTTAATTTTAAGGTGAAGTTATGTATTAAAAAATAAAAAATGTGTAAAAATGTCTAAGAAAATCTTTGCTAGCACAGATGAAAAGAGGGCAGATATGAGTCTTGAAGAAAAAGTTTTAAGTTTTATGCGTGAAGTGGCTTATAAGCCCCTAAAAATTGATGAATTAACAAGGGAACTTGGCTTTGCCGACAGGCGGGAGATTAAGCGTTTTCACAAACTACTGGAGGAGCTGGAACAGGAAGGCAAAGTAATTAAAACTCGCTACGGCCGTTACGGTCTTCCGGAAAAAATGAATCTGGTGGTGGGGCATCTGCAGGGCAACCAGGCGGGTTTTGGTTTTGTAATTCCCGATAATCCGGATTTTAACGATGTTTTCATTCCGGCCAACCGTATGAACGGAGCCATGCATAATGATCATGTGGTTGCCCGCCTGCTCAAAGGAGGTAGCGGACGTAGCAGTGAAGGTGAAATCATTCGTATTCTGAAAAGACGTTCCGATTTAATTGTGGGACGTTTTGAAGCCGGAAGAAATTTTGGCTTTGTAGTGCCTGATGACCAGCGCATTTTTCAAGATATTTTCATCCCTAAAAACGAAGCCAAAGCGCTTAAAAACGGGATGAAAGTACAGGTCAAAATCACCAGGTGGCCGGAAAAACGTCGCAATCCGGAAGGTATCATTGCAGACATTTTAGGTTTCCCGGGTGATAAAGGCATTGATACTTTAACGATCATTAAAAAATATGAACTGCCAGAGGATTTTCCCCCGGAAGTAAAAAAAGAAATTAAGGCTATAAAACGCGAATTTGAAACCAAAGAGCTACAAAACCGCCGTGATTTTCGCCACATGCAGCTTATTACCATAGACGGTGCCGATGCCAAAGATCTTGATGATGCCGTTTCCCTGGAGCGTAACGAAAAAGGCAATTGGGTACTGGGTGTTCATATTGCTGATGTAGCCCATTATGTTAAAGAGGGTTCTGCTCTGGATCGGGAAGCTTTCAGGCGGGGGAATAGTGTGTTCCTGGTTGACCGCGTCATCCCCATGCTACCGCCGGAGCTCTCCAACGATCTTTGTAGTTTAAATCCGCAAGTAGACCGTTTGGCACAATCGGTAATAATGGAAATCGGTCCTTCAGGTCAGGTTCTTGCTTATGAATTCAGTGCCAGTGTGATCCGTACGCAGGAGCGTTTAACTTACGATGAAGTACGGGCTATGGTGGAAGATAAAGACCAAAAGCTTCTGCAGCGTTATGCCGCGGTGGCACCGATGGTGGAAGAAATGGCACAGTTGGCGCTCGTTTTACGGAAAAAGCGTATGGACCGGGGAGCCATTGATTTTGCTTTGCCGGAAATAAAAATTGTGCTTGCTGAGGACGGCAAGCCTCTTGAACTTGTGAAACGCCCGCGCACTATTGCTGAAACAATCATAGAAGAATTTATGCTGGTTTGTAACGAAACAGTGGCCGAACATTTTGCCCATTTAGAATTGCCCTTTATTTACCGTGTTCATGAACGTCCGGATGAAGAAAAAATGCTTTATTTCCGTGATTTCATTCATAATCTGGGGCTTTCCCTTAAAGGTAAACCGGAAAATGTTCACCCCAAAGCGTTGCAGGATTTGCTAGGCAATGTTGCCGGCAGTCCTTTGGAGCGAATAGTGAATACGCTGCTGCTACGTGCCATGAAACAGGCCAGGTATTCTACAGAACAGGTTCCCCACTATGGTCTGGCTGCCACTTATTACACGCATTTTACCGCACCAATACGCCGTTATTCTGATTTAGTCATTCACAGACTGCTGAAAGAATACCAACAGGGTATGCCCACGAAAAAACGCCGGCAAAGGATCGCTAAATACTGCATTCAGGCTGCGGAACGTGCATCTTTATGTGAACGTATTGCTATGGAGGCAGAAAGGGAGAGCGTGGATGTAAAGAAAGTGGAATACATGGCTGACAAAATTGGTCAGGAATTTCCTGCAGTAATTTCCGGGGTCACATCATTTGGTCTGTTTGCGGAACTGGATAATCTGGTGGAAGGGTTGATCCATATTTCCAGTATGGATGATGATTATTATCATTACCATGAAGATAAAATGGCTCTTATTGGTGAACGAACAGGCAAGATTTTTCGCATTGGTCAGCCGGTACGTGTGATTTTAAAACGGGCTGACAGCGAAGAACGGCAAATTGATTTTGTCCTGGCTTCCGCTGAAAACGGTCTCCCAGACTAAAAATGTGGGAGAAGCACAATAAATGGAGGGGTTTCCTTAAAATAACAGGTTGAAGCTGAAGGCGGGAGCCCCTCGGAAAAAAATTTTTTAAATAAACTGTTTCTAAAGTTGCTTTTTTGCCTGAAATCAAGTTGCTGGTTTTATTTTCCCATTATAGTAAACAGTTAGGTAAGAGGAAATTTATCAATCTTGACAAGTTTCAGTAAGTTCTCTACAATTAAGTTAGCTGTGCGCACGGTAACAAACAAAGTAACTTTTGAGGGGGACAGAAGAAAAGCATGAAGAAACATAAGGCACTAGTGGTTGTACTTGCGTTAATGTTGATGTTCTCGCTTTTTGGTTGTTCTAATGACGGCAACAATGTCGGCAATAACGTGCCAGAGACTCCCGGCACAGGTGGAACTAGCAGTGGGAAACCATATCCGCACGCAAACCCTGACGGCAGCATAAATCTGGACAAGATTGCCCACTATGATCATGAATATGATTATACGCAGAATCCCAGGTACAAAATAGCTTACCTGGCCGGTGAAAGTGGTCCTTTGTATCAACAATCTGCTGATGCGTACGAGCATTGGGCCCCGCTCTTTAACTGCGAATGGGTCGGCTTTTTATCAGCCAATGGTGATTCGGATTTATTTCTGACAAATTTACAAAACATGATTGACCAGGGGGTAAACGGATTCATTCTTGATCCGGACGTAACAGTATTTCCGGCTGTAGCCAATTTACTTGAGCAATACCCCGAAGTGCAGTGGATGTCGCAAATGGCTCCTCCCCGGGATGGCGCAAGCGGTGAAGGAATACCTGTAGGCGGCAATTTAATTCACCCGTATGTCGGTTTTGACAACTTTGATGCCGGTCGGCAACAGACATATAAGCTGATCGAGTGGAAAAAAGAGAACTTCCCCGATGTACCCTGGGAAGAAGTAGGCTTTGTCGCCATGGCGTTCTCTACTTCCCCGGCACTCCAAGAACGGGTTATCGGTGCCGAAGAAGTCTGGAAGGCTGAAACAGGCAGCACAGATAATTTCTTCGTTGCAGACGCAGTTTCTACAGGAATTAACCTGCAGGGCGGCATCGACGCAGTAGGTCCCATTATCTCCACCAACGATTATAAATACTGGCTAGTAATGGGCCTCATTGACGACTTTGCCCAAGCTGCAGCGTCCGTTCTTGACCAGCAAGGTCTCACTGACACATCCTGTGTCGTAACCTTCGGTGGTTCCGGCTTGCAGATGCAGTGGGATAACGGCCAGCAGGACGCATTCCGTTATGCTCTGTTTACAGCGCAAAACCTCTATGCGGAGCCTATTTTAGGTGCGGTATATGCTTATCTCAACGGCTGGGCAACTCCCGATACAATCTGGCCCAGCTGGGTAAAATGGGATGACCACGGCACGGACGGTCATAACTACTCACAACTTAGACTTCCCACTGTCTGGCTGGAATACGAAACCTACAAGCATTATCTGGAATGGACCGATATGTATGCAAAAGCGGATGCTTATCCCTACAGTCAGGAAGGAATCTCCATGGATGATTATTCCCCCTTTATTGACGTTCCTGATAATTACAAAGCACCGTAAAATTTGTAGGTCGGTAAACATGGGCGGCTTCACCGCTGCCCATGTTTGCTTTAATCTGACTGGTGGTGAAAAGATGCATTTTGTGAAAAAAAAGGAACTTTATAATCATGTATGTTAGGTGGGTGGACGTATGACTAAAACATTAGAGTTTCGCGGAATCGGGAAATCTTACCCTGGTGTTCGCGCTCTGGACAACGTTAGTTTTAGGGCGGAAGGCGGAAAAGTATTGGCGCTGCTGGGCGAAAACGGTGCGGGGAAAAGTACTTTACTGAAAATTATGAGTGGGGACCAAAAAGCCGATGAAGGTGAAATTTTAATCAACGGTGAACCTGTCTCCTTCCCCGATCCCCAAGCGGCCATAGCGGCAGGCATAAGCGTGATTTATCAGGAACGGCAATTAATTCCCACTATGTCTGTAATGGAAAATATCTATCCAGACAATCTTCCCAAGACAAAATTCGGTCTCTTTGACAGTAACAAACTATATCAACAGGCGAAAAAACTGATAGATACTTTTGGCCTGCCCATAGACCCGACAGAACAGGTAGGACGCCTGAATGTGGCATATCAGCAGATGGTGGAAATTATGAAAGCTTATGCCCGCAATGCAGACATAATTGCTTTCGATGAACCGACGGCACCTTTGACTGATACGGAAATAGATATCTTATTTAAACTTATTCGTAAACTTAAAGAAGAAGGAAAAGTTATTATTTATGTCTCCCATCGCTTAGCGGAAATATTCCAGATTACAGACGAAATAGTTGTTTTAAAAGACGGTAAGTTTGTTAATTCCTTCAAAACTGAAGATACCAATGAAGCTGAACTAATTAAAGCCATGGTAGGCCGTGATATCGGTGACACATATGCAAACTTGTGCCGCAACGAAAGCCTGGGTGAAGTTATACTTGAAGTTAAACATTTAAAGTCACCGTACTTGCAAGACGTAAGTTTTGAGGTGCGCAAAGGTGAAATTTTGGGCTTGGCAGGACTGGTGGGGTCCGGACGCACAGAAGTGGCGCGGGCACTGTTTGGTGCAGATCCGGTAACAGGTGGGGAAATTATTTTTGACGGCAAAAAAGTTGTTTTTGAGTCTCCGAAAGCTGCTATTGAACACGGCATCGCATTATGTCCCGAAGACCGCAAAGAACAGGGGCTGATTATGCTGCATTCCATTAAAAATAATGTGGTTATGCCCTTTGTGGATAAATTGCGCAAAAAATTGTTCATTAGTCAAGAGAAAGTAAAAGATATAGTGGATGATGCGGTGAAAAAATATTCAATTAAAACTCCTTCCATTGAAAAAATTGCCGGTGAACTATCCGGCGGCAACCAGCAGAAAGTTATCCTTGGTCGGTGGACCAGTGAAATGATGCAGACAAAACTTCTCATTCTTGATGAGCCCACCAAAGGCATTGATGTGGGCACGAAAAGGGAGATTTATCAGACTATCTGTGATTTAGCCAGACAAGGCATTGCAGTGATATTAATCTCCAGTGAACTGCCTGAAGTAATTAACCTGGCGGACAGAATTGTTACAATGAACAGGGGCCGTGTTACAGGCGTTTTAACTCGGGAAGAAGCAACGGAAGAAAAAGTACTGTCGCTGGCAATGCGAGAAGTTTCTTAGACAGTATAGCCCGTGTTACCATTAACTTGGCAAGGAGGCGAAGAGCTTGGAAAAAACAAGCGTTTATAAAAAATATATTGCACCTATTATTCAACATAAAGTTTTCTTGCTTATACTGATCTTTGTTGTTATGGTGATTGTATTTAGTATATGGTCATCACTAAGGGGAACTAGTTTTTTAAGGTTCGCAGTCTTTAGAAATATTTTAAATTCTCTTGTTGTTACTTCTTTTCTGGCCATCGGTGCAGGGTTTTTACTCGTGGGGGGCCAGATAGATTTATCCCAGGCCGCTGTAGGAGCATTTGGCGGTGTAGTCCTGGCAGCCTCCATTGGCAGCTGGGGTCTACCCTGGTATGTGGGCATTATCCTGGCGCTGGCTCTTTGTGCCTGCCTGGGTGCCATTAATGCGCTCATGATTACAAAATTCCGTATTCCCTTCTTTATTGCAACTTTAGCCATGACTTTAATGGCTCAAGGTCTGATGTACCTGTTCAGTTCCATTGGCAATAACGGAATTGCCGCCAATATTAACTTCCAGGATCAAACATTAAGATTTATCGGCACAGGAACCATTGGACCAATACCTGTCGGTATTATTATCATGCTGATCTTTTTTGTCGTCTATGGAATTATCCTTTCCAAAACATCTTTTGGGATGAAAGTGAAATTTGTGGGCGGAAACCCCATAGCTGCCGGCTTGGCAGGAATCAGTGCCACCGCAATGACCTACATTCTTTTCATGAATAGTGCCATGCTTAGCGGGATGGCCGGGATTGTTACCGCATCCCGTTTAGGTCAGGGATCACTGATGGCACTGCAGACAAACCAATTTACCGGTATTACTGCTGCTGTGCTGGGCGGTATTTCCTTTGGCGGTGGCGTCGGAGGCATGGCGGGTGTTTTTGTAGGCTTGCTCATCCTGAACACTTTCCAGATCGGTATGGGTGCAGTGGGAGTCAACCCTTTCTGGGTACAAGTATTTACAGGTGCTCTTTTGCTGATCGCCCTTACAGTTGACTTTATTGCGCAAAGACGTTCCAGCTCAGCGGAAACATTGTAATAACAAGGAGGAACAGTTATGCAAAAAACATCTCTTTTAAAACGTTTCCTGCGGGATAAATCTGCGGTTTTGCTTATTACCCTCATTGTCCTCACTGTTATTACGATGGTGATAAGCAGCGGTGTGCTTGCCGGTGAACCGCTTTCCGCTTTGTTTACGAAAGGTTTTATGTCAAAGGGTAACCTGATTAATATCTTTAACAACCTAGTTCTACAGACAGTGATGTTGGCCGGTGTTGCGCTGATTTTAGTCGGTGGTAATATTGACCTCTCCGTAGCGGCACAGGCTACTTTAGGCACAATGATTTTTGCCTGGTTGCTGGATAAAACACCTATGACCTGGCCCTTTGCCTTTATCATCTGCCTGGTGGTCGGTGTTGTCTTTGGTTTGGTTAACACATTTTTAATCAATAAACTGCAATTCCCGTCTTTTATTGCCACCATTGGTATGGCCTCCGTGTATACAGGCTTGTGTAACGTAATGACAAAAGGCTACAATATCCAATTGGCCGCATCATCTTTTACCGCGTTTGGCAGAGCTAATTTGTTCGGTTTCCTGCCCGTGACATTTCTCATTGCCATTGTCATCCTGATTATTTATCAGTTTGTCTTATCAAAAACTACTTTTGGACGCAATGTTTATATGTTGGGCGGTAACCCTGTTGCGGCCAGACTCTCGGGTCTTAATGCCGACTGGATCCGCATGGTCTTGTTTATCAATGGCGGTGTCCTGGCGGTTTTCAGCGGTCTCTTATGGACGGCGCAGATCAGGCTGGCCAGCCCCACGGCAATTATCTCTTTTAACCCGAACCTGACTGTAATTGCGGCAGCCATTATGGGCGGGGTATCCTTTATGGGTGGTGCCGGTAATCTGGGCGGTGCTTTTATTGCCTTAATGCTTTTAAACGTGTTTGAAAATATGCTGACCGTTATCGGTGTACAACCGTATTGGAATGTGTTCGCCCAAGGCCTGCTCCTTGCTGTAGCTTTAATTCTTGACTATATCAGTGCCGAACGGAGACGCAGGGCGCTTTTGAGAAGTAGACAAAACGATCTGGCAAGCTCGACACAAGCCACCAAGGCCGTTTAAAACAGGTTAGAAAACATTAACTTGCTCCCCACGCGCCATTAAAACCGAAACTACAGGTTTTAGAGGTTGTGTGGGGATATTTTTATTTATGTGCAAAAGGCGAAGATGTCAGCAATTTTATGTATTCTGAATATTTGTAATGCTTGACAAATTCGAACAACTTTCCTATAATTAAAGTATCTTGTGTTTAGACCAAATTTTATAGGGGGGAAAGTAATGAAAAAAGCATTAGTTCTTTTGCTTGCGCTCATGTTGGTGTTCGCGCTTTTTGCTTGCTCTGGTGGCAACAATAATGCAGGCACCAATAATGCCGGCCCCGGCAACACGCAAGAACCCGACACAGGCCAAGCAAGCAGCGGGAAGCCATATCCGCACGCAAATCCTGACGGCAGCATAAATTTGGACAAGATTGCCCACTATGACCATGAATACGACTATACACAAAACCCCAGGTATAAAATAGCTTACCTGGCACATGAAAGCGGTCCTTTGTATCAACAGTCTGCTGATGCATACGAACATTGGGCTCCGCTCTTTAATTGCGAATGGGCAGGCTTTTTATCTGCCGGCGGTGATTCAGATTTATTTTTGACAAACTTGCAAAATATGATTGACCAAGGAGTAACCGGTTTTATTCTTGACCCTGACGCAACAATCTTCCCGGCTGTAAAAGCTTTGATCGAGCAATATCCTGATGTTCATTGGATGTCACAGATGGCTCCTCCCCGGGATGGTGCAAGTGGTGAAGGCGTACCTGTTGGTGGCCACTTAATTAACCCGTATGTCGGCTTTGATAATTTTGATGCCGGCCGTCAACAGACAATTAAACTAATTGAGTGGAAAAAAGAAAATTACCCCGATGTTCCCTGGGAGGAAATCGGATTCGTAGCCTTCGACTTTTCAACATCACCGGCTCTCCATGAACGGGTAATCGGGGCCGAAGAAGTCTGGTTGGCTGAAACGGGCAGCCTGGATAATTTCTTTATAGCTGACGCCGTTTCCAGCGGTATTAATTTGCAGAGTGGTATTGATACCGTAGGTCCCATTATTTCCACCAAGGATTATAAATACTGGCTAGTAATGGGCCTCATTGACGATTTCGCCCAGGCGGCAGCGTCAGTTATTGACCAGCAAGGTTTGACCGAAACATCTTGTGTCGTAACCTTCGGTGGTTCCGGTCTGCAGATGCAGTGGGACAACGGTCAGCAAGACGCTTTCCGTTATGCACTGTTCACAGCCCAAAACCTCTATGCCGAGCCTATTTTAGGTGCAGTATATGCTTATCTTAACGGCTGGGCAACTCCCGATTCTATCTGGCCCAGCTGGGTAAAATGGGATGACCACGGCACAGACGGCCATACTTACTCACAACTTAGACTTCCTACTGTCTGGCTGAAATACGAAACTTACAAGCATTATCTGGAATGGACCGATATGTATGCAAAAGCGAATGCTTACCCCTACAGCCAGGAAGGAATCTCCATGGATGATTATTCTCCCTTTATTGACGTTCCTGAAGAGTACAAAGCACCATAAAAATAACTAGATAAACACACTTCTCCCCCAGGATTGGTTGCAGGATAAGTTGACGAAAAAAGCGACAAATGTTATAATACTAGTGCAGGAATAGGAGAAGAAATAAGAACCCTATTTGTCCACTTCAATGACGGCAAATAGGGTTCTTTATCGGAAGAGGATTAGATGGAAGAAAAAGTATTCGCCAGAAACCGAAAAGCTTTTCATGATTATCATATTGAAGAAACCTATGAAGCCGGTATTGTTTTAACCGGAACAGAGGTGAAATCTGTACGCGCCAATAAGTTGAATCTTAAAGACAGTTATGCCAGTGTAGAAAACAGTGAACTGTGGCTGCATAATATGCATATCAGTCCTTACGACCAGGGTAATCGTTTTAACCACGAGCCGGTGCGCAAGCGCAAACTGCTTATGCACCGCAGCGAAATCAGACGCCTAATCGGTCTGACCCGTGAAAAAGGCTATACACTGGTTCCAACCAAGGTCTATGCGCGTAAAGGTTTTATTAAAGTAGAAATTGCTTTAGCCCGTGGGAAAAAGCAATACGACAAGCGCCAGGCCCTGGCGGAAAAAGCAGCCAAACGCGAAATTGAAAGAGTCTTTAAAGAAAAAAATCGGCTTTAATTCAGGGGGCGTTTTGGATTCGACGGGGGCAAGATGGGTAAGAGTAGCGAGTCCGGGAC